>Ga0308414_1000845_pt1 | contig 20098 bp, 26 predicted proteins | sample HotsprSampleOS50_FD_205667 | JGI IMG/M metagenome (GOLD analysis project Ga0308414, IMG submission 205667) | Hot spring phototrophic mat microbial communities from Octopus Spring, Yellowstone National Park, Wyoming, United States - 20090730_OS50 ...
CCTAAAAGTATTTTTGTGTACAAAAAATAATTAATGTACACTCCCGCCGCCGGAGGCGGCGGGAGTGTACAAGTATTTATGTTAAATTATTGTTTAGGAATAAATACTGTAAGTGAATAATTTTTATTATGTTTACAATATCTTCAAATAATTTTTGTATATTTTTTGTAATTTGCTTTATTAGTATAAAATTGTAAACTTGATACAGAGATACATAGTACTGTATTACCACTAAAAATACTCACAGGAGGCTGTATGAATTGGTCACAAAAGAAAGTTATACACTACAAACGTTTGATGAATGTAATCTTTATTATGTTTTTCATTCTGACAATGATAGGAGTAGCCATACCAAAGCCAAGAATCCTTGATGCCGGTATGTCTCCCGATACAAAAGAATGGGACTATGAAGGAAAACCAGGTGAACTTGACCAGAAAAGAGTTAATGTAAAATTCTGGTTGCGTGTATCACGACAGGAAAATTTAAACCAATATGGAAATCACATCGTTTAAGAATATTAACTCTAATATACTATTAGTTTGTTACCTTCTTCAATACGTGCATATATTCTATCCTTATGGTTTCCCTCAAAAAATTTATTCACATCGTCAACTATCTCAAGTATCCATTGCCAATATGTTGCAACATCATCTTTATCAAAATTCACAAAACCTTTGTAATCCGCATCCTTTCTGCGGATATAAAGGTTTGTAAGATAATTATAAACATTTTTCTTTAATGTACCTGTTTTAATAAAATGCTGGGCAAGTAAAACCTGTATGCCTTCATGGGAAACAGGAAAATATCCATGATGAGCAAGTACATACCGTGCTATAGATTCAGCAATATAAAACAATGATGAAACGCATTCCCTGTAGTTTGTTGATTTGTAATTAGACAGAAAACTTATAAATTTACTCTCAATCAGGTTGAAGATGTCGTCTGTACTCTGTGCTGTTTCGACCATAAGATATCTCCTTTTAAAATTTCTCTGCCAATTTCAGTTTTATGCAAACCATCTTCATTAATTACAAGAAAATGTATTAATATTTCTGGAGATTTAGAAATATTCCATTGTTCAATTTTTTTCTCAATATCTTTAACATGACTTACTTTGTCCACCACAACAGCAATATCTACATCACTGTATTCATTACTTATACCTTTACTACGTGAACCATACAATACTATACTTCCAATCATAGAGAAACTGGAAAAATATTCAATAAAGCTGCGTATCACTGTTTCTTCATACGGGGTTAAACGTTTCATAGGGCGCTTGTACTCACTATCATTTGTTTAATCATTATGTTTTTATACAACAAAGTCAATATAATAATAAAAATTGTTATTGCCAACATTAGCATTGCTATACTGTAATGTAAACGTATAAAAAGGCAATAGCTATGTTTACACTTTTATCATCAACTCAGGTAGCTCACGACCACTACCTTTTAACATTTCGCACTGATATACAATCAAGTGTACCGGGGCAGTTTATTAATATAAAAGTTGGCTCATATACCGACCCACTCATACGCAGGCCATTTTCATTATTTGACCACATTGGAAATACCATGAAAGTTATTGTCCGCATAGTAGGCAAAGGCACACGCGCAATTGTCAGCACTAACCCAGGTACTATTGACTGCATTGGCCCACTTGGGAAAGGTTTTTCTATAGTTTCAGGTAAAAAGGCATTGCTTGTTGGGGGTGGTGTTGGCAATGCACCATTATACTATTTAGCCACCATGCTTTCCAAAAACAACACGGATGTAACCTATATCTATGGTGCACGTTCGCAAAAAGATATTTTCTTGTTAGATAGTTACCAGGAAATTTCCAACAAGCTTATCGTCACAACTGATGATGGAAGCTTTGGCCTCAAGGGCACACCCGTTGAAGCAGCAAAAAGTATTTGTGGCGATAGCTCCTTTGATATAGTCTATACCTGTGGACCAGAAATCATGATGAAGCGACTTTCACAGGAACTATCGCACATACATATTGAAGCTTCTTTGGAACGATACTTTGGCTGTGGTGTTGGCCTTTGCTCAGGATGCGCCGTGGCTACCAGAGATGGATACAAACGCGCGTGCATTGACGGGCCCGTTTTTGATGCGCACACCGTAATGTGGGATAACTAATAATTTATTTAAACAGTGGCGATAGTTTTTTGAAACGTTCAGTCCCAGCCTTTTCTAATATCATAAATGCTATTGTCTCGGTTGGATACACTATTGTTCCTGCCTGGCGTAAAGCATGGATTGCCATTTCCCACTCATGCGTGCGCCGCGAACACACCGCATCAGATGCAATAATGACATTGTAATTTTCTTTAAGAAGCGATAGCGCCGTGGTAAGCACACAGATATGTGTTTCAATACCACACAGAATAATATTACTGCGTTTGACGTTGGTAACGTGCTCACGAATCGTATCATCTTTCATGCAGTCAAAAGCTAATTTGTCAAAAGCAACTACTCCTTCCAGGCGGTCCATCAACTCCTTTATTGTGGGGCCTAATCCTTTGCGGTATTGCTCGGTAAGGATTATGGGAAGGCTATACTGTTTTGCAAGCTCAATGAGAATGCCTACATTCTTTGCCACTTTTTTGCGCATCTCATATTCCATTGAGTTAAATAGACTATCCTGCACATCAATGATAAATAATGCAGTGTCATCAGGTGTAATATAAAATTTTGTGATATCCATAGTAATCACCGTATCATATTATCTATTGAATTAAGTATATCATCATCTTTTTTCTTCATCTTCTTTAATATCTGTTCCTTCTGCTTCTCGGATACATTTATATGCGGTATTTTTGTTGTGGGTAATGTAGTGCCACTTGCACATTTAGTACATTCTTCCTGTGGCTCAGTGCCGGGGATAAAAAGCTCATCAATGACCTTCTTGCAATAATACGATGGCAAAAGCCCTGATTCAGCACACACCTTTGTGGTAGTAACATTGCCGTATACAGCAAAGTCTAGTACCGGCTCTTTCTGCAATGCACAGCTCATATACTGCCCCCACACCGGGGCTACCACCGCGCCACCTGATTGGCCCGGTCCAAGTGAAAGCCCTTTGCCATCATATCCCATCCATATACCGGTGACAAGCTGTGGAGTAAATCCTACAAACCATGCATCCCTGTAATTACTGGTTGTGCCTGTTTTTCCTGCAACCGGCCTTCCTATCGCAGCACCGCGTCCTGTACCCGATGAAATGACTGATTGCATAAGGCTAATGACAATTCTAGCTACCTCAGGGGGCACTATCTGTATGCTGCCGTCCTTTTCCTGTTCTGAAAGCTGTGCCATAATCTCTTCTTCGGGGTTATAGATAATCTTCCCCGATTTGTCCTGCACATACCGTATTGAGTACGGAATAACATTTTTACCGTTATTGGCAATGATGGCATACGCACGCGACAGTTCAAACGGCGACACCTCAAATGAACCCAATGCAATGGAAAAATTTCGCGGCACCCTTTCCTTCAACTCATTGCGTGAAATTTTCAAAAGCTTTGCAAAATAATTTAGTACTGTATCAATACCCAGTCCATCAGCAATGCGCACAGAAACAACATTAATAGAAAGTGCTAACGCCCGGCGTAATGTTACCAGGCCATAGTATTCGCCTTCATAGTTTTCTGGTATCCAGTCACCACCTTCCAAATCCAAATACAAAATTGGCGAATCCATAATGGTTATAGCAGCTGTGAATTTTTTTGAATCAATGGCAGCGGTATATAACAGCGGCTTTATGGCTGAACCCGCCTGCCGCCTTGATTGCATCACACGGTTAAGCTGATTGGTGCTGGTAAAGTCACTTCCACCAACCATTGCCTCAATGTAGCCATTGGTTGGGTTTATTGAAATGAGGCAGCCTTCAACATTCATAAATTCTTTCTGGTCCCAGCTACCTTCAAAATACTGCTGCAATGCATCCTCAACTGAATCAAGGCCTGTGATAAGATTGAGTGCCTGCAATTCCCAGAGAAGTCCATCTTTCATATATTTGTTAAATTTTCTTTTTTCAGCTGAACCGCTGCTTTTTATTTCCGGCAGCCCAAACATCATGTTTAATAAATTTACTTCATCGGCAAAACGGTTTGAAACATACTCATCATTATCAAATGTCAGCCCACGGGAGACAACTGTCTGCTTTTCCACTGCGTCTTTTAAAAGCCTCTGCGCACACTGCTGCTTATCAACATCCAGTGTTGTGTACACGGTAAGGCCATCTTCATATACAGCCTTTTCGCCAAACTTTGCTACCAGAGTGCGGCGAATGTGCTCAGTAAACCACGGCGCCTTGTTCACACGCGAAGACCATGTGGTAGCTGTGGGTGGTAAATCATTAATGTATGCCAAGTAGTCCGGCCAGAAATCAAGGTAAGCTTTTTCAGCCTGCGGCACGGTAATAAAGCCCATATCAACCATCTTGGCAAGTGCAACCCTGTGGCGTTCCATTGAAATACGCGGATTTTTTATGGGCGATAGTACATTGGGAGCAGATGGCAGTGTAGCAAGCAGGGAACACTCAGCTAAATTCAGATCCCAGACATGCTTGCCAAAATAAAACTTTGCTGCCGACTCAACACCATAGGCACCATGCCCTAAAAAAATCTGATTGAGATACATTTCCATGATTTCATCTTTAGTGTAGAATATCTCAATCATAAGTGAGATAAATGCTTCTTTTACCTTGCGGTATATTGAACGCTCCCCGGAGGTAAGCAAAATCTTTGCCAATTGCTGTGTAATGGTGCTGCCACCCTGTTTCACACGCCCGGAAACTAAATTAACAAAAAAAGCCCTGACAATGCCTTTTGGATTAATCCCCCAGTGTTCATAAAATTCATTGTCTTCTGTTGCAATAAATGCCTTAACCAGATATGGCGGTATTTTTTTAAGAGGAACTATCTCCCGTTTTTCTTTAAAAAATTCAGCTACCAATACATTATTTTTGTCATATATCTTTGTAGTTTGATACGGGCTGTAATGGGCAAGCGCCCTGACCTTATAAAAATCAATAACCAGAATAACAAAAAACGCAATGATTGCTCCAGCTACAAGCCCAATAATGATTGGCCGTATATTCCCAAACCGCAATTCCAATGCATACACAATATCTTCAAAAAAATTAATAATACGGGTAAAAAAATCACCCGCATCAAAATATGATTTTTTGCTAAACTTTCTGTTTATTGGATATCTTTGCATGTTTTACACACAACACTGCATAACAAGTATGGTATTATCAAAATTAAACCTTACAATTCACGTCAACACTTTATTGCAACAATTTTTTTATTTTGTGTTGCTATGCATTCTTGAATCTGCACTATTTTTTTCAAAACTTATATACAACCTATTCTATTGTACAGTAACTATCGCCCCCTTTATAACTACACCACTCAACCACTATACTACTACACCACTACACCACTATACTATTATATATTTCCACTTGACACAATTGTATATTGCCTTTACATGTACAGGCAAAAATTAACAATATAATCTAGCGAGGTAAATATGATACCATTTACAAAGCTTCATGGGATTGGCAATGATTATATTTACATAAATGCTATCAAGCACCCGGTAAAAAACCCAAAAAGATTAGCCATTGCAATGAGTGACCGCCATTTTGGCGTGGGTTCTGACGGGCTGATTTTGATACTGCCATCAAAAAAGGCTGATTTCAGGATGCGCATGTTCAACGCTGACGGCAGTGAAGCTGAAATGTGTGGAAACGGCATCCGTGCATTTGCCAAGTATGTCTATGACCACAAATTAACAAAAAAAACAAACCTTTCGGTTGAAACATTAGCAGGTATAAAATATTTGCAATGTACATTAAAAAAAGGCAAAGTGCACATGGTAACCGTGGACATGGGCCAGCCTATACTGCTGCGTGATAAAATACCCATGCTGGGCAACCCTGGTATGGTTATAGAAGAAGAAATACATGTTGATGGTGTTAAATTTCCAATAACTGCTGTTTCAATGGGTAACCCCCATGCGGTTATTTACGTTGAAGATGTTAAAAACTTCCCGGTCGAAAAATATGGCCCCATGATAGAGAACCACGAACTGTTTCCAAAACGGACCAACGTTGAATTTGTGGAGATAGTAAATGAAAAAGAAGTTATTCAGCGCACATGGGAACGGGGCAGTGGCGAAACCCTTGCCTGTGGAACCGGCGCATCCGCAGTAACGGTGGCAGGAGTACTGACCAAAAAAACAGCGCGCAAACTCAAAGTTCACCTATCAGGTGGTGACCTGACCATAGAGTGGAATGAAAAGGATAATCATGTGTATCTGACAGGCCCGGCAGAGGAAGTGTTTGAAGGTGTGTGGCCTAATGATTAAATTTTTAATTAATTACCAGAGATTCTTACCATAAATACCATGTTCTAAAAGCATAACCTTTGTTATTCCAGGAATATTGCGGCTTATAGTCTGTTCTAATGCTTTATTGAATGCCCTGAATGAATCCGGAATGTAGGGTACCTGGCCTTCTATAGTTCCCAACTCACAATCTATGATGCACGTGGTATCATAAAACCACACATGGCGAACAATAATATCAACAGGCGCTATGGCACGGGTATTTTCAAACTCTGATCCTTCTGCAACAAGTTTTACAAGCCGCCGTACCCTGCTTACGTTATCCCCGGACAACGAGACCTCCCGTGTTTCTTTTAAGATTGACTTTGCATCTAAATCAGCAACAAAGATATCAATGGTATCACGGGTATCCAGTGCGGGCAGTGAAGGATAAATATCAAAAATATTTTTATCGGTAAGTACTGAAATGGCAGCGTAATCAACAATACATACCACGCTTACCGCTAACAATATCATGCGATACCGCTTTTTTGTATCCGCAGGTGGATTAGCCAGCATTTCAATAAACATAGTATAATATTCCCTGCATTTTTCAATTAATGTGGAATATCCGTGCTGTGCTAATTTCTTATACTTTTTATATGCAATCGCTAATTTGTCAAAATAACGTTTATGGTTCATATATCATCATTCCTTCACTGTTGGTTATAAAAAATTGGTTTCATACTATGAATACATATACCAGTCTACCATGTGATACCTATCGCATATATTAATTATTCAATACTGTTTTATTGTATGTATCAATAAAACTCATAATGCCTTCAGTTATGCCCCGTGCAAGCTTTTTTTGATAATTTGTATCAGTCAAAAAATCTTTTTCCTTTGGATTGGTAATATAGCCAACCTCAACAAGTGCTGAAGGCATAAGGCAACCACGCAATACAAAAAAATCAGCCTTTTTAACCCCTTTGGATTTAAATTCAGTGATATTTTTGTCAAGGCCTTTTTGAATAGCAGATGCAAGCATAAAACTTTCTTTTTGAATCTGCGTATTCAACATCAGTGCTTCAATAATATCAACATCACTGTAACGCTTTCGCTTTTCAGGCGATTCAAATACAATAACATTATTTTCCAATACCGCTGTGGTACGCGCCTCTTCATTTGATGGATTTTGTGAAAGATAATATGTTTCAAAACCTGAAATTTTACTCACCACAGCCGCATTGCAATGAATGCTGACAAATATTCCATTGACACCTTTTTTTAGTAACCTGTTAGCTATCTCAGTGCGTTCACCCAATTCTAAAAATTTATCGGTGGTTCTGGTCATCACCACGTCAATGCCCGGCAATTTTTTTTGAAGTTCCAAAGCAACCTGACGTGCAATCTGCAAGGTAAGTAGCTTTTCTTTTATGCCGCTTTTACCAATAGCCCCGGGGTCTTTGCCGCCATGACCTGCATCCACCACAATAAATCCAATAGCATCTTTTGATACATGAGGCAATGGTTTTGTTTCTTTTTGTTTTTCCCTTTCACTCACTGCTTCCTTTTTTACAATAATATTGTTACCCTGCAAGGAAACACTATATCCTTCAAGCAGGATTGTTATCATTGGCAGGGCAATATCCAGAGGAATAAGAATCTCACCCTGCATGCGGGTTACAGGATATTCACTACGCAGCAACATGTCGCCAGCCAATGCAACCGACATGCCAACCGTGTAGATTGTAAAGCGTGGCCCCCGAATCACCTTGCCACGCTGCAAAAGAATATCAAACGACGATTGTACCGGCAACAGTGTGCGGATATCGTATTCAGATATATAGGCTTGGGAAGCAACAAGCCTTACTGGAAGCCTGATGATGTCATCTGGGTAAACGCTGGCATACACAAGTATAAGGGCAATATTCAACAGAATAATTACACGGCAGGCAATATGTTCAACAATGTCTTGAAGTTTTAGCATTGACTTTTTGTAAGGTACTATCGCTTACCTGTAAAGTAAATTTTGGAATAGATGCGCCAGTTATCTATCGATGACAAAATGATAAATATCAGTACCAACAGCAATGATATCTGCTGTAATGTGTACCCAGCAAAAGTATATGAAGGATTAACAATAAAAATTAATCCACAAATGCCCATTATAACAACCATACATTTCCCTGCCACACTTGGCCGCACCTGAATATCATACGCATAAAAAAGAAAAAGACCGCCAATGATATGCAACATATCACGAACAAGAATAAGCACAATCATCCATAATGGGAATTGCCTGAAATAATACAGGGTTACAGCCACAATAAGTATGACACATTTATCTGCCAGGGGGTCTAAAAACTGCCCTAACCGCGATACCTGATGAAGCAGCCGTGCCAGAATACCATCAATAAAATCAGATACTGCAACCACACAATATACAGCAACAGCAATTTTACAGTACCAGATATCACCGGTAATCCTTTCGTAGTATAATGCAACAGCAATGGCAGGTGCCATTAGTACCCGCAATACTGATATCAGGTTGGACCACGTTGCCACACGGCCTTCAAGCAAATCAGTAACTTTCATTATCGTTAACCATTTATAGCCTTGTATTCTCATATATAATCAAACCTATCCCTGACAGCGTCAAGCTAAATTCCTTTAAAAAAGCCTTGCAGCAAAAGTTTATTGACTAAATTCCGTGCATTGCAGATATATCATTACATCCATATGATTTTTTTTGGGCGATAGTTACTGTACATCAGATTGTAAATCAAGTTTTGTATGACACCAATTAAATTTTATTTTCTGTGAAGCATATAAAAAATGCACCATACTATTATAATTAACTATGTGTAAGGACAAGGCAATGAAATCTAAATATATCTATCTAATGATAATTGTTTTACTTTCTATTTCGCAGTGCAGTAAATCGCATAATGAAACCCATTCAGCTTCCTCAACCACAAAGGCTATCGTAATAAATGATAATACATCAGTCCGTATTGACCCACATATATTTTCATCACGGGTTACCAGCGTTAATAAAGGAACTATCGTTACTATTATTGATATTTCCAAAGAAAAACAGTGGGTTGGCGGGCAGATGGATTACTGGTATAAGGTATCGCTGCCAAATACAATAAAGGGGTGGATTTTTGGATCATCACTTGCACTTCAGATTAATGCATCGGATGCTGCAATAGAACGCTATGTTGAAAGCTTATGGAAAAAAGAAGCTGATACAGTGCGTAAAGAGATTTCGGGCAAATGGTGGAGTATAAACAAAAGTGGTGATTTTACCGAACACGCCCTTGAATTGTACCCTGATGGATCCTATAAATCTTACAAAAAAGGGGCTAAAGGAATAGAGGGAAGCTATTCCCTGAATTTCAGGACCAGTGAGGTTGTCTTTTTGGATGGTACTAGTTTTGGCAAAAATTTATACTTCATTAAAAGAGGCAATTCATATCAGTTAGCTGAAAGCCTGCAGGATGCAAAGATTGAATTTAAAAAAATAGCTGAATTTAAAGATTCAATGCCCGACATAGCCCCCGAGACAACTGTTTCAGACACTCAGGAAGGTGTAACACCAGATGACCAGAACAAAAATACGAATCAATAAATATCTTTCGCTATGCGGATTGGGTTCACGGAGAAAAACCGAAGAGATTATAAAAAAGGGGCACATATATATTAATGGCATCCCCATGACCGACCTGTCCTATCAGGTGGATATAAATAATGATACAATTATATATAAGGGACAAGTTTTACTACCCGTTCAGGCGTATCACTATCTTATACTCAACAAGCCAAAAGGATATGTTACTACCACAAAAGATGAACGAAACCGTCCCACCGTTTTGCATCTTATTCCTGAACACTATAGACTTGAAGGGACATTTCCGGTGGGCAGGCTTGATAAGGATACTGAAGGCTTGCTGCTTTTCACCAATGACGGTGAGTTAGCCTACAAATTAACACATCCGCAATTCAAAGTGCCAAAGACCTATCAGGTAATGCTCGATCGCCCATTGCGTGATGACCATAAGGTGGCTATAGAACATGGTATTGAACTCTACGGCTCGCAAACACTACCTGCAACAATTAACCCAGTCAATGATGAGTGGACGATAGTTACCATAACCATAACTGAAGGCAGAAAACGGCAAGTACGCATGATGTTTTCAATGCTTGGCTATGAGGTCACAGGCTTAATCCGTATCCAGTATGGCCCTATTAGATTGGGCAACCTTCCAACAGGCAAACACAGGGTTCTTTCAAAACAAGAGATAGAAAAATTAAAATCCGCTGTTAATTAATTCCTTAATACACCATTCCATTAATGACGATATTCATAGTACTACACATTACAAAATTTTATCATAAAAGGTTTGATACAGTATGCAGAATTTTGATTTTCACTCAAATAATAAGAACCCCTACGCTGATTATAATGCCCAGGATTACCGGGAATACACAATACCACAAAACTATTCCACGCATAGCAGGACTTTTTCACAGAAAAAGGCACACCGGATGCTGACAATTATCATTGCATTAATTATAATGTCTTTTACTGCAGGAATTGTTGTTGGCATTAAATTTGCAGGTGGCCACAGTAAACCAATCATAGACCCTCATACAAAAGTAGCATTGAACAATGCAGCGCAGAAAGCAAAAACACTTGTTGAGCCTAAACAACAATCGCAATTCCCAAAATCAGAATACCCCTACGCCATCAAAATTGGCAATGCTTTTGCCAGGGATGAAGCTACCACATTAGCCAGCATGTTGAGTAAAACAGGGCAACGGATTATTGTTGCTAAAAATAAAGAACAGTACTCAGTATATGCAGGCCCCTATGCCTCATTACAGGATGCAAAAAAATCATTGAAAATAATCATGGAACAATCCAAAAATGGCAACTTTAGCAATGCTATTATTCTGAAACGCTAATTCATAATGAAGATAACAATCCGAAAAGCCACCAGTGCTGATGTAGAACATATCCTTGCATTGCTTTCTCCCTATGTTAAAAAGGGCATCCTGCTTCCCAGAAGCAAAGAAGAAATTGAAAAAAGCAGTGATACATTTACAGTTGCTATCGCTAATGAAAAAATTATAGGCGTTGTTTCACACTACAAATATAATAATAAGCTTTTTGAAATCAGGTCACTGGCAGTCAGCAGCAGGCATCACCATAAAGGTATAGGGAAACAGCTTGTAGCACACGCAATTGAAGATATATTGTTGCAACATAAGGATGCAAAAATTTTTTGCCTTACCTACAAGCCTTCTTTCTTTAAAAAAGCAGGATTTATAGTAGTTGCTAAAGAAACACTACCCGACAAGATATGGAAGGATTGCCAGTACTGTCAGCACAAAGATAATTGTACTGAAACAGCGATGGTGTATTCACTGCGTTCAAGGGGTTGAAAAGCTATTAATAATTGCAGCAATAGAATCCTTGTACAGCTCATACCGATCTTTGGTAGTAAAAATCCTTACACAATATCCCCGGTTTTCCTTTGCAAGCAGCAATTCCATGCCTTTGAGTTCCAGATTGTCCCGTGTTACAAATGAATACAGTGCCATATTGTCACTATATTTAAGCAATTCACGCTGAAAAGTATCAAATGCAATAGTACGCCAATGCTGCTGTAATACACTAATAGATGCAATGGTATCAGCAAAGCTCTCGGCAACTATTGTCATGATTGCATCATATCCACTGGCCTGAGAAAAGCGTATGCCTGCTCTCATCATTGTGGAAGAATATTGTAATGAATCAACCGATTTTGCAGCAATAATTTCTGCATTACCCTGCAGCGTAACTATATATGGAACCTTGTCATTATATACATACATTGTAGTATCTTCCCTGGTTAAATATAACCATGCATCCCTACTAATGTCAACAAAACGTGTTCCATGCTTTATTTGCATATTACGCATAAACGCACTCATATCTTTTTTGGCTTTTATTACATTCATAGATGATTCTTTCAGCGCCAAGATGGATTTTGCAATAACAAGCGACTGTTTACGGTTGCCTGCTTTCCACAGGGATTTTGCTTTTGAGGTATAATATTCCAGAGCATCCCGTGAAACAGGTTTGTATTCGGATTCAACATCATCAGTATAAATTTTACCATTTTTATCAAAAAAATATTTATTTCCCTCTTTATCTATCATCATAGCCCAGTCAGGCATCTGGGCAAATGCTGATACATATATACATAAAAATAATATGATTGGTAAAAGTTTCATTATATGTATTTTATATCTTTTTCATTTCTTCAACTATTCGTAAGGCTATCTGTGTTGCCCGTATGGCGTCCCTCTTATCAGGCTCACCTAATGGCAATAATCCTATATCGGCAGGATATCTTCCCTTGTCAATACTATCTATAAATACTATCTCATCATCAGTCAATGAAAGATGTATATTGAAATCATTGCATAAAGCTATCAGCCTGTTAACATTATGTGTTTTTTCAAGATCCCACCCTTTGGATATTAAATTAGCTTTTATTGATTTTTCAATAGCCTGTTGTGCATGATAACACGCACCTTTAAAGAATCCGCCCTCTAAAAGATACAAAGATGTTTTGAGCTCTTCATCTGCCCGGCGCAACCCTTCCTGTACTGCATTTTTCATATATATACTCCTGCCTTCTTTTATTATTGCGTTGATAAAAGGGCTTCCTTTTTCATAATGCTCCTGTAAAACTGATTGTTCTACAACAAATTCATCAATTGCAAAGTATTTATAAAATGGTTTAAGGTGTTTATATAATGTATCAATAGCCACCTTTATTGGAAGCGAATCATCAATAACAATAAATAGATCCAGGTCATTGCCATAACCCTCTCTGGCAACTGACCCAAATACTACAATTGAAAGAGGCTGGATTTGATTTACTATTTCACCTGCAATCTTTTTGGCATCGTCAAATGTTACCATATTACATAACTATACAATAAATACTAAACCATGCTTAATTGTGTAATTGGTGTATACCACAATGTCAAGTATGATAATATGTGGTGATATAATTTTCTATTGTTTGTAGAAGAGTATTGGGAATATATTGTACCATTTTATAGCAGTTACTGCAAGAAACTCTTGACAGTATTATTATTTTATTTTATTATTAATGTTAGTGTAATATATTCAGGATATTATGTATGGAGATTAATAATGACAATTTTAGATATAGCATCTATGGATGAGATTAAAGAAGCACTTATTAACGAATATAAAAGAAAATTAATGCTTTATTCAATCACAAATGAACGCCTTAAAAAAAAATATAAAATGACTTTCCATGAATTTGAGAAAAAAAATATTGTAAAAAAGATGAATTATACCTGGGAAGTAGAAAAAGATTCCATGGAATGGGAACATTCTATTGAAGGATTAAAATCTATCAAGAAAAAAATAAAATTATTAAAACAATCCCGTGAATAATATTATTTCGTTACAAAAAGAAATACTCTCTCTCACAAAAAAATATAATCTTCAGATATCATATATTGATATTACAGACAATACACTTATTACACGATTAACTATGACTTCCGATATATTTATTTAAATATATGTAAATTCAAAAAAGAAAAAAATTAACTTAGCTTTAATAGCATCGGAAGTTAGAATTTATGGAGTCGATAAAGAAGGTGGTTCTTATCATAAACATCCTTTTGAATGCCCTGAGAATCATTTAGATTGTAATCCAGTTGGAATTGAAGAATTTATTGTAAAATCTATTGAAATACTGAACAAAAAATTAACATTATTGTAAGCAATAAAATATTATTTCAATTGACCAAGAAACTGATATAGCATATAATTTGCAATACGATGTAATAACGAATTGTGGATTTATAGTAAGGATAACATTTTATATAACATTGCATAGATATAAAAAATCAAGGAGGAAATATGGCAGAAGACATTTACAGGGAATTATGCAAACGCCTTATGTTTGAAAACTCTAATCTGTTAAAGCAGATATGGCAGCGTGTAGCCAATGAAACAGAAGCACAGATTATTGGCTATCTTCCTGCCAATGCCAAACAAATAGCTGAAAAATTTAATCTTTCTTTGAATGAAGCAACCTAAATCCTTGAAGAATTGTTTAAGCGCGGTGCAGCTTTTAAAAAATCAAAGCCTGAAGGAGCAGAATATCGCCCACCCAAGCACATAGTACAATTTCATGATGCAACGCTGTTGTGGAAGGATGCACCTTCTGATTTTAAAAAACTATGGGTGCAGTTCATGGATACCGAATACCCACCTCTTCTTGAAGTAGTAACAAAAGCAGGCATCCCTTCATTTATGAGAGTAATTCCTATCAATGCAACCATACAACCCAAAAGTGAAGTTCTGGTTTACGAAGATGCATACAAAATGATTGAACAGGCAAAAGAGATTGCTGTGGTTGATTGTGTATGCCGCCTTTCCCATGGAAACTGCAACAAACCACTCAATGTATGCATTCAGGTCAACAATGGTGCCACCTACACACTGGAGCGAGGTACAGGCAGGGCAATCACCAAACAGGAAGCTTTTGAAATACTCAAAATGTCAGAAGAAGCTGGGTTAGTTCACATGACCGAAAACAAAGGCTTTGGCAATGCAATATGTAACTGCTGTTCATGCTGTTGCGAGATGCTTCGCTTTGCAGGCAACAGAGCAACCCACGGTGTAGTTGCCAAAAGCAGATTTACTGCCACCGTAGAATCTATTAATTGCAATGGATGCGCACTGTGCATGTCGGTGTGTCCCGTTCATGCAATAAGTGTCAATGACACAGCTACTATCGACACCGAACTATGTATAGGCTGTGGGTTATGCGCATCACACTGCCCATCAGGAGCAATTACACTTCATGAAACGCGACCTAAGGAGCACATACCTCAGTAACGAAACTTTAAATATACGATTCACCAAATTTGGATTAACATTATTAATTATAATTCTTATATCATAAGGCACTAATGAATATCTGGGGATGTCCAATCAATCTTTTCATTGATACTTATTGCTAACTCTTCTAAGCCTTTGTCATCATGAAATAATAATCCCGCTTCTTTAATGCTAATAGCCCCTCTTTTGTTTTTTTCATACCACAAACCTTTATGATGAGCTGCTATCACCTCGTTACCTGATTCTGCATCACTACCCTTTAAATTAATTTTGCCATTGCAAACACAAAAATAGCTTTTAACATCAGATTGAGCTACTACACAGAAAGAAGTGCCCCGTATACTTGCAACTACTGTAGGAGTTTCTACTCTATATGTTCCTTGCTTAGTAAACATTTTACGAGTAATGCCTCCCAACCAGCCTTTTTTGAGCAATAATATATTACTTTTTTCTGAAAATATTAAATACCAACTCTGAAGATTTCCCTAACTGTAACACATTCTTATCGCCTATTTGTATACGGCATAAACTATCTTCAGAAGTTTTTATAACATCGCCAAATTTAATAGTAGCCCCCACTGAAGTATTCATGTCATTAACAGTAACATTGCCCTTCATGAATACTACCGTAGCAGTAATATCATGAGTGGGCACATCTTTTTTACACGACACCATATATACTACAACTACCGTTATAATACAAATAACAAAAATTTTCCTTGCCATACTTTTTAACCCCTATTATTAATTTTTAAAAAATATGCTAAATACAAAAATTTACAAAGTCAAGTTAAAAAATGACCATGCCAAAGCGAAAGTATTTTTAAAAATTAGTTGTATTTCTATAAATATTATGGCTTAGCATAAGAACATAATATCTAATATAAAATCTTCATAACTATTTATAAAAGGAGTAATATTATGAACCTGAACAATCCCGAAGCAACACAACAGGCACTTAGCATTTTACGAAGTGGCAACCCTTTTCAGTGGTATGTTATTACATTGCTTGCTTTTGTTGTGTACATCTATTTTAACGAAATTCAGAACAAAAACTGGAAAGGCATTGCAGCAGGGCTTTCCCTATATATAGTTCACTGGTTTGTAGAAATTGTGAATGCGCTGATCCAGCATTTTACCGGACATGCATTGTGGACAGTACCAACAGGGACTGCATTTTTAATATTAATTGGCGTTGGTGTAGAATTAAGCTTAATGTTTTCAGTATCTGGCCTTATATTCAGCAAAATTTTACCAGCCGACCCAAAGGCAAAGATTTTGGGCATCAACAACCGTTTATGTATTGCTATCGCCAATGCTGCCTTTTATTCAATCTTTGAAATATTCCTGGTAAAAACTCCATGCTTTGTATGGGTATACCCATGGTGGGGTGCACTGCCAGTGTTTATCACCGTATATATCCCATTCTGGGTAGTATCGATGTATTGCTATGACTGGCAACCAAAAGTCCAGAAAGCAGTCATTGGCAGCCTTTTTGCCATTAATGCCGCAATGCTGATTGTGTTTGCCGGTATCCTTAAATGGATTTAGTATATAAAGCCTCTGGGATTTTTCATTGTTTCTTTTTCCCAGGTTTCCAGCTTCTGGGCAAGCTTCTTGGCAATGTCAGGATAAGTGTCAATCACATTGTACGCTTCGCCGGGATCCTTTTCAAGATTATACAATAGAGGCCAGCGATAGCCTAGTTGATCCTTGCCTAATTTATTTGCTAAATCAGTTGAATCTAACGGTATGGGCCATACATACCGGTCAATTTTAGAATAATATTTCCACTTGCCCCAACGCATGCCAACAAGCAAATCATAGTGGTAAAAATATAAATCCTCATGCACTGGTTTGTCATCACCTTTAAGAAGCCCTAATATATTTTTACCATCAATGATTCTATCCTGAGGCAGGCCAACACCAGCAAGCGCAAGCAATGTTGGAAAAAGATCAATATTCATAGCAGGCTGGCGAGTAACCTTCCCTGCCGGGATAGTTCCTTTCCAACGAACAATAAACGGCACCTTGAACCCACCCTCATTGCTCTGACCCTTTCTGCCTCGCAAATTGCCTGCACTGCCTTCATACCATGGTCCATTGTCACTGGTAAAAATGATAATTGTCTTCTCATCAATGCCTTTTTTCTTCAAAAATTGTAAAATCTGCCCAACACTCCAGTCAATCTCCTCAACTGCATCACCATATTTACCTGCTAATGATTTTTTATCAAACTTTTCTGAAGCCCACAACGGCTGATGTGGGAACGTGTGTGCAAAGTATAAAAAGAATGGATTATTGCCACATGATTCAATAAACTGCAATGCTTCTTTTGTATATGTACCCGTCAAAAACGATTGATCTTCCCCATGAATGTTATCTATTACTTTTGTTTCATTCTTGTACACCGGGCATGGGCGCATATCATTACTATGTGGCACACCATAATAAAAATCAAAGCCATGACGCAATGGATTAAATTCAGGCTGTGTTGAATAGTCGCCCAAATGCCATTTGCCAACCATACCGGTTTTGTATCCGGCAAGTTTTAAAGCTTCGGCGATAGTTACTTCTTCAGAGGCCAATCCCCTGGCAACAACATCATCGCGCAAATCCATCGAACCCAAACCTCGCAACATCATACCAAAATTACGAGCTAACTTGCGCCCCAACGGTTCATTCTTTGGGAATGGGTTACCAATAATACCTGTCCTGAAGGGATAGCGCCCTGTTAGTAAGCCTGCACGTGAAGGAGCACAAACAGCAGCGCAAGCATAGAAGTCAGTGAATTTGTTCCCTTCCCGTGCAAGCGAATCAATATTAGGAGTGCGTATGACAGAATTGCCATAACAACCAATATCACCGTACCCTAAATCATCACAGTATATGATAATTACATTGGGACGGGTTGCATTGGCATTATTTATAGCAAGTTTCTTTAATTTTTCCGACGGCGGATAATTGCCATACAAATCAGCAATATCAGGTGTTTTCAGTAACTTATACGTGCATGTGCCAATTAACGTCCCTGCGCCAATAGCTACACCAGCAGCAATACCCTTTTTAATTAAATTACGACGCGTTATCTTTTCCTCCATACAAACCCCCGTAAACCATCTCTTACTATATTTTAAAGAAATGGCTCATTCCGGAATGTTGGGAAAATTGAACATTATCAACAATACTGTTTATAATATAAAACTGTGGAAAAGAGTGTCCAATGTTGTGTTTGATTGCCTTAATCATTGAAGTTACATAAGTCCTGAATATTCCAGGATTTATAACTTTGAAATATTTAATAAATATTGCTAACACATAAATTGACAAAAGGCAAATAATGTACATGTTTAAAAATCCCAAAATTCCGGAAAGAGGCAAAGAAATTATATTCAAATTTAAGGAAATTTGTCAAGTAATTTATTTTATAAGTTTGAAATAGTATTAAAATCCACTATATTATAAATTATAAATATATGTCCAAAATACAAATGCAATTTATATTATTGAGTATGTTTAAATATAACTATAATAGGGAAGTATACTATTTCTTTTTTGATTTTTACGAATTATGGGAAAAACACTTTTTTTTCTTTTCCTTTCATATAATATGAATAAAAAGGCTGACATAAGATGCCAGCCTTATGTATTCAATCTTAAGCAACTTCCAGGCACTCAGGATGCGAACTGCAGTTAGAAACAGCATACAGAGCCTTTTTGTAATTTTCTTCTACCTGATTCCAGTTGACAATATTCCAGAACGCTTTTACATACTCAGCACGCCTGTTCTGATAGGTAAGATAGTATGCATGTTCCCATACATCAAGCCCCAAAACCGGCAGCAACCCTTCCATGATGGGGCTATCCTGATTTGGTGTCGAATGCACCACAAGTTCACCCAACGCATTGACACTTAGCCATGCCCATCCAGAGCCAAAACGGTTAATAGCAGCATTGCTAAACTCTTCAATAAATTTTTCAACAGTGCCAAAAGCCTTTTTGATTGCCTCAAGTACCTGACCCTGCGGCAAGCTGCCTCTGCCCCCTAAGACCTTCCAGAACAGTGAATGGTTGTAATGGCCACCACCATTATTGCGCACCACTGTCCTGATATCTTCTGGGATTGTTGTTAGATTAGCCAAAAGATGTTCAAGTGACAGTTCATATAGATGCGGATACTTATCAAGAGCACCATTAAGCTTTTCAATATACGCTGCATGATGTTTTGTGTGATGAATTTCCATGGTTTTTGCATCAATATATGGTTCTAATGCATTGTATTCATATGGTAATTGTGGTAATGTATATCGTTTCATAGTTTTTCTCCTAATATTAGAATTATCTAAATTACTGTAATATACCAAAAAATTGTATAAACGTCAACAAAGCATAAAAAAATTTGGTGCGATAGTAACTGTTGAAAAACCTAAAGCCATTGTTATCATCGTACATGGTTTATGCGAACACTGCGGACGATATGATTATGTGGTAAGCAAATTGAATTCACCCGGATACTCGGTCTACAGGTTTGATAACCGCGGCCATGGAAAATCAGAAGGTGAACGTACCTATAGTAACTCTTGAAGCATCAAAAACATTTTATGATGCAATTGCATCACGTGATAAAACTATTAAAATATATGATAGACTCTACCATGAGATAATGAATGAACCCGAAAAGGACACAGTAATTGGCGATATACTGCAGTGGTTAAATGCTCATATTTTACGTTAAGTTTTACAGGAAAGAGGAATAATAATATCTTTGCTTTTTACTAAAGCACTGATAATGAG
>Ga0308414_1000847_pt1 | contig 20093 bp, 14 predicted proteins | sample HotsprSampleOS50_FD_205667 | JGI IMG/M metagenome (GOLD analysis project Ga0308414, IMG submission 205667) | Hot spring phototrophic mat microbial communities from Octopus Spring, Yellowstone National Park, Wyoming, United States - 20090730_OS50 ...
TTTATACAGGTAGTATGTACATTCAACATTTTGCGGGATATATTCCAAAAGACAAATTAGAAAAGAGTAAATCTTTTTTTGAACTTAATACGAAACTTTCATACACAATACCGGTTTCATCTTCATTAGGTTTGCAGTTAAATGCCGGTGTTCAAAACTTGCTCAACAGCTTTCAAAGCGATTTTGACAAAGGACCTGATAGAGATTCCGGATATATTTATGGACCAACTCGCCCAAGAACTATTTTCTTGGGAATAGGTATTGAAAACGGTATGTTTTAATAGATAAACTTTTATAAAAAAGCTGTGCTGCATTAAACCAGCAGCACAGCTTTTGTTCTTCAAAGTTCATATAAGTGAAATCATATTTTCAGTCTTTAGAATTATGTATCAAAAAATTATCTGAAGAAAAAAGCTCTCTCTGTGTTCAAAAGATGTAAATATATTTTAGAGTAATAATCAATAAAAAAGCCGCAGTATCTCTACCACGGCTTTTGTAATGTGTTCGTTAAGTGAACAAGTTTATACTTTATTGCAAATCAAATCTATCCAACATCATCACTTTATTCCAGGCTGCAACAAAGTCCTTAACAAATTTTTGTTTGTTATCAGGGCAAGCATAAAATTCTGAAACAGCTCTCAGCTCGCTGTTATGTCCGAATATTAAATCTACTCTTGTTGCGTTCCATTTAACCTGACCAGTTTTTCTTTCGCGCACTTCAAATTTTGATTTTGCCTCATCAACTGGTTTCCACTCATATTTCACATCAAGAAGATTAACAAAGAAATCGTTTGTTAATACTCCCGGACGATCGGTGAACACACCGTAATCAGAATTATCCCAGTTGGCTTTTAATGCTCGCATACCACCGACTAACACTGTCATTTCAGGAACAGTTAAGTTGAGCAGATTTGCTTTATCAACAATTAAATGTTCTGCGCAAACTGCTGTACCGTCTTTGGCGTAGTTTCGGAATCCATCTGCTATTGGTTCGAGATATTTGAAAGAATCAACATCAGTCCATTCTTGTGTTGTATCTGTTCTTCCCGGTATGAAAGGAACTTTAATATCAATGCCTGCATCTTTAGCTGCTTTTTCTATTGCCGCACATCCACCAAGTACAATTAAATCGGCAAGCGAAACTTTCTTTCCATCTTTTTGAGCAGAGTTAAATTCTTTCTGAATTTTTTCAAGAACACCGAGTACTTTTGCAAGTTGTTTTGGATTATTTACTTCCCAATTCTTTTGTGGCTCTAATTTTATTCTTGCACCATTTGCACCACCTCTCTTATCAGAGTTACGGTAAGTTGATGCAGATGCCCAAGCGGTAGTTACTAATTCTGAAATGGTTAATCCAGATGAAAGAATTTTACTTTTAAGTTCTGCAATATCTTTCTCATCAACAAGTTTATGATCAACTGCCGGGATTGGATCCTGCCATATTAAATCTTCTTTCGGAACTTCCGGTCCGATATATCTTGATTTTGGTCCCATATCTCTGTGAAGAAGCTTAAACCATGCTCGCGCAAATGCATCAGCAAATTCATCAGGGTTTTCATAAAAGCGTCTGGAGATTTTTTCAAACTCGGGATCAAATCTTAACGAAAGATCTGTTACAAGCATTGTTGGCTTATGTTTTTTATTTGGATCAAATGCATCGGGAATAATTTCAGGAGCATCTTTCGCAACGAATTGGTAAGCACCCGCCGGGCTTTTTGTTAATTCGTATTCATATTCAAAAAGATGTTTGAAGAAATCGTGTCCCCATTTGGTTGGGGTAGTTGTCCAGGTTACTTCAGGTCCGCCGGTAAGAGTGTCGGGACCTTTCCCTGACTTATATTTATAATGCCAGCCCAATCCCTGTTCTTCGATATCAGCAGCTTCCGGCTCTCTTCCCATAAGTTTTGGATCACCCTGACCATGAGCTTTTCCAAATGTATGACCGCCTGCAATAAGGGCAACTGTTTCTTCGAGATTCATTCCCATTCTCGAAAAGGTTTCTTTAATATCTTTTGCAGCTGCAACCGGATCTGGATTTCCACCAGGTCCTTCCGGATTAACATAAATCAATCCCATTTGAACAGCAGCTAACGGATTTTCTAAATTTCTTTCACCTGAATAACGATTTTTATCAGAGAGCCATTCTTTTTCTGAGCCCCAATAAATACTTTCATCGGGTTCCCAATAATCTTCTCTGCCACCGGCAAAGCCAAAAGTTTTAAATCCCATTGCTTCCATTGCAACATTGCCTGCAAGCACAAGTAAATCAGACCAAAAAATTTTATTTCCGTATTTCATTTTAACAGGCCAGAGTAATCTTCGTGCTTTATCGAGGTTAGCATTATCAGGCCAGCTGTTGGTTGGTGCAAATCTTTGCAATCCACCGCCAGCACCTCCTCTTCCATCACCCATTCTGTATGTTCCTGCTGCGTGCCAGGACAAACGAATAAACAATGGTCCGTAATGACCAAAATCTGCGGGCCACCAATCCTGTGATTGTGTCATCAGTTCCATCAAATCTTTTTTCAATGCATCGTAATCAAGACTTTTGAATGCTTCTCTGTAGTTAAAGTCCTTATCCATTGGATTGGACTTTTCTGAATTTTGTCTGAGAATATTGAGCTTTAAACGATTAGGCCACCAATCATTTACACTGGTGCCAAATGCGCTCACACCCATTGAGTGTGGAAACGGACATTTGCTTCCATTGTTAGAATTGTTGCTCATTTAGTTACCCTTTCTTTATTTGTTTAACAATATGAAGTTCTGATATTTAGCTGCCCCTGTAGTGAAGAAAATATTTTGTCAGAAATACTGCGCTGATTTCTTTTTTCAATGTAAAGATTACATAAATTAAGCTATAAATCAAATTGATAATTTTTATATTAGTATAAGTTAAATCTATAATAATTATGACACTCACTCAACTTGAATATTTGATTGCCGTTGAAAGATTCGGAAACTTTTCTTTGGCTGCTGAGAATTGTTATGTAACTCAGCCAACACTAAGTATGCAAATTCAAAAGCTTGAAGAAGAACTTGGTGTAATAATTTTCCGTAGAGATAAACAGCCAATTGTTCCAACAGATATCGGACAAAAAATTATTGAGCAGGCAAAACAGATTCTGATGGAGAAAGAAAAGCTTCATGTAATTCTGCAGATTGAAAAAGGTGAATTTGTTGGTGCACTGCGTGTTGCGATAATTCCAACGATATCATCTTATTTGCTTCCGATGTTTCTAAGCAACTTCATAAAAAAATATCCTAATGTAGAATTAATAATTGACGAAGTAACAACCGATGAAGTAATAACAGGATTAGAAAAAAGTTATTTTGATATCGGAATCATTGCCTTAAGATCAAAGAACGAGAATTTAATTTCAGAAACTTTGTATTATGAACCATTCGTTGCTTTCCTTCCGCCAGACCATAAGTTGATGAAGAAAAAGAAACTTTGTCAGGATGATTTGAATGTAAATGATTTTTTACTTCTTAAAGAAGGGCACTGTTTGAGAGAGCAGACCCTTGCTGTTTGTAAGAGTAGTGAAAATGATTGGGTAGAAAAAAGCAACAAGATTGTTTTTGAAAGCGGGAATCTGGAAACACTGATTAAGTTAGTTGAACAAAAATTTGGAATGACACTTTTGCCTTATTTAGCATTACAGTACATAAAAGAAAAAAAGAAGTTAAATCAGATAAGGGAATTCGCCAATCCCGTTCCTAAAAGAGAAGTAGGAATTATTCACACAAAAACCTTTATAAAAAAGCATTTGCTAAACGCACTCAAAGAGGAAATCCTGAAAGTAATTCCCGCAGAACTGAAAAAAGATAAAAGTGGATTGATAGTGCATTGACAAAAAATTGATTTTAAGAAAACTATAGTTAACTATTTTGGATAACATATTCCTTAAAATTATTCAGTATCGCTTGCCAGCCCGCTTTTTGCAAGTCAACTGGATAAACATTCTCTGCTTCAAATGTGATTTTGACTTCTGTTTGATTTCCAATTGCATTAAAATTTATTTCTGCGTTTCTGTCATCCAACATTTTGTATGCAATTTTTTTGTGAGGAATTATCTCGGTGTAAATTGCTTCGAAGTCAAAACCATTGCTTCCATCTTTAGCTTCCATTCGTGCATTGAGTTTACCGCCAACACGCAAATCATTTTCTGCTGATGGACAGTGCCAATCATCTGATGCAAAATTCCATTTTGTAATGTGTTCGGGTTGTGTGTAGTATTTCCAGACTTTTTCAATCGGTGCGCTAATGCTCGCTTCGACTGTTATTTTTATTCTATCACTCATTTGCTGTCTCCATCAATTTGTTAATATCAAACTTCTTCATTGTGAAAACGGCACTCATTACTTTACCTGACTTTTGCGGATCAAGCAGCAGCTCATTTAATATTGTTGGAACAACCTGCCACGAGATGCCGAATTTATCTTTCAACCATCCGCATTCTACTTCTTTCCCGCCTTCAGTTAATTTCTGCCAGTAGTAATCAATCTCTTTCTGTGTATGGCAATTAATTATAAATGAAATTGATTCATTAAAATCAAAATTGTGTTTAATTGTTCCGCCGCTCATTGCATTCATTAAATAACCGTTCAACTTGAATTGAGCAAACAATAAAGTTCCTTCGGGAAGATTCATTGATTTATCATAAGGATATTCCATAATTACTCTTGAGTTCGGGAAGATTGATGTAAAATGATTTGCCGCTTCTTTTACAAGATTGAATTTTTCATTCACGAATAAAAGTGAAGGAACAATTTTTTGCGGTGAGTTTATTTTTTCAATATCAAGCTGCCACGAAACTCCGAATTTATCCTTTACCCACGCATACTTCGGACTCCAATCATATTTATCCAGAGGCATATTAACCGAGCCGCCTTCTGAAAGTTTTTCATACAAGAAATTTATTCGTTCATTGCTTTCACAATAAACAAAAATTGAAATTGACTCGTTGTGTGGAAAAGCGGGCGTGCCGTTCAGAGCAACAAAGGGTATTCCGTCTAAAGTAAATTCAACAGTTAATACAGAGCCCTCTGGTTTCTGATGAATTTCAATTCCCTCTTTACCGTATCGTAAAATTTTTCCAATCTTTGAATTTGGAAAAAGTGAAGTATAAAACTTAGCAGCTTCTTCTGCTTGTGTATCGAACCAAAGGCAGGGAATAATACTGTGTTTATCGTTCATAAGTTCGCCTCCTTAAGAAATGATAAATGTGATGATTGGATTTATTTTATTTGCAATATAAAAAAAGCCGTGATATTTCTACCAACGGCTTTATTATCAAATACATCTGATTCAATATGTCTCTCAAAAAATTTTGCTCAATGTTGAGAAAGGAATTTTAAAATTTTATTGTGGGCTGATTCTTTTCGAAAGTTTATCTTCCAGCTTTATAATTTGTTCTTTCAGATTTCTGATATCGTTTCTGAGTTCTTCATTTTCGTCCTGAATTATACCTTCTATTTTACTTGTTTCCTGAATGCTGATCTTTTGCTGAATCTCAGACATTGTATTAACAACAATCGCAATGAAAATATTTAGCGTTGTGTATGAGGCAATAAGTATAAAAGAAATGAAATAAACATTTGAAAAAGGGTATCTATCACTTATTGTTCTGGCAATGTCTGCCCAGCCTTCGAGAGTCATTATCTGGAAGAGAGAAAACATTGATGCTCAGATGGTTCCAAACCACTCCGGATATGAAGACCCGAACAATTTTGTTCCGATAACTGAGAAAACATAAAACACGAGGGTTAGCAAAGCAAAAATCCAACCGATACTCGGAAGTGAAAGAAGCAAAGACTCTACGATGAAGCGTAATCTCGGAAGATTTTTAATTAGTCTCAGAGACCTGAATATTCTCAGCGATCGAAGAACCGCAAGGGCACCCGAAGCCGGAAGTAAAGCAATTGCTATTATTGAAAAATCAAAAACATTCCAGCCGCCTTTGAAGAATGAAAATCCATAAGCGTATAGTTTCAGAGTTATTTCTAAAACAAAAATTGCAAGAATAATTTTATCAATACGCAGAAGCACATTTCCAAACGAAGCCATTATGATACTGAAGGTTTCCAGACCGATAGTAATGGAATTAAAAATTATTAATGAGATTATAAAATTGGAGAACGATTCCTTGTCTACAAATTGTTTTACTTTTTCCCGATTCGTTTCTAACTAATTATTATTAAAGATACTCTAATTTAGTCAATAAAGTTTTATGTAATCAATTTCTGTTTCGAAATTATCCTACTGGTCACCTTATGCATTTGTCATACTGAATTTATTTCAGCATCAAAAAACATAACAAAAGAATATTCTGAAACAAATTCAGAATGACATTAAAATATACTTTGCGTAAGGTGAGTAATTGTCTATTCCAAATCATTTAAGATATTTAATTGGAGTTTCTTTTCGTTGATGAAAAGTGAGTTAGAATGATTATCTATGTGTTTTTATAGTACTATTTATTCCATATTCATAAATGGGAACAGAAAGAAAATCCGCTCCCATTTAATTATGAAAATATTATAACCATTGATTAAACTTACGTATATACCAGTTTTTTACAATTTGAGCGAGTATAACATAACTTGTCAGAATAGCTATTAGCCAAGGAAAATAAGACAATGGTAGAGGTTGCATTTTAAGTATATCAGCAGCAGGAGTAAAAGGAATTATAATACCAATAAGCATAATAAGCGAAGTCATAGCTACAACCGGTGCAGTAGCCCAGCTTTGAATGAAAGGAATTTTACTAGTACGAATAATATGAATTATCAGAGTTTGTGATAATAAACCCTCAACAAACCAACCGGTTTGAAAAAGAGTTTGATGCTCAGGAGAGTTTGCTTTGAATACAAACCACATCACCGCATAAGTTGTAAAATCAAAAATTGAACTTACAGGTCCAATAAAAAGCATAAAGCGTTTTATACCAGATGCATCCCATTTGCGTGGTTTTTCAATAAATTCTTCATCAACTTTATCCCAGGGAATAGTAGTTTGGGATATATCGTATAAAAGATTTTGGGTTAATAAATGAACAGGCAACATTGGTAAAAAGGGTAAAAACGCGCTGGCGCCTAAAACTGAGAATACATTTCCGAAGTTGCTGCTTGCGGTCATCTTTAAATATTTTAGAATGTTTCCAAATGTTCTGCGACCATATATGACCCCCTTTCGTAAAACCATAAGGTCTTTTTCGAGCAGAATTATATCAGCACTTTCTTTAGCTATATCAACTGCGGTATCTACACTTATTCCTATATCAGATTCTTTAAGAGCTGCAGCATCGTTAATTCCATCGCCCAAGAATCCAACTGTATGCCCTTTTAAACGAAGTGCTTTGACAACTCTTACTTTTTGCATTGGATTTAACTTAGCAAAAACTGAAACTTCATCTATTTTAGAAATTAGTTCTTCATCACTCATAATTTCCAATTCATTGCCTAAAATGATTTTATTTACAGGAATACCGACATCTTTACAAATTTTTTGAGTAACAATTTCGTTATCTCCAGTAAGAACTTTAACACTTACTCCAAGTTTTTGTAATGATTTAATACTTGGCTCTGCAGATGGTTTAGCTGGATCAAGAAAACCAATAAAACCTGTCAAGATTAGATCTTTCTCGTGTTCAACAGAATAGTTTAATGGATGATTTTCTTCAAATTCTTTTATGGCAACCAAAAGAACCCTTAGCCCTTCTCTATACATTTTATCGGAGGTTCTCAGAATTATATCGTTAACTTTATCATCAATTGGAATAACCAGATCATCATCAGTATGTAATGAGCGATCATCACCCGGGTCAAATGTATGACTGCATAATGGCAGTACCTCCTCAACAGCACCCTTGGTAATCATTAAATGCTTTCCATTGCTTCGTTTTAGAATAACCGACATTCTTCTGCGTTTAAAGTCAAAAGGTATTTCATCTACTTTTACAAATTGTTCTTCCACTTTAAGGTAGTCGTGAAGTTCTACGTGTTCAAGCAAAGCCTTATCAAGCAGGTTTTTTAAACCCGTTTGATAGTAACTGTTAAGATATGCCCATTTTAATACTTCATCATCTTCCTCACCCTGTACATTAAGATGGCGTTCAAGTACGATTTTATCTAATGTAAGCGTTCCTGTTTTGTCGGTACATAAAATGTCCATAGCTCCAATGTTCTGAATAGAATTCAGACGCTTCACTATTACTTTCCGCTTACTCATATTGATAGCACCTTTGGCAAGATTAACTGTAACAATCATTGGGAGCATTTCCGGCGTTAGACCAACGGCAACAGCAACACCAAATAAAAAGGCTTCAACCCAATCGCCTTTAAGCAGCCCGTTAATTAGAAAGATTATAGGAACCATAACCAACATAAAACGAATCAATAAATGGCTAACAGAATTTACTCCTTTATCAAACGAGGTTTCCGGACGATCGCCAATTATTGTTTTACTAATACCACCGAAGTAAGTTGAAGTCCCAGTTGCTACTACAATCGCTTTTGCTATTCCGCTTTCTATATTAGTACCCATAAAGCATAAATTATTCAGTTCAATCGGTTGCTTTTTATCGGCATCCCTAATTGGTAAATAATATTTCTCCACAGGCATTGATTCTCCGGTGAGCATTGATTCACTAACAAAAAGGTCTTTGCTTTCTAATATTCTGCAATCGGCAGGAACCATATCACCGGCAGACAAAAAAATTATATCACCTGGTACTAATTGTTCAATAGGAACTTCTATTTTACCTTTTCCCTTCCTTAACACTGTGGCAGTAGTTTTAACCATAGCTTTAAGTTTCTCGGCTGCCTGGTTGCTACGAAATTCTTGTATAAAACGAAGCACTCCACTTATAACTACCATTATAGAAACTACTACGATTGTTTTGTAATCCCTTTCTTCAGGAGCTGCGATTAATACATCAAAGATTAGCGAGACAATAGCAATTGCCAAAAGGATATAAATAAATGGATTAGCAAAAGCTTTCAATAGTTGAATATACCAGGCAGGAGCTTTATCGTGTTGAACTTCATTTAATCCATATTTCTCCAAGCGATCTTCAACAATGTTGTCAGTTAAACCGTTCTCATTACTTTCGAGCATAGCATAAATGAAATTTTCATCGTTACGCGAAGCATTTCTTAATTTCTTCAATGTGCCCTCATTAAAAATACTTTGCTGGTGGTTTCCATTGATAAATGTTTTCATTAAAATCTTTCTCATAAAATCCCTCGTATGTTTTAAGTTAGTGTTGTATCAGATTTAAAAATAGAATTATACCTATGAACACTACGATTATGCCAAAATAATTTGCAATACGGATGCAGTATTTATTAAATAATTTTTTCGTCTTACCAATAAACCATCCGAAAATCAATGATATTATTATTGATGATATTATTACAATAAAAAGAATTTTGGGTTCACATAAGTTTTGGAGCGCAATACCAAGTACGAAAGGATAAATAGCAGTTAATAATGAAATAAAGATGAAATCATCTAAAGAAAAAATTAACTTGCGAGGAATATTTTTTCCTCTTAGCTCTAATAACATCATTAATTCCATTGAGAACATAAGTATTAAAGAAATCCATTTTTCATTATCGTGATTATTCCAGATTAAATGTTTTCCAATCCATAAACCATAAGTAAATACTTGCAATTGAATTGTAAATAGTAAAAAAAGTATTAACAAAAATTTATATGGCTTAAAATATTGTGAAGCATAACCGCACCATCCTGCAACAATAAAATTTTCTGCAGCTACACCAAGGGTTACTAATAATGTTGCAATAATTACAATCATAAAAATTCTAATAGTCTGTTTGTAATCCGACAATTTCCCAACTTACTTTTGTAACCTTTTCTTCTATTGTAAGTCGAGAAGCAATTTTTTCAATTAAACTATCCTGTTGTGATGCTGCTGAAATTTCAGCAGTTATAATAACAACCGACGGATCACTATTATCAATGCTTGTAAGTGATTTTAGTAATATTTTTTCTTCTACACTTAATTGCTGCATAAGAAGAATTCTTAAATGGTTTTCGACCTCTGACTTACATTTAATCGTAAGCACATATTCAGTTTGAGAGTTTTCTTTTTGCTTATAATCATTCCTGCTAATTAACAAACCTAAAGGTCTGAATATTAAATGTGTTAAAATTACAGACAAAGCAACTAAAGAGGCTTGAACATAAAGCCCCACGCCCGCTAAAGCACCTACTGCAGCGGAACACCAAATAGTAGCTGCGGTATTCAATCCCTGAACATTTAATCCGTCTCTCATAATTACGCCAGCACCCAAAAATCCTATTCCGGTTACAATCTGACTAATAATTCTGGTGGCATCTCCTCTATAATTTGGCTCTGCAGAGCTAACAAGAGAAACAGAAATTAAGGTAAAGGCAGCAGAGCCAAGAGAAACTAAAGTATTGGTTCGAAGACCTGCATTTCTTTGGCGCCACTGACGTTCAAAGCCAATTGCTATTCCTAATATCAGTGCTAATAAAAGTCTTGTGATGAAATCGAGTATTGTCATAGCTTTTTAGTTTTGTGCAAAGATTCTTTTTGTGCCTGCACAATCCTAAAAAATTATGCAGGTCAGTTGAATGGTTTGCTTATTTTTCGCTTGAGTTCTAATTCCATTTAAGTTTGTTTTTACTATTCAAAATTAATAAAGCCTCTGCAGCAAGACTGTTAGAAAGCAATTAGAAATAAATTAGAATTTTATTAGAGAGATAATTGAACTTAATAAAATTTTCAGGGATTTGATCAAAAAGATTGTCGTTCAATCAGATGATATTTAGTTTTAACTTGATAAATAACTACTGCGTTTTAAAAATTTTTTTTCTATATGATTGATAACTAAATTGCTTACATTTATCCGATAAACACGGGTTGAAATTTCTTGAGGCAAATGGTCTTTTACCTAAACCATTTGCCCCAAATTAAAATGCTTTATTTAATATTAGCGGTTAGACCAAAAGAATAAAATCTTCTTTGCATAGGATAATGAACAAACGTTTGATAATTAGAATTAAAAAGATTGCTTACAGAAAAAATGGCTTTAATAGCAAAAGCATCTCCGTCAAATATATCTCTAATTATTGAAGCATCTACAATCAAGTTTGAAGGAATATTATCTGTCTGAGGATTAATACCAAATTTCATAATCGGCTCTTTGGTTTTTCCTCTGTATCTTATAACAGAATTTATTATTGTTTTTGAATCGGGACGATAATTAGCCCCAAAATTTGCAAGTAAATCATAAGCTCCAGGTATAATTGTTTTTCCGTGGTAAGGCAGGAAAAATTTACCTATGGAATTGTTAATTGCTGTTTGAGCTGCTGGTCCACCTAATGGTCCATTGTATAGTTCTATATCATCATATTTTTCAGTTTTAGACTCGATGTAATATGTAGCGTTAGCAAAAATATTTAATTCTTTAAATGGTGAAGTTTCTACTTCTAATTCCAGTCCTTGACTAATATCGTATCCAGGAAAATTTCTATCACTTGCTACTAAAGCTGCTTTAATAGTTGGCGGAACACCGGGAGCTACGGGGTTTATTGGTCTGATTTCAAAAACAGGTGCTCCAAACTGTCCTTCATTCTTTTGGTAGAAATAGTTAACACGAGTACTTAGTTTGCCATTCAAAAAATACGCTTTTACGCCGCCATCGAAGCCAACAAATCGTTCCATATCGAGAGTATTAACTGGTAAATTAACATTGCCTTGTAAAAAAGGAGGACCAAGTATTCGAGCAGGTCTGTTAAATGTATTTACTTCATTAAGAGGTATCCACCTTCTTTGAATACCGTATGAAGCGTAAACAGTCAATTTATCATCCAGCAACGATTGAGCTATGCTACCGACCGGACTTATGTAGGTTTTATCTACACCATTTTGTCCGTCAGCTCTTAAACCCAGCGTAACAAAAGAACCTTCCCATAAAGATAGTTCTGATTGAACAAAAACCCCATAAAAATTTTGCTTATTGACATATTTGAAATAAAGATAGTTATCATCTGTACTACCTTCTGTCCAATGTCCTTCACCACCTGCTTTAACTGCTACTAAATTATCTAAAAGATTGAGTCGGTAATATCCTCTAAAACCTGTAAAGGTTCGATTTTGATCACCCCAATGAACATTATAAGTGGTATCTTCAGGAAATATTGGATTTAGTGTTTCACTTTCACGATTCTGAAAAACGATGAGTTGATAATCTAAGTTAGAGTATCTTCCTGGTTGAAATACTACTGAATAATTATGCATAACTCTCTTTCTAGAGGCTTCCATACCAAACATAGGTCGGGTATGAAACATTTTTTTAAAGTCAACATAGTTTCCTTGTAGAGTAATATCAAGATCATTAAACAATTCATATCCTAATTTTAAAGTTGGTAAAAAGGTGCGAACTTCTCTATTTGTATATTTAAAGTTACTTAACATTCCAGATAGACTTTGGTCGCTTTGACCTTGCGAGATATTAAAATCAAAATTTGCTAAATAGTGAAGTCGTCCGGTTTTCCCAAAAGTAGCATTAAAACGATAACCTGCTAAAGAACCAATATTGGTTTCTGCAAAAACAACATCTTCATTTCTTATAGTTTTGATATCAATTACAGATTGAAAACCGCCATACTCTACAGGAACAGGTCCGGGGTAAATTGTAATACTTTCAATAATATTCATAGGTATATCATCAAATTCTAAAGTGTGATTGTTTCCTAAATTAATTGGTCGTCCATCTAATATTACAAGTGTCATCCTGCTATTATCACGTCCGAAATTGCGGACAATAAACCAAGTTTCTGATCCTGCGTCTCCGGTGTTTCTGAATGTAAGTCCTGTTTGGAGAGAAAGCAATGTGGCAATGCCATTAGGATCATTTCCCACCATACCAACTAATTCTTTTATATCCTGGCGTGTAAGGTAAATAGCATTTGATAATTTGGATTTCGGATTCGCTAATTCATCTTTTCCTTTGTGAGAAATATTATTACCATTTTGAGAAAATAAGAATTGTGTGCTAAAAAAATTTATCATTAAGAATAGATAAAAAATTTGCATAAATTTTAAATTTAATCTTCTATTAATCTTGTTAATTAGATGTTGAAAATTCTGTTTTCTTTTATTTTGAATTTTAAAAGCAATACACGGCCTTGTTTCTTGAAAAAACAGATAATAGATGTTTCTTAAGAGTTTTGTAAATAGTGTTTTCATAACAACTCCTTTTCTTTGTTTTTATAATGGAAGATGATTTTGCTTTTTTTAATCTATAAGTTCAAAATTATTAAAGCTCCTGCAGTAAGGCAGTTAGAAGGCAATTAGAAATAAATTAGAATTTTATTAGAATTGAGAGGAAGAGAGATTGGGTAGCGTTACAGTAAACACACTACCATTATTAACTGATGAAGTTACTGAAATATTTCCTTTGTGTAATGCAATTACTCTTGAGGTCAGAGCAAGTCCGATTCCGCTTCCATCAACGTAATTTTTGTTCTTCCCCCTGAAAAATGGTTCGAAAATATTCGGCAAATCATCTTCCGAGATACCGATTCCATTATCAATAAACTTAAGTTCAATGTATTCTTGTGTTAATCTAATTTTCACGGTAGTATGTTTATCTTCAGAATATTTACAACCATTCTCAAGAAGATTTACGAATGCTGCTTTAAGAAAATATTCATTTCCATTTACCATAACGCTATTTTCATCGTCAAGTTCATTTTCAAAATGTATATCAATTTTATAATCACTATTACTTTTTTGTAAAAGTAGTTTAGCATCCAAAATGATTTCGTCAATTCTAACCGGTTTAAACTTAATAATGTAAGGGTCGTAGCTGGCTCTTGCGAAATCAAGAAGCGCATTGATTAAACGTATTAATTTTTTTGAATCACTATAAATATTTTTTATAATTTTTTTATACTCTTCGATATTCCTTTCTTTCAACGAAGCTAACTCAAGTTCAGTAACCATTGCCGATAATGGTGTTCTCAATTCGTGAGCAATGTTAGAAACAAAATGATTTTGTTCAGTAAAAGACTTATTTAATCTTTCCAACATTTCGTTAAAAGTTGAGGCGAGTTCTGCCAATTCATCTTTAGTGTTCTTTATTTCGATGCGAGAATGAAGATTCTTAGATGATATTTCTCTGGCTTTATCGGTTATTTCTTTTACGGGGGTAAATGCCTTTCGTGAAAAAAATCTTCCTGAGAAATAGATAAGTAAAACAGAAATTATAAATACGATAAGAGTAATTTCCTGAAGATTCTTAAGTTTATTGTAACCATATTGGTCGTATGCTGCAGCTGTTATAATATAGTTTTTATTTTGAAAAGGGAATAAAAGTCCAATAACTTGCCAATCGTTTTGATAAAACTTGATAAGGCTCTTTTTATAAATTGAATTTATCATTTCGGGTGTTTCTTTAACAATATCTATATCAAAAGCATCGTGATATAATAAATTAAAGGCGCTATCATATATAGCTACTTCTACTTCGTTTAATGTTTTAATATTATTCCGATAGATATATTGCAAGATCTGACTTTCGATATTTGCATTAAAAAATAAATTTGCTTTTGTTATCGCTTCTTTTCTTAGCAATTCATAAAACTCATTTTCACGATTACTTGATGCAGCATAATTAATAACTAATACAAATGCCAACAAAAAGGTGGCAGAAATCATTGTGAAGATTAAAGTTAGTTTGGCGCGAATTTTCATTTACTCTGCCTTTAAAATAAAACCCATTCCAGGTTTGGTGTGAATGAGTTTTTTGTCAAATTCTTTATCAATCTTTTTTCTAAGATAATTGATGTACACATCAATAAAATTAGTGCCAGTGTCGAAGTGTGTATCCCATACCTTTTCAGAAATTTCTGTTCTTGATAATACTTTTTCTTTATTCAAAAGCATATACTCGAGCAGTTTAAATTCTTTTGGTGTGAGTTTTATTTCAACATTTCCTCTTTTAACTTCTTTAGTATGAAGATTCATTTCCAAATCTGCATATCTAAGTATGAAACCATAGCTTGTAGTTTTGGCTGATTTCCTTTTCATTACTGCTTTTATGCGAGCAATTAGTTCGCGAATTTCAAAAGGTTTTACTAAGTAATCATCGGCACCAGCGTCAAATCCCTCTACTTTATCATCTGTAGTGCCTAAGGCTGTTAACATTATTATTGGTAAGTCGGGTAATTGAAGTCTGAGTTCTCTGCACAAATCTAATCCATTAATTTTAGGCAGTATAATATCCATTATAATTAAATCAATATCACCTTGAAGTGCTAATTTTTTGCCTACATAACCATCATAAGCAATTATGGTTTGATAACCAAATTCATTTAAACCTCTTTGAATCAATTCAGCAACTCTTTGATCGTCTTCAATTATGAGGATTTTCATTTTTTATCTATCGTTATTTTTCAAATTAATTTCAGACAATATGATTACTAATAAAATATTTTATTTTAAAGAATAAGAAGAACTAGCTTTTAAATCTCTCATTTGTTTTTAAATAACTTTAAATAACAAGTTTTCTTCTTTTTCAAAATTAGTTAAAAACATTTTTACTGAAAATTTTTTTTGATTGGTGGATTGTTTATTCGGATTTTCTTTTCCCGGACTTTGTCTCTTTCAAGAGATGCAAATACTTGAAGTTATTAAATAATCTGTTTTTGTGGTGCAAGAACTTTTTTAGAAATATTGACGAGTACATAATTCTTATAGTTTTTAGATAAATAAAACTATTTATTAATAAACTTTTGAATGTGAAGTTTATTTATGGTAAGTTGTTAAAAATAGACCAGCCTTTAGCATTAAATCATCAACTAATTCTTTAGCAAATAATCACAAGCTAAAACTGTTTATTGAAGAGAGTTCTATAAAGTAATTTTTATAAGTATCACCCCGAATAAATAACCCTATTCGCTCAAAGGAACTTATCATTTTTTCTTTACTATCCGAGTTAATTTTATCATAGTTTTGAATGACATATCCGGATGCGCAACCTGATTCACTGTTCCTGCAATAAATATATTTTCTTTTGGACAGTAATAAGCCAACGCTCCTGAAAGTCCTGAATGCCCAATAAAACTTGGTATATTGCCGGTTGGATTGAAAATCCAAGGAAGTTGAAATAAATGTATTCCTACTCCAGATTTCAGCGGGAAAAATATGCTGTTCCATTCTTGCAAATCATTAATGTATTCTTCGGGAAACAATTTGCCCTTAAAGAAAGCTTCGATAAAAATGAGCATATCAGTTGAAGTTGAAACCATTCCGCCGTCAGCACCAAACGATGTCATAGCTTTCGGAACGTGAAGTTCAACAGACTTGTAATAAAGTGTTTTCGGTGTATTATCAGAAGCGTCTTTATATAAATATGTTTTGGATAGATTTAATGGTTTAATGATTAGCTCATCACAGTTAGTTGAATAAGATTTGTTTGTAATAATTTCTATAATTCTTCCAAGCAGTTGAAAATTAGTATCGGAGTAGTGGGCTTTGTTCTTTGTCCCGGGAATAAAATAGGGCTTCATTGATTTTGATCTTTCAATTGCTTGTTCAAAAGTCCAGGATTGATCATTCCCCATTTTAATATCATCAGCCAAACTTTTCCCATTAGTTCCTTTTCCTTCAAAATAATCTGGAAGACCAGATGTATGAGCCAACAAATGTTTAATAGTGATTTCGTCCGAATAGTCCTTTCCTTTATAAATGTGTAAACCATTCATTATCGAACTGTCCAAATACTTACTGACATTATCTTCTAATCTTAATTTCCCTGTTGACTTTAAGTGTAAAATAATTGCGGTGGTAAATAGCTTTGTGGTGCTGGCAATAAAATAAGGCTGCTCTAAAGATAAATTTCCTGAATTACCAAACCAGATGAATCCATTTTTCTTTACAGCGAAAGAAGTACCGAAGATTTTCTTTCCGTCAATGGTTTTATCCAAAACAGCTTGAAATAATTTTTCTTTATCAGTCATTCTTGAGTTAGAATTATTTTTTGAATTCAGAATTTATTACTTAGAAAATAATTGAGTATGGTCGTCTTTTCAAAATAATTTTTATCTGTTAGAAGCAACTTTGGGGCGTTTTGATTCTACCTGTCGGCAAAATTTGTTGTTGCAATTTGAGCATATTATTTGCCATTCGTTTTTTCAATTGCTTCTCGTCTGCTTTTTACTTCCAAAATCTTATAAATATTGTTGATATGTGTCTTTACAGTGGATAAAGATATAAATAATTTTTTAATAAGAAATAAATATGTATGAAATTAGGCTAATACAGTTTGATGTAATCTAATTCGGTTTTGAAAGAACCCGATTGTTTATCCCCAATCAGCAAAGATATTTCTTTGATGTTGGTTGGTAAGAGGAATTTTTTTGCTCGAGTTTCCTATTTTATTGAAATAGAGTTTTCCACTCAATTGACTAAATAGGTGGCAATCCCAATTCATTTAAAAACTGATTGTGTGTCTCCCGTGCTTTAATAATTTCCTTTTCAATTTCTGCTATTTTTTTGTTCACCTCCAGCAAATCAATTGGTTCTTCTTCTAACGAAGTAGTTACATATCTTGAAATGTTCAGATTGTAATCGTTTTTTTCAATTTCTGCCATTGTTACTCTGCGGGAATAGCGGTCTTCATTTTCCCGTTTCTTATATGTATCTACAATCTTCTGAATGTGTTCAGGCAGCAGAGTATTCTGGCGTTTGCCTTTTTCATAATGCTCAGAAGCATTAATGAATAAAACATCATCAAATTTCTTGCACTTCTTTAAAACTAAAATACAAACAGGTATGCCGGTCGAGAAAAACAAGTTAGCGGGTAGTCCAATAACAGCATCAATGTTACCGTCTTTCAGCAATTTGGTTCTGATTCGTTCTTCGGCTCCGCCACGGAATAAAACTCCGTGCGGAAGTATGATTGCCATAGTTCCCTCTTTACTAAGGAAATGAAAACCGTGTAACAAAAAAGCAAAGTCAGCTGCTGATTTAGGCGCAAGTCCGTAATTCTTAAAACGAAAATCTTCACTCATTGCTTCTGGTGGTTCCCACCTGTAACTAAAAGGTGGATTAGCAACTACTGCATCGAATTCCAATTTCTTGGCGGGATTCAGTTCCTTTAAAATTTCCCAATCATTGAGTAATGTATCACCGTGATGTATTTCAAACTCTGTATCTTTCAAACCATGCAACAGCATATTCATTCGTGCTAAGTTATAAGTAGTTATGTTTTTTTCCTGTCCATATATTTTACCAATTGTTCCGCCCGATTGGATCATTTTTTTGCGGACATTCAAAAGCAAAGAACCCGATCCACAAGCAAAATCCAAAACCCTTTCTATTTTTTTCTTTTGACCTTTGCGTGGGTCTTGACTGTCGAGAGTTACAATAGCTGAAAGTATATCGGAAATTCTTTGCGGAGTGTAAAACTCACCAGCTTTTTTTCCAGAACCTGCGGCAAATTGACCAATCAGGTATTCGTAAGCATCGCCAAGAATATCTTTATCGGAAGGGAATTCATTTATTCCTTCAGATATTTTTACAATGATATTACATAATTTTTTGTTACGTTCTTCATAGTTCCTGCCCAGTTTATCGGAATCGAGATTGATTTCGGAAAACAAGCCACGAAACGTACTTTCGAACGATTGCTCTTCGATGTATTTGAAGCCTTTTTGCAGCGTACTGAGCAACTCTTTGTTTTGTGTTTTAGCCAGATATACAATGTTGTTCCACAGGTATTGCGGCTCAATCACATAATGAATCTTTCGCCGCATTTGTTTCTCAAATTCCTCAATATCATCAGGATTTTGATCATACCAAACCGACAAAGGCGTTTTGCCGCCATTGCCGTTTAAAACCGGATAATCCTTACCCAATTCCTTTTGGGATGCAGTCTCGTAATTGTCCGAAAGATATTTGAGGAATAAAAACGAGAGCATATAATCGCGGAAATCGTCGGCGTTCATAGAGCCGCGCAGTTCGTCTGCGATTTTCCAGAGGGTATTACCTAATCTTTGATGGTTGTTTGTCGTCATAGTAAATCAATTATGAATTAGAAATTATGAATTACGAATTATGGATTACGAGATTTTAAAGTTTTTTGGATTGAAGCGAGAATTTTACATATTTCATCTGCATCGTTTAGTAAACTATCAGCTTGTTGCTGAGTTAAAAAATCGGTTGCCTGTAAAAGTTTAAGCCAATAAATTGTTTCTCTGGCTTCCTTGTAAGCAATGCTTATTTTGGAAATAAAATCCTTATCTGATTGTCCACCAATAGACTCTTCAACATTAGCTCCAATAGAAGTACCACTTCGTAAAAGCTGTTTTGACAGCACAAATTCTTTCTTTTCATATATCAGATTTTTATAAAGATTCACTATTCTAACCGCAAACCCAAATGACTTTTGTTGTATAATATTATCTTTCTTCATATTTATTCCCTAATTCTTAATTCGTAATTTTTAATTCCTAATTGTTTTTTTCTAATTCCTCATTCATAATTTTTTTAATTCCTAATTTTTAATTCGTAATTCGTAATTGGAAATTGCCTGCGGAAAGAGGTTTTGCAACAACCCTTTTTTGTGCCGCTGCAATTGTTCTATTTTTTGCGTTTGGGCGGTGATGATTTCGTCTAAAGACGAAAGGCAGGAAGCAATTTTTTGTTGTTCTTCGGGATTTTTAGGATATGATATTTTTACATTCGAAATTCTACTCGCGGAGATTCCTAACACTTTTGCTCCTTGAGATTCTCTTTGAATCTGTTTTCTAATCCAATCACTTTTGAATAAATATCCCCCAAAACCAATTACAATTTCTTTCTTAATCTGCCTAGCTAATAATGTATGAAGTCCAGCAAGTAATTTTTCACCATTAAGATTGATAATTTCAATGCTCTTACCAACATCGTTTAAATCTTCAGATGCGTCTGCAAAAACAATATCGCCTTCTTTGCAGTATGATTCTTCTCTTATTTTATCAATTGAAATATCAGGATTAACAAATGGAACTCTCTCTTTTGTGATGTCAAACAAAGTGGAAAATTTAG
>Ga0308414_1000848_pt1 | contig 20052 bp, 9 predicted proteins | sample HotsprSampleOS50_FD_205667 | JGI IMG/M metagenome (GOLD analysis project Ga0308414, IMG submission 205667) | Hot spring phototrophic mat microbial communities from Octopus Spring, Yellowstone National Park, Wyoming, United States - 20090730_OS50 ...
TTCTGGGCGTCAGCTGGCGGCATGTTGTCAGCAATGGGCGGCAGAGTGGCGCTGGATGCAGTCGGTATGGACGGTTTGGGTTGCGTCTTTTCTTTCTTGGGGGCGGGCTTAGCGGCCGGCTTGTGCGGCGCGGCGGGCTTGGAAGCCGGTTTCTGCGGCGCGGCGGATTTCTGCGCCGCTGGCGCGCTGCCGGATGCCTCGGCGGCCTGCTTCTGCGCCTGGCGCTTGGCCGCTTCCAGCTTCTTGGTGGTCACGCTCATGGCGTACACCGCCATCGCGCCCACCTCGTCGTCGTAGGCGCACAAACCTTCGATGATCAGCGCGTCCTCAGGGTCGTTCTCAATGTTCCGCCGCACTTCGTGCCAGTGCAAGCTAGACATGTACACCGTGTACACGGTGGGCGTTCCCGGCGGAGTGGGCACGCCGCGCGGAAAGGTAGGGAACTTACCAGTGTGCGACATGGCCATGACGACCATCTCGCGGAACGGCTCGACTTTGCCTGGGCGGCCAACCATCGTGATTCTCACGGAGCTAACTTCTCCTTGCTCTGCCAGCAGCGGTTCAATTGCGGCCTGGCGCGCTTCCCACACAAACACGGGCAGGTTGGCCTTTTCTTCCTGCTCGCGCAGCATGGCCTTGTACTGTTTGATGCGCGCGTAGCGGCTCGGTAAGAGCCGCTCGCGTTCCTCTGGCGTCATGCGTTCTTTTGCCAGGTAGAAAAAGACCCCGCCCGGCGTGCGGCGGCGCCCGCCCTTGGTGATCGTCATGCCGCCCTGCGCCTCGATCGCCTCGGCTTCCGCCAGCAGCGCTAGGGCGGCCTCAGCGCCGAAGTGGCGCACGATGACGCCGATCTGCCGGATCGGGCCTTGCTCAGTTTCCCCCAGTTTCTGCGCGATCTGATGGGCGAGTTTGTTCAGCTCTGCTCTCTGTTTCTTGCGGGAGAGGCCGTCCTCTGCAGGCAGTTGACTAGTGGGTGTGTCCTGATCCATACCGGTGCCCAGTGTGCGTATTCAAGAGAGAATTCTCCATTCCCTGCCCTGTATTCTAGCACAAAAGCGCCAATTGCAAGGCGTAAGGGCGCTGTCCGATACGGCTTTGACCTGCCTTGCTGACCTCGCCCCCGCCTCGCTGACACCGAGAGGGGGTAGGGGTGAGATTGAACAAGCAGTAGGGATTTACTGGATCAAGCAATAAGAGCAAGGCCATCGCGCTTTTAAAGCGGCCGACAGACCGCAGGCCGCATGCGGTATAATCCGCCCGCATGTGCATTGAGAGACAACAGGGGCGGTGTTTGGCATGACGATGGATATTCACCCCGACGCCCTGGCCGCGCTGCTGGACGGCGCGCACGGCGCGCCCTTCGACATCCTCGGCCCGCACCCCGCGCCGGATGAAGGGCTGGTTGTGCTGCGCGCCTTCCGCCCAGACGCGCACGCGCTCCGCGTCGTGATCGCCGCCAGCGGCGCGCGCGTCGAGATGGCCCGCCTGCACGACGCTGGCCTGTTCGCAGCAGCCGTTCCCGGCGCGTGGCCGGGCCTGCGCTACCATTACGAGGCTGACACACACGACGGGCGGACGCTGACGTTTGCCGACCCGTATGCTTTCTCGCCGCTGCTGACCGATTTCGACCTGCACCTGTTCGGCGAGGGGCACTACCGCTTCAGCTATGAAAAGTTCGGCGCGCACCCGCGCGAGGCCGACGGCGTGCGCGGCGTCAACTTCGCCGTGTGGGCCCCCAACGCCCGCCGCGTCAGCGTGGTGGGCGGCTTCAACAACTGGGACCCGCGCGCGCACCCCATGCGCCTGCTGGGCAGCAGCGGCGTGTGGGAGCTGTTCATCCCCGGCCTGGAGCCGGGCGAAATCTACAAGTACGATATCCGCTCGCATTTCAACGACTACCGCGCCCAGAAAGCCGACCCCTACGGCTTCCAGAGCGAGCGCCGCCCGCGCACCGCCTCCATCGTCGCCGACCTCGACCGCTACCGCTGGGGCGACGCCGACTGGATGGCTCAGCGCGCCCGGCGCGACCCACTGACCGCGCCGATGGCCATCTACGAAGTCCACTTAGGGTCGTGGCGGCGCGCCCCCGACGGCCGCTGGCTGACCTACCGCGAGCTGGCGCACACGCTGGTGGACTACGCCAAAGACATGGGCTACACCCATCTCGAACTGATGCCCCTGGCCGAGCACCCGCTGGACGCCTCCTGGGGCTACCAGGTGACCGGCTACTACGCCGCCACCAGCCGCTACGGCCCGCCCGAAGACCTAATGTACTTCATTGACGTCTGCCACCAGAACGGCCTGGGCGTGATCCTCGACTGGGTCCCGGCCCACTTCCCTAAAGACGGCCACGCCCTCAGCTACTTCGACGGCACGCACCTCTACGAGCACGCCGACGCGCGCCAAGCTGAACACCCCGACTGGGGCACGTACATCTTCAACTACGGGCGCAACGAGGTGCGCAACTTCCTCATCTCCAACGCGCTCTTCTGGCTGGATCGCTATCACGTGGACGGCCTGCGCGTGGACGCCGTGTCGTCCATGCTCTACCTCGATTTCGGGCGCAAAGCGGGCGAGTGGATCCCCAACAAGTACGGCGGCAAAGAAAACTTGGAGGCGATTGACTTCCTGCGCGAGTTCAACACGCTGGTGCACGGCGAGTTCCCCGGCGCGGTCACTATCGCCGAAGAGTCCACCGCCTGGCCGATGGTGTCGCGCCCCACCTACCTGGGCGGGCTGGGCTTCACCCTCAAATGGAACATGGGCTGGATGCACGACACGCTGGCGTATATCGCCATTGACCCGATCTACCGGCGCTACCACCACAACAAGCTCACCTTCTCGCTGATGTACGCCTTCAGCGAGAACTTCGTCCTGTCGCTCTCGCACGACGAGGTGGTGCACCTCAAAGGCTCGCTCATCGCCAAGATGGCCGGCGACTGGTGGCAGAAGTTCGCCGGCATGCGCCTGCTGGCCGGCTACCAGTACACCCACCCGGGCAAGAAGCTTAACTTCATGGGGCAGGAGATCGGCCAGTGGGCCGAGTGGAGCGAGGCGCGCAGCCTGGACTGGCACCTGCTGGATTGGCCCACCCACCGCCAGCTTCAGGCCTGGATGCGCGACCTCAACCGCTTCTATGCCAGCCAGCCGGCCCTCTACGAGCGCGACCACAGCCCAGAGGGCTTCCGCTGGATCGAGCCAAACGACGCCGAGCAGAGCGTCTTCAGCTACCTGCGCTTCGCTGCCGACCCAGACGACTTCCTGCTGGTGGTGTGCAACTTCACGCCCGTGCCGCGCTGGGGCTACCGCGTCGGCGTGCCCGCGCCCGGCCGCTACCAAGAGCTGCTCAACAGCGACTCGCGCCATTACGGCGGCGGCGACATCGGCAGCGGCGGCGGCCTGGACGCCGACCCGCGCCCCTGGCACGGCTTCCCCTACAGCCTGGCCCTGACGCTGCCGCCGCTGGCCGTCGTGATCCTCAAGCGGGCGGGGCCGGCGTAAACTGCGGCGCGCAGATGCGGAATGTGCGGCGGGAAAGAGGCGCGGAGCGGAGGGCAGGGCGCGGGCCTGCCCCTCGCCAAGACCTCACCCCCGCCCCGCTGGCGCGGGTTTCCCCCTCTCCAGGCGGAGAGGGGGTTGGGGGGTGAGGTGGAGAAGGCATTCAGCGCTTGAGGCGGCCCGCGCCTACGCGCCCGGCGCAGGGCAGGCGTTGATCGGCCGCCATGCGCGGGCGCGGCCGTCGTCCCGCGTCAGGTCCGGCGGCGTCACGCCGGCGTTCGGCAGCAGGAAGGCGGTCTGCAGGCCGAACGCGCCGGCGCTCGTCTGGCCCTCGCGGCTGGCGAACTCCTTGGGCGGCATGTTCTGCGGGTAGATGTCGTTGGCCGGCTCGAACGTCAGGCGCTCGGCCTCGGCGGCCACGTCCACAGCGGGCGCGTCGAGCGGCAGGGCTGGGGCCTGGTAGATGTCCGGGCTGCCGGCGGCATCCGACGTGAACACCACGATATCGTCGCCGCACAGCCAGGTGGGCGCGTAATCGGGGATGGCGCTGTCGGTGAGCTGGCGCGTCTGGCCGCTGGCCGTGTCGTACACGTACACGTCAAGCTGGCCGCTGCGCGCGGCTTGGAAGGCGATCAGCCGGCCAGAGGGCGACCACGCCTGGTTGGTGGCGTCCATGTCGGGCGCAGTGATGGTGCGCTGGCCGCGGCCGTCCGCGTCCATCAGCATCAGGCGGCTGGGGCCGTCGGGCCGGTCGTAGCGGCGGAAGGCGATGCGGCTGCCGTCGGGCGAGAACTGCGGGTCCACGTCGTAGACCGGCGCGTCGCCGTCGTCGGTGAGCTGCGCGATGCTGCGCCCCGCCAGGTCGAGCGCGTAGATGTGCCAGCGGCCCTCGCGGTTGCTCTGGAAAGCGATCCGGCTGCCGTCCGGCGACCAGGCGGGGTTGATCTCGTCCCACGGGCTGTCGGTGAGGCGGTACTCGATGCCTGTCTCCATGTCAACCAGGTACAAGTCCCAACTGCCGTGGCGCGTCGTTTGGTAGACGATGGCGTTGTTTGGCCCCCAGGCCGGGTTGGTGTCCAGCGCGAAGCTGTTGAACGTCACGCGCTGCACGCTGGCCGGGTCGCCGTCCGTGCTGGCGATGTAGATTTCCCAGTTCTCCGGCTGGCCCGCAGCGCTGTCGCGGTTGCTGGTGAAGGCGATCCAGCGCGAGTCCGGCGAGCGGCTGGGCGACATGTCGTCGGCGTTGGGGCCGTGCGACAGGTTGATGCGCTGCGTCTGGTTGTTCGCTGGGCTGCCTAGGCGGAAGATTTCCCAGTCGCCGGTGTCGTCGCTGTGGTAGACGCGCCACACCGGGCAGGACACGCCGCAGACTGGCCCGCCGACAGCCGCGCCGCGCAGCGCGGGCGGCAGTTCAAACACGCCCGCGCCCAGGCCGTCGGCGCGCGGCCCGCCGGCGGAGGCCGCTGGCTGGCCAGGCTGGCCGCCCAGCGTGGTGTTATCGCCGCTGCCGCCGCTGGGGCACAGCAGGTTGAGCGCAGCCGTCGCCTCGAAGCGCGCCGTGCTGAACGTCACGCCGCGGTTCATGTCGGCGCTGGCCGGAACCGGTATGTCCAGCGACTCGCCAGCCGCTAAGCTGAAGGCGCTGCTGGCCGGCGTCAGGTCAGCGCCGTCGCCCTGGATGAGCGTAAACGGCTGGCTGGCCAGCATCGGCCCGCCGCTGTTGCTCACGGTGAAGACGGCCGGGTAGCAGGCCCCGCGCACTGTCAGGCGCGGCGCGGCGCAGGTCTGCGTCTGGTTGAGCGCGCCGGCGAAGCCGTTGGTCGTCAGCGTGCGCCCGCCGTAGGGGCTGATGCCGGTGAGCGTGATCGTCTGGCTGCCGCCGGCGGCGATCTGAAGCGTGCCGCTGGCCAGCGGCTGGCCGCCTGCGTTGGTGACGGTGTAGGGCTGCGGCTCCAGCATCGGCCCGCCGCTGTTGCTCACGGTGAAGGCCAGCGGGTCGGCGCAGTCCGATACAGCGCTGAGGACGGGGCGGTAGAAGCAGGTGGCGGTGGCGCTCAGGCCGCTGTCAAGCGTTTGGAACGACACCGGGCCGTCCATGTCGGTGAGGATGAAGTCGCGGAACGCGCCAGCGGCCAGCAGCAAGCTCTCCGTGCGGATGACGCTGCCGTTGACGTCGCGGATGGTGACGATGTCAGGCGTGGTCATCGCGCCGCCGCTGTTGGTGACGCGGAAGGTGGCGGTGCGGTCGGCGGAGCACACGCCGGTCACGCTCAGGTTGGGCGCGGGGCCGCCGCTCAGGTCCACCTCCAGGCCGCGCTGGATGTCGCCCGTCTCGCCGGTGGACGGGTTGCGCACGGTCATCGTCACGACGTAAGTGCCGGACGAAGCGTAGGTGGTGCAGATGGGCGAGTCCGGCCCGCCGGTCGTGCCGTCGCCGAAGTCCCAGCCCACCAGCGTCAGGCCGGTGATGTTGGCGGTGAAGCAGTAGCGGCCCGCGCCCTGCGGCGCGATGCTGAACGACGCGCCGCTTTCCCAGTCGCGGTAGGTGCGCACGATGTTGGTGGCGGTGGCCGTCTGGCCGTTCTGGTTGCGGATGCGCAGCGTGACGGTGAACGTCTGGCCGGGCGCGGTGTAGGTGGTGCAGGGGTTCTGCGTCGTGGCGTCCACTGTGCCGTCGCTCTCAAAGTCCCACTCCCAGCTCACGATGGGCGAGCTGCTGGCGCTGCGGTCAGTGAAGCAGACGTTGAGCGGGGCCATGCCGCCGTAGGGCGCGGGCGTGAACGCGGCGCGGATGTCGGTGAGGGCCAGCAGCTGGAACTCAGTTTGGGCCGTGGTCACGCCCAGCGGGCCGCTGCCAGTGACGGTGGCGCGGTAGCGGCCCTCGCTGGGGAAGAACTGGTTGACCGTCTGGCCGGTCTTGGTGTTGTTGGGGAAGTTGACCCACGTCGCGCCGTTCCACAGCTCGAACAGCCAGTTGTAGCCGCTGGTGATGTTGACGCCAATCGCCTGGAAGTTCATCGTCGTCGGCGCGAACTGCTCGTTGCTGCGGTTGATGGCGATGCTCTGCGAGCTGTAGACGTAGAAGGTGATGTTGTACGACGCGGTGCGCCCGTTGGGGTTGCCGTCCAGGTCGAGCGCCTCGCCGGTCAGCGTGACGGTGTAGCCGCCGGGGCCGCTGGGCTGCGTGAAGCTGAAGCACGCCGGGGACGGATTCTGCCCCGCCTGCGTGCTCACACCCAGCGTGTTGTTGGCCGTGCCGAAGTTCCAGTTGTAGGTCATGGCGTCAATGCCGCCGTGGCTGGTGGACGACGTGTTGGTGAAGCAGATTTGACGCCCAACTTCAACCGCGCTGGGGTTGACTGCGCTGCCGTCGCTGTAGACGAACGCGTAGTTCACATCGAGCGCGCCCACTGTCAGCGGCTGCGACATCGAGCAGGTGTAGGGCGTGGCTGCTGGGTTGGTGGCGCGCACGTCCACGCGCAGCGTGTAGTTGTCCACTGGCCCAAAGGCCGCCCCCGGGAAGCCCGCCGATGGGGCAGGGGGGAAGGTGATGAAACCGTTGCTGATGATGTTGTCGAACGTGCCCAGCACGCGCTCCGTCGCGCCAGGGCCGACCAGCACCCAGGTGTACGTCAGCGGCAGGTTGTTGCCGTTGTCCATGTCAATGGTGTAGGGATAGCTGGCGCTGGCGCTGACCGGGTTCAGGTTGTTGGTGGGCGCGCCAGGGAAGGCGTCGCAGTCGAAGCTCACATCGCTGCCGCCCACCCGGATCAGCGCCTCCGCTGACGTGCAACTGTCCGATGGCAGGTCCGCCGCTGCTGCCGCGTTGGCGGTGTAGAGCAGGCGGTACTCCGCGCCGGGGACCAGGAACTGATAGCTGAACGGGTTGGCGTTAAGGTCAAAGGCCGGCGGCGGGACAACGTCCTGCCATGGGTCGCTGGATGTGGCGCGTGTCTGGAACGCCCACGTCAGCGAGATGGGCCGCCCGTAGGTGTTGTTCAGCACCGGGCTGTAGAGTTCGATTTCGCCCACCACCGGGAACTGGTCGCCGGTGGGCGTGTTGCACTGCAGCCGGTTGACCGTCACCGCGATGCTGCGGCTGGCGCTGCACTCGTCGGTTGTGCCGTCCGGGTTGGTGACGCGGGCGGTGTAGCCGATGCTTTCGTCCGCCGGGGCCGGCGGAAAAGCGCCGGCGGCGGCGTCCCAGCGTGCGGTGGCGGTGGCGTTGCCCACGCGCGGGTTAGGCGAGGTGATTGTGCCGCCGGTGATCGTCCAGGTGTAGGTGACGGTGCGGCCGGCAGCGCCGCTCACCGGGGCTGTGTAGCTGTACTCGCGCGTCGGATTGTCCGGCGTGACCGGCTGCGGGCTGCCGTTGCCGGTCGGCGCGCCGCAGGTCAGCGCGGGCCAGTCCTGCACAGTGACGGGCTGTTCCTCATAGCATGTCGCGGTGGTGCCGTCGCCGTTGTCCACTTCGATGTCGTAGCGGATCGTCTCGCTGGCCGGGCTGAGCCACTGGCGCGTGAACGTTTGCAGGTCATCGAAAGCGCCCTGCGCCGCGCCGTTCACCGTCCAGCGAATGCTGCTGATCGTCCGCCCGTCCAGGTTGAGATTCGCCATGTCCACGCTGAAGTCGTAGTTGGTGGTGGACGGGTAGTGCGGCGCCGGGAACGCCGGGCTGACCAGCATGCGGCAGTCCAGCGGGCGCCAGTCGTAGGTGACGGTGCGCACAGCGCTGCACGCCGCGCCGTCAGCCGTCTGCGCTTCCAGGGCGATGACAAACGTGCCCACGCCGAAATCGGCGAAGTTCAGCGGCAGGTTCGCCACCGAAGCCGCTGGGCCGCCGATCACGGTGAGCGGCAGCTCGTTGGGCGGGACGCTGTCGGTGCCGGTGACGCGCCAGGTGTAGGTCACGTCGCGGCCCAGCAGTTCATTGACGATGCCGGTGTAGCTCTGGGCGCTGGCGGTGGGGATGACCTCGGTTGGGCCGCCGATGGCGCAGGTGATCTCGCGCCGGGCGACGACGATGAGCATTTCGGCGTAGGACGAGCCGCCGGGGCCGGTCACGGTGAGGCGGACGGTGTTGCCGCCCAGCCCGCCGATTGTCTGGCCCAGCGCGATGCCGGACGGGTTCTGCAGGCTGCTGTCCTCGACGCCGTCGCCGTTGAAGTCCCATGACCAGCTCGTGATCGTGCCGGTGCTGGTGTCCACAAAGTTGATGAGATCGCCCCAGATGATGGTCGTGCCCGGCACGGCGTTGAACGACGCCACCGGCGCGGCGATCACGCTCAGGTTCTGGGCGGCGTTAGACGTCGCGCCGCTGGGCGCAGACGGCGTGGCGGCCAGGTTGTCGGCCACCCACAGGCGCACGGTGCACGCCCCTTCGGGGAAGTCGCGGCATACGATCGAGTCCGTAGTCTGGAAGTCGTAGACGCCGTCGTCCTCCCAGTCCCAGTAGCTGTTGATCCACGGGCCGGTGCTCAGGTTGGTGAAGCAGATCGTCACCAGGCCGCCGCCGGCGTTGCCCTGGCTCTGCCAGCTGAACTGGGCGTCCACTGGCTCGGACGGCGGGTAGACGCCCACCTCGCGGGCGAACTCGCCAGAGCCGCCGGGGCCGGTGTAGCGCAGCCGCACGACAAAAGTGCCTTCGGCTGTGTAGGTGTAGTTAAAGGGCGCGCCGGTGGGGAAGGTCTGCGGCGGGCTGCCGTCGTCCAGGTTCCACTCCCACGTGTCAATCGGCCCGCCGCCCAGGTCCACGCCGGTGAACGTGACCGTCAGCGGCGCGATGCCGTCGGTAGGCGTCATATTGAAACGGGCCAGCGGCGCCGGCGCCTGCAGGGTGACCTGCTGCGAGGCGATCACGGTCGTCCCGCCCAGGTCGGTGACGAACAGGTGGAACCAGAAAGAGCCGTAGCTGGGCAGGTCATAAGCGATGTTCGTCGCGGTGCTGGTGAAGAGAACGGGGGTCCCCAGCGGATTGCTGCTGGTGTTGACGCGCCACTCGTAGCTCAGGCCTGTGCCGCTGCTGCGGTTGAGCGTGCTGACGCTGAACGGGGCTGCGCCGACGTTCACCGTGCTGGGCAGCACGTCAAAGGCGGCAATCGGGCTGCTGGTGACGAACACCGTGCCGGTGAGCGTCAGCTGCGCGCCGCTGCTCGGCGTGCACGTCAGCGTGATCGTGTACGTGTCGGGGACGGCGTAGGTGTGGTTGACGACGGTCGTGCCGCTGTAGATGGTGCTGTCGCCCATGTTCCAGCTCCAGCCCACGATGTCGGGCGAGCCAACCGCCTCTGCGCGGTAGGTGTAGGGGTTGCTGTCGCCGGCGTCGCCGATCTCCAGCCGGCACGAAGTCTGCGGAACCGGCTGCGGTGCGGTTGGTGGCGGCGGCGTTTCGGTGGCCTCCGGCTCGTTGGCCGGCGCTTCCTCAGTGACCTCTGGCGCAGGCGTGGCGTCGGCCTCGACCAGCGTCACCGTGCCGTCGTTCGGGTTGGGCGGCGGCTGGGTAGGCGGCAGCTCGGTTGCCTCAGGCGTGGGCGTTGGGTCGGCAGCGCCGTCCTGGGCGCGCAGCGCGGCCCCGCTGGGAAGCGCCAGCAGCAGCAGCGCCAGCAGCAGCGTCAGCAGCGGCGCACTGCGACGGCGCTGGTGGGGTAGGGCAGGGGATTGACGGTAGGCTTTCATTGCTGGTCGTTTCACTTAGTGATAACACAGGTCGAGATAATTGCAGCACACCCCTTGCAAAATGCAAACGGTGCTTCAACTACATGTTAACACCTTTCAATTTTGAAAGTGTGAATTATTTCCTAAAATAACGCCCTGCTTATGTTATAACTGCTTATACCGTAATTTCTAAGAAGTAATTAGCCGGCGCTGTCAAGCGCTGGCGCGCCGGCTGCGCTATAGTTATGCGCGGAGAGAAGGAGGACGTCGTATGCAGCCCCCGGTGTTACTGCCCACTCCGCGCGAGATGGACTGGAGCGGCGGCGTGCTGGCCCTGCCGCAGCAGCTGCTTATCGCTATTCCCGGCGCGGCCCTGCTCTATGAGGCGCAAGTCGCCCAAGACGCGCTTGTCCACGACGCCGGCGTGCACTGGCCGATTGTGGCGGCGCGCAGCGGCGGCGCGGGCCTAATCCTGCAGCTCGACGACAGCCTGCCCCGCCCGCAGAGCTACCACCTGACCATCGGCGAGGGGCGCATCGTCGTGCGCGGGGCCGACGCCGCCGGCGTGTTCTACGGCGTGTGCACGCTGCGCCAGCTCCTGCGCCAGTACAACAACGCCCTGCCCGTCGGTTGGGTGCACGACTGGCCGGATTTCCCCGCGCGCGGCGTCATGCTCGATATCAGCCGCGACCGCGTGCCCACGCTGCGCACGCTCTACGACCTGGTAGACCGGCTGGCGTCGTGGAAGATCAACCAGCTCCAGCTCTATATGGAGCACACCTTTGCCTACCAGGAGCACTCGGCGGTGTGGGCGCACGCCTCGCCCTACACCGGCCAGGAAATCCTGGAGCTGGACGCTTACTGCCGCCAGCGCCATGTTACGCTGCTGCCCAACCAGAACAGCCTGGGCCACATGGAGCGCTGGCTCAAGCACCCGCGCTACCAGCGCCTGGCCGAGTGCCCGGATGGCTTCTACATGGCGGCTTGGGGCCGCAGCCTGCCGCCCACCTCCCTCAACGCCGCTGACCCGGCCAGCGTCGCCTTCATGGCCGCGCTCTACGACGAGCTGCTGCCTCACTTCACCTGCGGCGCGTTCAACGTCGGCTGCGACGAGCCGTGGGAGCTGGGCCAGTGCCGCAGCAAAGCCGTCGCCGACGCGATCGGCACGGGCCGCCTCTACCTGAACTACCTGCTGGCGCTGCGCGAAGTGGTGAAAGCGCACGGCAAGCACATGATGTTCTGGGACGACATCATCGTCAATTACCCCGAACTCATCCCCCAACTGCCGCGCGACGTCACCGCTCTAGTCTGGGGCTACGAGGCCGACCACCCCTTTGACCAGCGCTGCGCCCTCTTTCGCGGCGCGGGCCTGCGCTTCTACGTGTGCCCTGGCACGTCAAGCTGGAACAGCGTCGCCGGCCGCACGACCAACGCTTTGGCCAACCTGCGCTGCGCCGCCGAGAACGGCCTCAAGCACGGCGCGGCTGGTTATCTTATCACCGACTGGGGCGACAACGGCCACTGGCAGCCGCCGCCCGTCAGCTACACTGGCTTCGCCTACGGCGCGGCCTTGAGCTGGGCGCTGGCCGCCAACAGCGACCTTGACCTGCCCGCCGCGCTCGACTGGTTCGCCTTTGAGGACGCGGCCCGCGTTACTGGCCGCTTGGCCTGCGCGCTGGGCGATGTCTACACCCTGCCCGGCCTGGCCCGCCCCAACGGCACGCGCCTGTTCGACGCGCTCCAGGCTGGGCCGGATCAACTGGGCCGGCTGGCCGACGACCTGGCCGAAGCCCACCGCGCCGGCTCGTTTCACGCCGCCCTAGCCCGCCTCGACGAGATCATGCGCCCGCTCGACAGCGCCCGCAGCGCCCGCCCCGACGCCGACCTGATCGGCGACGAGTTCCGCCTGTGCGCCGATCTGCTGCGCCACGCCTGCCGCCGCGCCCTCTTCCTGCTGGGCGACTTCAGCGACACGCCCGCCGCCCTGCTGGCCGATCTCGACGCGCTGGCCCAGCGCCACCGCCAGCTCTGGCTGGCGCGCAGCCGCCCCGGCGGCCTGGCCGACAGCCTGGCCCGCTTCGAGCCGGCCCGCCTGGCCTACCGCCAAGCGCTGTCTGGCTGAACAAATGTGCGTTCTTGCACAAAAAGTGTGCATTTGCGCAAGTTTGCGGTATGATAACCGTCAGTAGACGCTGCGCGGTGCATGACGTAGTCTAGAACTGTGCGGCGCAGCGCCGCGACACAGCCTGACCCAAAGAACAAATAGGCGCTGCCCAGCGCGCCGCCGCGCTGTGAAGCAGCGCAGACGTAAACAGTTTGTCTTTAACGGGGATGTTCTTATGAAGAAGATTCTCAACGATCCTGAGCGCTACGTGCCGGAGCTGCTTGAAGGGCTGCTGGCAGCGCACCCCCAGCGCCTCAAATCCGTTGCGGATGACGTGCACTGCGTCGTCCGCGCCGACGCCCCCATCGCCGGCAAGGTCGGCATCGTCACCGGCGGCGGCAGCGGCCACCTGCCTGTGTTTCTGGGCTACGTTGGGCGCGGCCTGTGCGACGGCGTGGCCGTCGGCGACGTGTTCGCCTCCCCCACCAGCGACCAGATGTACGCCGTGACCAAAGCCGTCAGCGGCGGCGCGGGCGTGCTGCACCTGTTCGGCAACTACACCGGCGACGTGCTCAACTTCGCTGCCGCGGCTGACCAGGCCGCCATGGAGGACGACATCCAAGTGGCGACCGTGCTGGTGGCCGACGACGTCGCCAGCGCCCCACCGGAGCGGGCCGACAAGCGGCGCGGCGTGGCCGGCATGGTCTACGCTTTCAAGATCGCCGGCGCGCGCGCCGAGGAAATGGCCAGCCTGGCGGAGGTCAAGGCCGCCGCCGAACACGCCCTCGCTAACACGCGCAGTATGGGCGTGGCCCTCTCCCCCTGCATCGTGCCCCAGGTGGGCAAGCCCACCTTCACGCTGGGCGACGACGAAATGGAGATCGGCATGGGCATCCACGGCGAGGCGGGCACCGCCCGCGGCAAGCTGCAAACCGCCGACCAGATCGCCGACGCGCTGCTGGAAGCCATCATGGGCGACATTGACCTGCGCGGGGGCGAAATCACGATTATGCTCAACAGCCTGGGCGCGACCCCCCTGGAAGAACTCTACATCATGTACCGCCGCGCCCTGCAGGTGTTTGCGGCCAACGACGTGCGCGTCTACCGCCCGTATGTCGGCCGCTTCGCCACCTCCATGGAAATGGCCGGCGCTTCGATCACCGTGATGAAGCTGGACGCCGAACTCAAGCGCCTGCTCGACGCGCCCGCCTCGTCGCCCTTCTTCGATCACGGCCAGTACGTCTGAGGCGCGCCATGGCCGCTCAACTCACGACCGCTGACGCCGCTGCCCTGCTCGATGCGGTGGCGGCCGATCTTATCGCCGCTAAAGACCACCTGACCGCCCTCGACGCCGCGCTGGGCGACGGCGACCTGGGGCGCACCATCGAGCGCGGCTTCACCGCCGTCCGCGAGAACCTCAGCGAGTCCGCCGGCTCGGACTTGGGCCGTTTCCTGTTCCAGCAGGGCAAGGCCTTCAACACAGCGGCGGCCTCCAGCTTTGGCACGCTGTTCAGCACGCTGCTGCAGAAGTGCGGCCAGGCGCTGAAGGACAAGCAGGCTGCCACCCTGCCCGAACTGGTGGACGCCCTCCAGGCCGCCTTCGACGCGCTGCGCGAGCGCGGCAAGGCCAGCGTGGGCGACAAGACGATGCTCGACGCCCTGCACCCTGCGCTGGAGGCCATGCGCGCTGCCCTGGCCCAGCCGGAGCCGGCTACGCTGGCCGGCCTGCTGCGCGCCGCCGCCGCCGCCGCCGACCAGGGCGCAGCGCAGACAGCCGCCATGCAGTCGCAGATCGGGCGCGCAAGCTGGAAGGGCGAGCGCTCTATCGGTCACGAAGACCCCGGCGCGCGCGCCATCGCGCTCATGTTCGCGGCAGCGGCCAAATGGGCGGAAGGGTGAACATCTGCCTGACCCCCTGCCCCACCCTAAATCCCTCTCCATCTCTGTCTAAAGGAGAGGGACTTCACCCCCTCTCCACATGAAGAGGGGGCCGGAGGGTAAGGTCACAGGGGGCGTCGCGCGGGAAAAATAAGGAGAAATAGAAGGAATACGCGCACACAGGAGCTTTCTTGATGAAATACCGCCGTTTAGGCAGTTCCGGGCTGATCGTCAGCGCGCTGTCGCTGGGCACGATGCAGTTCGGCAAAAAGATGAACATGGGCGGCCTCGACCAGCAGGCCACCACCGAGATGATCAAATTCGCCCTCGATCGCGGCATCAACTTCATTGACACCGCCGACGTGTACAGCCTGGGCGAGAGCGAGACGCTGATCGGCGAGGCGCTCAAGACGCTGGGCGTGCGCCAGGAGATCGTCCTAGCTACTAAAGCCCGCCTGCCGATGAACGAGGCGCAGTTCAACCACAGCGGCGCCACCCGCGTCAACATCCTGCGCGAAGTCGAGGCCAGCCTCAAGCGCCTCCAGACCGATTACATTGACCTCTACCAGATACACGGCTGGGACAGCAGCACGCCCTTAGAGGAGACGCTGCGCACGCTCGACGACCTGGTGCGCGCCGGCAAGGTGCGCTACATCGGCCTCAGCAACTACCTGGCGTGGCAGGCCGCGATCGCGCTCGGCATTCAGGAACGGTACAACTTAGAGAAGTACGTCACCGCCCAGATGTATTACAGCTTGGTCGGGCGCGACCTGGAACACGACTGGATCGCCTTTGCTGAGTACACCGGCATGGGCATCCTGGTGTGGAGTCCGCTGGCCGGCGGCTTCCTCAGCGGCAAGTACCGGCGCGGGGCCGATCCAGCCGCCGGAACGCGCTTTGCCGAGGCAGGCCGCTTCGTCATGTTCGACGAGGCGCGCGCCTGGGCCGTGCTCGACGTGCTGGCGCAGGTGGCGCAGCGCAGCGGCGCCAGCCCGGCCCGCGTTGCCCTCGCCTGGCTGCTCACCCGCCCGGCCATCAGCAGCGTCATTATCGCCGGGCGCACGCTGGAACAGCTCGACGACAACATCAGGGCAGCCGATCTAGAGCTGTCCGCCGACGATCTGAAAGCCCTAAATGACATCTCCGATCCGGGCACGCCGTACCCCAAGTGGATGGTTCTGCAGCTCGACCAGGCCGAAGACCCGCGTCCCAGAATCCTGGCGCCGGAGCGCTTCGCCGACGGCGGCCCGTGGCGCGACCTGCGCAGAGGCAGAGGATAGGCGGCCTTGTGCCGCAGGAGGGTGGCCTATACGCTGACAGCAGCCGCAGCCCCGGCCTGTGCTGGGCAAACGAAATCGTCGCAGCAGTCACACATACACACACTACTATGATTAAGGAGCTTTTCACATGGCTAAGAAAAGAGAACTGAGCCGCCGCGAGTTCATGATGAGCAGCATGCTGCTGAGTATGGGCGTGGCCGCGCCCACTGTCCTCAAGCTGCTCGAATACCGCCGCGTCAGCGCCCAGGATAAGCCGCTGCGCGCCGCTATGTCGAACGCCGGCCTAGCCGTGACCTGGTGCGCGCAGGGCAAGGACACCGCCGAGATGTGGGGCGAATTCCTGGGCGTTGAGATCGTGTGGTTCGACGGCGCGCTCGACACCGCCATTCAGCGCGGCGCCGTGGACCAGATCGCCACGCAGGACTGGGACTTTGTCGCCATCCAGCCGCTGAGCATCGGCTCGCTCATCGAGCCGCTGCAGGCCCTCATTGACGCCGGCGTGCCGGTCATTGACCTGGACACGCTCTTCGCCCCCTTCCCCCAGATGGAGCGCATGGGCGTCCTCACCTTCATCGCGCCGGACAACGTGTTCATGTCCGAATCGGTGGTGGAGGAGCTGTTCCGCCAGATGGGCGGCGAGGGCAAGGTGGCGCACACCTGGGGGTCTGTCGGCCACACCGGCGCGCAGGGGCGCGGCCAAGGCTTCTACAACGTGCTGGCCCGCTACCCCAACATCGAGCTGGTGGACGACCAGCCCGGCGACTGGGACGTGACCAAAGTCGCCTCTATCTGGGAGAGCATCCTCAACCGCCACCCGGACCTCAAGGGCGGCTTCCTGCACAACGACGACATGGCCCTGGCGGCGCGCACCGTGGTGGAGAACGCCGGCCTGGGCGACCAGGTGTTCATCGGCGGCATTGACGCCATGCAGGGCGCTATTGACGGCGTGATCCAGGGCCGGCTGGTGGCCACCGCCCGCAACAGCGCCCCGCGTATTCACGGCGGCGGCGTGCTGGCCGGCTATGTGGCGGCCACGCTCGGCATTGACGAAGCGCGCAAGAGCATCCCGCCCTTCATCCTGGCGGACGGCCCGGCCATCACGGCCAGCATTGACAGCAACCCCGACCTGGCGAACGAGCCGTGGAAGCTGCGCGGCTACGGCCGCAGCACGGCCGAGGGCCTGCGCTGGCTGCAGGATCAACTGCTGTTCTAAATGCCCTCCTCCCGCCCCTCTCTGCCCGCCCGGCGCGAGAGGGGCGGGCAGCCCGCGGCGGCTCGCGGTTTTAACCAACCCTGCGACGGCCGTTCGGCTGGTGAATTGAAACATCTGTTATGGCCCGCTCCCTCTCCCCTCTCCCGCGCGCGGGAGAGGGGTTGGGGGTGAGGGATGAGCACCGAAGGAGCGTTACGCGTGAACGGCGCGCCGACAGTCCTTGAGTTAAAGAACATCTCCAAGAATTTCCTGGCTCTCCAGGCCCTGCAAAACGTAGATTTCGACCTGCGCGAGGGCGAAAGCCATGCCTTGGTCGGCGAGAACGGCGCTGGCAAGAGCACCCTTATGCGTATCCTGGCTGGCATCTACTCTGATTACGAAGGCGAGTACATCCTCGACGGCCAGCCGGTGCGCTTTCAATCGCCCGCCGAGGCGCTGCACCGCGGCATCGGCATGATCCACCAGGAGCTGAGCGTCATCCCAGAGCTGTCGGTGGCCGAGAACCTGTTCCTGGGCCGCCAGCCCTACACCCGCTGGGGCACAGTGGACTGGAAGAAAATGAACGAAACCGCCAAAGAGGAGCTGCGCGGCCTGGGCTTCGACCTCGACGTGACCCGCCCGCTCGGCCAGTTCTCGCTGGGCACTCAGCAGGTTGTCGAGGTGCTCAGCGTTATCCTCTCTGGCGCGCGCGTGCTGATCATGGACGAGCCAACCTCGGCCCTCTCCCCTGGTGAGGTGGAGCGCCTGATCCAGTTGATTGACGACCTGCGCAAGCAGAAACGCAGCATTATTTACATCTCGCACTTCTTAGAGGAAGTCATGCGCGTGGCCGACCGCATTACCGTCCTGCGCGACGGGCGTAAGGTCGCCACGCTGGACCGCGCCAACACGACCAAAGACCAGGTCATCTCGCTTATTTTAGGGCGCGAGATCAACGCTGTGCTGCCAGAGGCGGTGAGCAAGACGCACGAGCGCACACTGCTGGAAGTCAAAGACCTCAACGCCGATGTCTTCCAAGACATCAACCTCAAGGTGGACGCCGGCGAGATCGTCGGCGTGTACGGCGCGATCGGCGCGGGTCACTTCGACCTGGCGCGCGCCATCTTCGGCATGTACCGCGTGGACAGCGGGCAGATCACAGTGGACGGCGAGCCTTTCCCGCTCAACCACACGGCCAGCCACGCCATCGCGCGCGGCGTGGCCTACGCCACCGAATCGCGCCGCAAGAGCCTGCTCATGGACGAGCCGATCTACCGCAACGTCACCCTGCCCCACCTGGCGCGCATGGGCCTCATCCCGCGCGCCAGCCGGGAGCTGGAGATGGCGCGCCCTGCCGTGGCCAGCGTCAACGTCCAGCCGCCGGACCCGCGCAGCCCAGTGGGCCGGCTCAGCGGCGGCAACCAGCAGAAGGTCGCCATCGCCCGCTGGATCACCGTGCCGCCCAAGGTGCTGATCGTCAGCGAGCCGACGCGCGGCATGGACGTGGGCGCCAAAAGCGAGGTGCTCAGCATCCTGCTTAACCTGCGCAACCAGGACTACGCCGTGCTCGTCGTGTCGTCCGAGCCGGAAACGGTGCTGGCCGTCGCTGACCGCGTGGTCGTGATGTCCCGCGGGCGGATCGTGGCCCACCTGCAAAACGACGCAACCCTCGATAAAGACGTATTGATGAGGCTGCTATGACCGCTCAAACCGAAACTCCCAAAGCCAAGAGAGGCCTTAAAAGCGCTGGCGGCATCGCCGACCGGCTGCCCGCTTCGTGGGTCGGGCGGCTGCGCGTGCTGGCCCCGCTGTGGACGCTCATCGCCCTCATCCTGTTCTTCAGTCTCGCTTCCGAAACCTTCCTGCGCCCGATCAACCTGAACAACATCCTGGCGCAGGTGTCCACGCTGGCGATTCTGGGAACCGGCATGACGTTCGTGCTGCTCACCGGCGAGATTGACCTGAGCATCGCCTCGGTCGTTACGCTCACCGGCGTGCTGGCGGCCCACCTGTTCGCCAATCTGAACTGGCCAGAGCCAGCGCCCACGCTGGCGGCCATCGGCGTGGCGACGCTGCTGGGCATCGTCAGCGGCGTGGCCAGCACGCGCTTTCGCATCCCGTCGTTCATGTCCACGCTGGCCGTCTCGCTCATCGCCTCTGGGTTGGGCATCTTCATCAGCAAGGGCCGCATCATCTTCGAGATTTCCGAGCTGTCGTCGTTTCTGGGCAGCGGGCGCATCGGCGGCCCCAACGGCATCCGCGTGCTGGTGATCGTGGCGGCGGTGTGTCTGTTCACCGCCCACCTGGTGCTGCGCTACACGCGCTACGGCCGCTACGTCTACATGACCGGCGCCAACAAATCTGCCGCGCGGCTGGCGGGCGTCAACACCGGCCTGATCACCGCCTCGGCGCTGGCCATCTGCGGCTTCACCGCCGGCCTGGCGGGCATCGTCAACATGGGGCGGCTGGGCAGCGCCCAGCCGCAGGTCATCAACAGCCTGCTGATTGACACCATCGGCGCGGTCGTGCTGGGCGGCACAGCCCTCACCGGCGGGCGCGGCGGCATCCCGCAGACGGTGGTCGGCCTGCTCATCTACGGCACGCTGCGCAACGGCCTAGATAACATCCCCAGCATTGACAGCTTTCTGAAGGAGTTTATCACCGGCGTCGTGCTGCTGGTCGCCCTGCTGGTGAACGTCGTTTTCTCCGGCAAGGCCCCGCGCGACCGGACGTGAGCGGCGGGCTTCATCGCGCCCGCTCGCCGTGTGCAGAGCGAGCGCCGGGTGAGGTTGAACCTGATCTGTCGAACCTCGCCCGAAAATCCCGCTGCTGCTGGAGAGAGACTTGATACGCTTGTCGGGCTGAATTTGCCAGACGCCACACGAACAAGGAGCTGCGATGTTCACTGAACTCTCGCCAAAATACCGCGCGCTCGATATAGACACCGTCGTTGACTACGTGCGCTCGCGCCCGGAGCTGCTCGAAATCTTCCGTGAGGGCGAAGACCTGGAAGCGGTCGAGGTGGGCGACGGCAACCTGAACCTGGTGTTCAAGGTGTGGGCCAAAGCCGACCGCAGGCGCACGGTGGTGCTCAAGCAGGCGCTGCCTTACGTGCGGCTGGTGGGCGAAAGCTGGCCCATGCCCGCCGACCGCGCCCGCATTGAGGCGCAAGCCCTGGAAGTCGAGTACCGCCTCGTGCCGCAGCACACCCCGCGCACCTACTTCTACGACCCCGACATGTACCTGATCGCCATGCAGAACCTGGACGATCACATCATCATGCGCAAGGGGCTGATCCAGGGCATCAAATACCCCCACTTTGCCGAGCACATCGGCCTGTTTCTGGCGCGCACGCTCGGCGGCACGTCCGACCTGATGCTGGATTACCGCACCAAGAAGCTGGAGGTGGCGCGCTTCATCAACCCGGAGCTGTGCAAGATCACCGA
>Ga0308414_1000849_pt1 | contig 20044 bp, 16 predicted proteins | sample HotsprSampleOS50_FD_205667 | JGI IMG/M metagenome (GOLD analysis project Ga0308414, IMG submission 205667) | Hot spring phototrophic mat microbial communities from Octopus Spring, Yellowstone National Park, Wyoming, United States - 20090730_OS50 ...
CCCTGGATGGCAAGGTGGTGGCGGTGACCAGGGTTACCGACGGACATTTCGACGTGGAGGTCAACGACCAGGCGCTGACATTCCAGGCCAGCAGTTCCGATTCGAGAAGCGCCATCCGCATCAACGGCCGCAACGAGATCGTGAGCTTCGCCTACATTCACTCGCGGCCGGGCAGCGCCCTGGCGACGGCGCTTCTGTGTCCGTGGAATCACGCGCCGCAGGCTCGTGTCGATCCTCCGCGGACGTATTCCACGGCCTCCTACACCCTGCCGGATAAGGGCGTGCCGTCCAGCTCGCTCACCCCGAAGACCGGAATGCCGGGCGACACGCCGGTGAGCCAGGTGAAGATGCTTGTGCTCTTCGCGGACGTGAGCTGGAAAGGAACCAGCCCGGCCAACCGGGACATCGATCTGCTCTGGGGCGTCGTGGTGCCCAACCAGAACATTGACAACAGTTCCTCCGCCACGGGCGGCGACGCGACGATCCTGGCCTACGCCAACACGCTGGCCCACGAGATCGGCCACGTCCTGGGTCTGGGGCACCGCGGCGACCTGTCCGCCGGTGTGCCCGACGGTCTGGTCAAGCCCAAGGACGAGAACCTGATGCACCCCAACAACCCGCCGCCCACAGCGCAGAACATCGACATCGTTCAGGTCAAGGCGATCCGCTTCAGCGAGCTGATGTTCCGCACCCCCTGAGGCGAACGGCGCGCCGGGGCGACAGGCAGCCCAGGGCGCCGAACCGCCACCCAACGCACGCGTGCTACGGACAACCGCCGGCCGGTAGTAGCACGGGCGTCCTCGCCCGGGCCCAATGGCGTCGTGCCCCCAATCTGTAGCACGGGCGTCCTCGCCCGTGCCCAATGGCGTCGTGCCCCCAATCTGTAGCACGGGCGTCCTCGCCCGTGCCCAATGGCGTCGTGCCCCCAATTCGTAGCACGGGCGTCCTCGCCCGTGCCCTCCGCCCTTGCGACCGGGTGGCTTGCGTCCGCCCCTCAGCGTGTGCCATGGCCTTTCCTGGCTCCATCCGACGCAGAGACTGTCACGCGCCGTGCGCGGGCCTCCAGCCTCCGCCTTAGTGGCTTGCGCCGACGGTGGCCCGGGCGCGCCCACCGCGGTACTATACTGGCGCTGCGGCGCCGGCAGCTCCTGCGCCTTGCCGCGCTGAGCCTGCGCCGGAAAGATGCGCCGCCGGGCCCGTCTTGCGGAGTGGTATGACACACAACACGGCACGCTGTATCGCGATACGCGCGCTTCTGGGCGCTGCGGCGCTGGCCTCGTTGACCGCCCGGGCCGGCGAGCCGTCCACTCGGCCGGCCGACGGAATGAAGACCATCGAGGTGCCCGCCCTGCTTTCCCCCGACCCGAAGCAGTTCGTTGCGGCAAAGGACCCGACCATCACCAGACTGATCGAGGCGCACAACGCCAACCAGGACCGCCTGGAGCAAGTCACGCTCCGGGGCCAGTGCGTCTGGAACCTGGACGGAAACCCCGGCCGGCCGCGCCCCATGCTGCTCCATTACACCCGCGCCGGCGCCACCGCCACACTGACATGCGGCCAGGATTCATGCACGGTGCAGGGTTCGAGGATCACCGCCAGCGCCGACAGCCTGGTGCATACCGACGCCCTCTATCTGCTGATGTTCCGCAAGTACAATCCCGGCGGCTTTGACGCCGGCCCACCCGGACGGATCGGGGGTCGCCCATCGCTGGTCGCCCGATCTGAAACCGAATCGCTGGAGTTTCACGCCGAGTCCGGCCGGCTCGTGCGGGCGACCGTCCGAACGGCGCTCGGGCCGGTCACCGCCAACTTCGAGGGCTTCATCACCGTCGACAGCAACGGTCAGAAGGCGGTGCTTCCCACACGCGTCTGGCTCAATGTGCCCGATGGCTTCTTTCCGGAAGGATGGGCCGACAATGCCACGATCACCCTCACCATCGATCCGGCCGGCAGCACGGTGGCCCGACAGCGCCCCTGACGCTATGGCTGGAATCGGCGCCCGCGGCGGGGACAATGCACGGCTGTGAAGGACACCGACCGCCAGCTTGTGGAGTACCGCCTGCGCGACGGGAGGGCGGTGCTGCTGGGTCCGGTGGGACCGCAGGACAAGCAGCGCCTGCGCGATGGCATCGCCCGCCTGTCGCGCAACAGCCGCTATCTGCGCTTCTTCTCGCCAACCGCTCAGCTCACGGAGGAGCAGCTCGACTACCTCGTTAACGTCGATCAGGTGAACCACGTGGCCTGGGGCGCCCTGGAGCCGGTCCAGCCCCATCTGCCCGGCCTGGGACTGGGGCGCTTCGTGCGCGACCGCGACCAGCCCGAGGTGGCCGAAATGGCCGTGGCCGTGGTGGATGACTGGCAGGGGCGCGGTCTGGGAACGGTGCTGCTGGGGCTGCTGTGGCTTTCAGCGCGGCATCGCGGCATCACGGCGCTACGCTCGCTGATCCTGCCGGAGAACGATATCACCCGCCACTGGCTGATCGCGCTGGGAGCGGCCATGCGCAACCGCGGCGATCATTTCGAGAGCGAGCTGCCCGTCGTCGCAGACCTGCGCCTGCTGCCTGAAACCGCGTCGGCGCAGCGATTCGCCGCCGTCGTGGCCGAGCTTCAGACAACGCTGCGCGACGGCGGACTGACTGCCTGATCCAGTGCGCCCACAGTTCAGTGGGCGTACGAGGCCGCCATGTCGACTTTGGCTTCCCTGGGCGCCAGCGTCTTCTTGCCCCCGTATCTGGCAGCCAGCTCCTTGAGCAACGCATCGAACTTGTCCCCGTCCACGGGCAGATCGACGGGCGTGCGCGTCACGCCGGCCATGAGCATGGCGTTGCCGATCTCCAGCCCGCGCACGCCCTCGACGCCCGGAGCGATCAGCGGTTCATCGCGGAGGATGGCGTTGGTGAAGTTCTGCGTGATCACCTTGTGACCCTCGGGCGCGCTCGAACGGAAGGGAATATCGATCTCCCAGTTCTCCGGACGGGCGAACGACTCGGTGCTCGTGCGGCAGAACTCGGCGGCACTTCGGCGGTTGCGGAAGAAGGTCAGCCGGCCGCGCTCCGCCACCAGCCTGCCCATGTCGCCGGCGATCTCCAGCCGGTCGGTGCCGGGCGCCTCGCCGCTGGTGGTGATGAAGTGGCCGACGGCGCCGTTGGGATACTCGAGGATGGCGCTGACCTCATCCTCGACCTCGATGGGGTGCGTCTTGCCGAGGCTGGCAATGGCCGTCACCCGGCTGGGCATCAGTCCGGTCGTCCACTGGAGAATGTCGAGATTGTGGGGGTTCTGGTTGATGAGCACACCGCCGCCCTCGCCGGCCCATGTGGCCCGCCAGCCGCCGGAGGCGTAGTAGGTCCAGGTTCGGAACCAGTTGGTGGCGATCCAGGTGATGCGCGAGATTTCGCCCAGCTCGCCGTCGGCGATCAGCTCGCGCATCTTGCGGTACAGCGCGCTGGTCCGCGTCTGGAACATGATGCCGTACTTCAGATGCGGCGCCCTGGCGGCCGCCTCGTTGGTCATGCGGGCATCCTTGACGCTGACGGCCGCCGGTTTTTCCGAGAGCACGTGGACGTTCTTCGAGAAAGCATACCGGGCCATCTCGCCGTGAAAGTAGTGAGGGGTGGCGATGATCACGGCGTCCACCCGGCCGGAGTCGATCAACTGACGGTAGTCGGTGAAGGCCGGCAGGTTCAGGTGTGCGAACTTGTCGAGCCGACCCTGATCCACGTCGCAGATGGCCGTCAGCGTGGCGTTTTCGAGGGTGGGGAAATAGCGGATGTGGTCGCTGCCCATGTTGCCCAAACCGATGATGCCGAATCGCACTTTGTCCATGGTTTCTCCAGAGGCTGATGTGCTGCACGAAATAGGGGTGCGCGCGGTCGATGTCAAATGCGGCGGAGGCGTTGTGGGAACGAAGGAGGCACGCAGCACGGCCTTCCCCCAGGTGAAGACGCCCGTGCTACCTCGCGCGCGGGCGTGATCCCAGAGGCCGGCCGCATGAACCGTCGCATCCCCGGTTTGCCGCGACTGCCGCCACCCGCTCTTGCCTTGACGCATGCCCTGCTGCCACAATGCGGTAATGGCACGGCTCCGGGACGTCGTCAAAGTGGTTCGCACGATCGGTCCCTGGACCTTTCTCCGCCGCGTCTACCATCAGGTGGACGAGGACAACCTGTGGATGTGGGCGGCCGCACTGGCCTATTCCTGGCTCTTCGCGGTCTTTCCGTTCCTGATCTTTCTGCTGAGTCTGCTGCCGTATCTGCCGGAGCGCTACAAGGAACCGGTCCAGTTTGAGATCCGCCGCATGCTCTACGACACCCTGCACCCCGAGCAGGTGGCCGACACCATCTGGAGCAATGTGGCCGACATCCTCAACCGTCCGCGCACCGGCGTCATGGGGGTGAGCCTGCTGATAGCCCTCTGGGGCGCCAGCGGGGGGATGACCGTGACCATCACCGCCCTGGAGACCTGCTACGAAGTCCAGCGCGGCCGACCCTACTACATCAAGCGTCCGCTGGCGGTGCTGCTGACGGTCATCGTGGCGGTGCTGATCATCGTGCTGATCCTGCTGCTGCCCGTCGGGACCATCGTGCTGCTGGGACTGCGGGCCTGGCTGGACGACTTCATCTACGGTCCGCTGCTGCGGGCGTGGGACATCGCCCGCTACCCCATCGCGCTGCTGCTGATGTTCGTGGTGCTCAACGTCGTCTACCACTTCGGGCCGGCGATCAAACAACGATATGTCTTCATCACACCCGGAGCGGTCTTCTGCGTGGCGGTGTGGATGCTGCTGGGGGTGCTTTTCAACATCTACGTGACCCGCTTCGGCGACTTCAACCAGACTTACGGCGCGGTGGCCGGCGTGGCCATGACGCTGATGATCTTCTACATCAATGCCCTGGTGCTGCTGGTGGGGGCGGAGATCAACAGCGAGATAGACTTCGAGCTGCTGGGGGTGATGCGCGGCTCGCGCGACTTCCGCCCCAGGCGCCAGCCAGCCGCCCCCGCGCCCGCGGGCACCATGGACGTCGATCCGCAGGCGCCGCGCACCTGAGCGCTCAGGGCACTGCCACGATCTGAATGGGTACTGTGGCCTCGGCTACCCGCTGAAGCTGCTCGTCGCGAATCGTGACGCCCAGACGATAATGCCCGGCCGGCAGGTTGGCCGGGAGCCGAATGCGCTGGACGGTGTAGAAGTCGCGGCGCTGGCGGCGCGACACGTCGGTGACGCTCTTGGGCTTGTCGCGCCAGACGCGCACTCCCGCTTCGTTGTAGAGCACGACCTCCTGAGCAAGATTGGTTTCCCACTGTCCTTGCGCGTTGAGCCGCGAGGAGAAGTTCTCGACCTCGCAGTAGACGATGGCTTCGTGTTCGCGTCCGGCGGCCAGTCGCTCACCCGCCAGCGGCTCGTACACGCCGAAGCCGTCGACCCGGCTGCACAGGGCCAGCCCCCCGACGCGAAGCTCACCGAGAGCCGCCAGTCGGCCGGAGAGTTCGACCAGCGGCCGGACTTTCTCGGCGAACATGAGGTTCCGTCCGTCGGCCAGACGAGCCCGGTAGTTGCTGATCGCATCCAGCAGCGCGGCCAGGGCCTCGCGGTCCTCCGCCCCCAGCGCCCCGATCGCCGTCATCTGAGGCACCCTCTGACCTTCCAGAAGCTGCAGGAGCTGATGGTCCAGATGGGCGGCCGGATCATTCGGATAATCGGCAACGCGTCTGGCCAGCGCGGCGGCCAGGGAACCGCTGGCGGGAGCGGGCCTCGGCGGCTCGAGTGCGGGTCGGCCCTCCGGCGTCGCGGGTGTTGCCAGAGCCGCTGCAACTGGCGGCGCCTGGGCGGGGGGAGCCGGTGGAGCGTGGGGTGCCGGCGGAGCGTGGGGCGCCGGGGGTTGCTCCACCGCCGGGGCCAAGGCTGTTGCCGCCGGCGTCGCCGCGGCAGGAGATTTACCTCGTGCCCATGGCTGCTGCCATGGGGCAGGCTGCTGCGGAGGACCCAGGCTGAGGTTCACGGCCGGGGGCATGGACCAGACAACATCGGGCGGTTCGAGCCGTTGGAACGCGGAAGGCGCCGCAGGCGCAATGGGTGGGTTCAGGGAACCAGCCGCGACTGGCACATCGGCGGTGGTGACGCCCGGTCCGGCCGCGGTCCTGGGTCCGCGGTCGAGCATTGTCTGGATGCTTGAGGCGTAGGCCGAGGCGGCTTGGGCGACCGATTCGGGCGTGTCCGGCGCAGCGCCGGTTTGCTGTGGCTCGTGGGGCTGGGCCTGCGGGGTCTGAGGCGTGGGTGGCGCGGCCGTCTGCGGCGAAGTGGAGGGCGATGCGTTGCAACCGGCGGCGATGCAGATGACCAGACAGGCGAGGGAGATGTGGCGTGACATGGTCGATCCATCCGTGGAAGCCAACATGTGCCCCGGCATCCGCCCGGGGCGGCAAAGCAAACTTATTATAGGAACAGAGCGCCGGAATAGCCAGCGGAAGAAAAACCGGTAAAATGCTCTGGACATCCAAATTCAAACAGGATATGATTGTCCTGTTAGTGCAACCAGGAGACCTTGAGAATGATCTTCTCCAGTTCGACGGAGTACGCCATTCGCGGTCTGAGCGAATTGGCGTCGCGAGATCCGGATGGACCGCTCATGCTGGATGAGTTGGTCGCGGGAACCACATTGCCGCGCGATTTTCTGGCCAAAGTCTTCCAGAAGCTCGTGCACGGCGGTGTCCTGCGAAGCGCCAAGGGACGCGGCGGCGGCTTCCGCCTCGCCCGGCAGGCCCATGAGATCACCCTCATGAACATCGTCGAGGCCATCGACGGGCCCCAGGTCTTCGACCGCTGCGTGGTCGGCCTGGAGAAGTGCGACGATCAGGCTCCCTGCCCTCAGCACGACTTGTATAAGCCGATTCGTCAGCGGCTGAAGGACTACCTGCTGACGACGACGCTGGCCGACCTGGCCGCCTCGCTGAAGAGCAAGCCCGCGTGGAAAAAGCTCCGCACGGACGTGGCGACACAGGAAACCGCACGCAAGGGCTGATAACATCTGCGTCTGTTGCTCCAGCAGCCGGTGACTGACGTGGAACGCTGACCGACGCTGGTCGCCGGAGGGATATTCCCTGTTGTGTCAGCCCGTACGAGGTGTCGACTCATGGCCAAAGGAACCGATCCAACCAAGGCCCATAGCCCTGCCCCGGCCGCCGGCGGCTCGCCCGAAGCACGAGCCAACGAAGCCGTGCGCCGGTGGATCCAGGAATGCATAGATCTGTGTCAGCCCGACAAGGTCGTCTGGTGCAATGGCTCCCTGGATGAGCGAAAGCAGATGTTCGAGCAGGGGGTGAAAGACGGCGTGTTCATCCGCCTCAATCAGGAGAAGCTGCCCGGCTGCTACTACCATCGCAGCAATCAGAATGACGTTGCCCGCACCGAGCACCTGACGTTCATCTGCACCGCCAATGAGGACGCCGCAGGCCCCACCAATAACTGGATGGACGCCAAAGCGGCCTATGCGAAGCTCCGCGGCCTGTTCAAGGGCTGCATGAAGGGCCGGACCATGTACGTCCTGCCTTTCGTCATGGGCCCCATCGGCTCGCCCCTGGCGAAGGTGGGCATCGAGCTGACCGACTCGCTCTATGTGGCGGCCAGCATGAGCATCATGACGCGCATGGGCGATGTCGCCTGGGACCAGCTTGGCGACAGCGATGAGTTCACCCGCTGCCTGCACAGCGTGGGCGATGTCAACCCCGACCGGCGCTACATCTGCCACTTCCCCAAAGACAATACCATCTGGAGCTTCGGTTCAGGCTACGGCGGCAACGCCCTGCTCGGCAAAAAGTGCCTGGCCCTTCGCATCGCCAGTTATCTCGGCCAGCAGCAGAACTGGATGGCCGAGCATATGCTGCTCATGGGCGTGCGCGACCCGTCCGGGCACAAGAGCTACGTGGCGGCCGCCTTTCCCAGCGCCTGCGGGAAGACCAACTTCGCGATGCTGATTCCGCCCGATCAGTACAAGCAGGCCGGGTGGCAGATCACCACGCTGGGCGATGATATTGTGTGGATGTGGGCCGACAAGGACGGGCGACTGCGTGCGATCAACCCGGAGGCCGGATACTTCGGGGTCGTGCCGGGCACGAATTACCAGACCAACCCCAACGCCATGGAGTGCATCAAGCGCGACACGATCTATACGAATGTCGGCCTGCTGCCCGATGGCGACGTGTGGTGGGAAGGCAAGACCGAGGACCCGCCCAGGGAATGCCTCGACTGGACGGGTCAGAAGTGGACGCCCGATTGTGGCCGCAAAGCCGCCCACCCCAACAGCCGCTTCACGGCGCCCGCGGTGAACAACCCCGTGCTGGACCCGGCCTATGACGATCCCGACGGTGTGCCCGTGTCGGCGATCATTTTTGGCGGCCGGCGGAGCCGGACGATCCCGCTGGTCTTCCAGTCGTTCAACTGGGTGCACGGCGTGTACGTGGGCGCGACGCTGGGCTCGGAGACGACGGCCGCCGCCACCGGACAGGTGGGCGTGGTCCGCCGCGATCCGATGGCGATGCTGCCGTTTCTGGGTTACAATATTCGCGATTATCTGACGCACTGGTTCCGCATGCGCAAGCGCATGAAGGATCCGCCGCGCATCTTCCACGTCAACTGGTTCCGCAAGAACGACCAGGGCCGCTTCATGTGGCCGGGCTTTGGAGAGAACATGCGCGTGCTGGAGTGGATCCTGAACCGCACGCGCGGACGCGCCGCGGCGGTCGAAACGCCCCTGGGCTGGATGCCCCGGCCCGAGGATATCAACCTCGATGGTCTGGGGATGACCGCTTCCGACCTGGCGGCGGTTCAGAGCATTGACATCGACGAGGTGAAGTCGGAGATAGTGAGCCAGGAGGAATTGTTTCTGAAGCTGGCGGGCGATCTGCCCAAGGAGATCATCTTCCAGCGCGAGCTGCTGATCAGTCGGCTGTGAAACGAACATGATGCGGAAGGCGCGTTCAGGGTAGCGCCGTTCCGATCCCCGAGTGTTAGGCCCTGGTTGCGCCCCGGGCTCCAGCGTAGGAGTCCGGGGTTTTTTTTCGATTTCTGATTGGCTGATTGGCGGAATGGGTCCGGGGCACACTGTGGGTGCCGGGGCACATACCGTCAATTTCGGCGGGGGCTTGCGGGCTCCATCTATACCCCCATCTCCTTCATCCGCTTCAGCGTCTTCTCATACACCTCGTAGTGCTCGCCCTCGGCCTCATCCGGATCGACGTATTTCAGCCACATCGCCTGCTCCGGGTGTTCGCCGGCCAGTTGCCGCCGGCTGGCGCCCAGCTCTCCCTCCTTCGAGCACCAGCGCACCTCGTTCATCTGGAGCAGGATATAGCTGCCAGCATACTCGCCGATCAGTCGGCGGCGGTGCTCGCGGTAATACAGCGCCTGTTCGGCCGTCGTCCTGCGCCAACTGATGATGCGCTCTCGCGGGTCGCGCTCTTTGGCGAAGAACTCACCCAGCGGAGCGCGCACCTCCGACTGCCAGTCGATCTGCCTCAGGTCCACCGTGCCGAAGCCCCCTTCGGCCGCCACGAGCAGCGCGTTGCGGTCGCGGTGAAACGGCGGAGTGAGCCAGTCGGCCGCCGGGTCGTGCCCCATCAGCATCGTGGTCACCGCGTCGTTGGCGACGACCTGATCGCCGGCCACCAGCACATTGCAGATTCGCGGGTGCTCGCCGGCGCCCCATTCCTGCCCCGCCTGGCCAACCAGACCATCGACAATGCTCAGCGGCGGGTCGAAGACCTTTCCCAGGTCGGCCAGCATATAGGGCATTCGCACCAGGTGATGGTAATAGTGGCGCGGGCGGCCGTGCGGCTGGATGGGGATCAGGCCGAAGAGATTCTTCATGCACAGCGTCACGCCCATGAACAGGTGGTTCTTGATGGTCTGCACCGAGACCATGGCGGCCCCAATCGTACACCTGGGCACGGGATAGCGGTCGAACATGAGTCCGCCGCCGGGAACGTTGACCCACTCCACCGGTTCATCGTGACCATTGATGAACGGCACGTCGAACTCGCGCAGCACGGGCAGGATGTGCGTGCAGTCCAGGCGCGTGGCGCCGGGCGGCGGGGTTTCCACGCCCACGTCGATGGCGAAGATTTCGGCCGTCGTCCGCTCCTTCAGCAGGCGCAGCGTGGCGCGGACGACGCAGTCGCTGACCAATTGCTGACGGTGCCCCTGGTGCATCACCAGGCGGTGCGGCGGGAAATCCTGATTGAACTTGATGGCGATGCGGCGGGCCGCCCGCAGCTTCGCCCAGGCCGCCTCCAGCGGCTCGGTGCAGCGGCGCAGGGCCTGATAAACCTCCTCGTCGCTGGCGCGATAGTCGCAGTACACGGCGCGGACACGGGGCCTGGTGGCAGTGGGGGTGGGCATATAGGCACATCACCGCGCGAATCGGCGCGGGCTCTTGGCGTGATGATAGGCCGCCCGCCGGGGCGGCGCTGCTAAAACGGGTTGGCCTGGATGTAGTCCTTGTCTCCGTTGAGGAAGTTGACGACGTTCAGCGTCGCGCGCATGGCCTGACGCTCGACCGACTCGAACGTGCGCGAGCCGACGTGGGGCGTGACGATGATGTTGTCGATATCGCGGAAGGGGTGATCCGGCGGCTGGGGCTCTCTCTCCAGCACGTCCGTCGCATAGCCGCCGAGCTGCCCCGAGCGGCATGCCTCGGCCACATCTTTCTCAACCACCAGCCCGCCGCGCGCGGTGTTGATCAGGTAGGCGCCCTTCTTCATCTTCGCGATCAGGTCCCGGTTGAACATGCCCCGGTTCTTCTCGTCCAGGTTCATGTGCAGCGAAACGATGTCGGCGTCCGCGATCGCCTCCTGCACCGTCATGCACCGCGCCAGGTTGCACGCTTTGGCGAAGCCCTCGTCCCAGTAGATGTCAAAGCCACGCGGCCGCATGTCGAAGGCGAGCGCACGCTTGATGACCTCCTTGCCAATCCGGCCGACGCCCAGCACGGCGATCGTCTTGCCGAACAACTCGTTGCCGGTGATGCGCTTCCACTGGCCCTGCTTGGTCGAGCGCAGGTGAGGCCAGAAATGCCTGGCCAGCGCGATCATCAGACCGAAGGCATGCTCGGCCACGGTGGTGTGGTTGACGCCGGGGGTGAAGAGCACGGGGACGCGCCTGGCCGTGGCGTGTTTTACGTCGATGGAGTCCAGGCCGATACCGTACTTGGCGATGACGCGCAGCTTCGTCGGTGCGGCCAGGGCGGCGTCGATCACCTTCGCGGTGATTTGGTCATCGCCGTTCAGCAGGCCGTCGAATCCGCCGTTGGCGGCAATCAGCTCCAGGAGCTGGCTTTCGGTCAGGGGCCCGCGGGCGCGCACGACGGTGAGGCCGGAGGCGGCCAGGACATCATGGTGTTTCCCGGGGGTGTCCTGATAGCTCGTCGTGGTCAGTAGGATCTTCATAGGGATTGGGGAGGCATTCTACGGCAGCCGCCGCGATCCGGCCAATCCCATCCCCCATCAACATCGACACCGCCTCGCTTGATCTGCTCCGAAACATCTTCGCGCCGGCGGCGGTGTATCTGCCCCTGGCCACGCTCCCCGAGGGCTTCACGCCGCAGGTCGATCCGGCGCTGGCCGCGCGCGAGGCGGCCGACAAGGCGGCCGCCGAGGAACTGGCTGCCCTGGGGCGCGCCCTGGGGCGCGGCCCGACCCACATCATGGCCATGGCGGCCGGTAGTAGCACGGGCGTCCCGCCGGCGTCCCGCCCGTGCCGAACGACGTCGGCTCGCCCCGTAGCACGCGTAGCACGGGCGTCTCGCGCGTCCCGCCCGTGCCGAACGACGTTGGGTCGCCCCGTAGCACGGCCGTCTCGCCCGTGTCGAACGGCGCGTCGCCACTCCGTAGCACGGCCGTCCCGCCCGTGCCCAAAGGCGCGACGTGGCTGCTGGGACAGGTGGATCGGATCGGCCCGCGCGCCCGGGCGTGGGCCGAGGCGACATTGGCGGCGCGGGGAGTCCAGGGGGTGCGCGTGGTGATGGGGCTGCTGAGCCTGTCCAACCGACATGCGGAGGCTCAGATCGAACGGGCGTGTGAAGTGGCCCAGGGCCATGGCGCCTATCACCTGCGCAGCATTCGTCAGTTGATCGCGCGAGGGGAAGCGGCCGCGGTCAGCGCCACGGCGGGTTTTGGCATACGGCTGGCGCCGTCACCAGGTGCCACGCGCAAAGACCGCCGCTGGTTGTCGCTGCGTTGTGGATTTATCGCTTTGTGGACACCCGGTCATGCAGAAAAAGGCCGGACCGCGAGGCCCGGCCCTGGTGCCACAGCCCCCATCCGACGCAGAGACTGTCACGCGCCGCGGCGGATCCGGCGGATGCCTTGAACCATTCCGCGCAATCGCGATGATGCGCTCCGCCAGGACATCTCGGGTGCAATCGGGCCAATCGGCGCAGGCTGCTCTGACGCATGTCAGAGACCTTGGCCCGCTTTACGGTGCAACCGCAACCCATAAGACCAGGAGGCAGTTCAAATGGCGAAGATCTACCACGACGGCGATGCGGACCTGGCGGTTCTGAACGGACGGACCATCGGCATCATCGGCTATGGCAACCAGGGCCGCGCCCAGGCCTTGAACATGCGCGACTCGGGCCTTGGGCCACTGGTCGGCAACCCCGATGATGAGTACAAGGCCACGGCCCTCAGCGACGGCTTTGACGTGCGGCCCATCGCGCAAGTGGCGGCGGCGGCCGACATTCTTCTTCTGTTGCTGCCCGATGAGGTGCAGCCGGCCGTGTACTCGCAGCAGATCGCGCCGCACCTTGTTCCCGGCAAGGTCCTGTGCTTCGCCAGCGGCTACAACATCCACTTCCGACGCATCGTCCCCCCAGGCACCGTCGACGTGATCCTCGTCGCCCCGCGCATGATCGGCCAGGGCGTGCGCAACATGTTCACACGCGGAGCCGGCTATCCCTGTCTGCTCGCCACGCACCAGGACGCCTCGGGGCAGGCCCTGAAGACTGCCCTGGCCATCGCCAAAGCCATCGGCGCCACCCGTCTGGGCGCATTTGAGTCATCCTTCCGGGAGGAAACCCTTATCGACCTACTGGCCGAGCAGATGCTCTGGCCCGGGATCAACAAGCTGTGCCTGCTGTATTTCGAGAAACTGGTTGCCGCCGGGTGCGATCCGGAGGTGGTGACGACCGAGCTGTATCTCTCCGGCGAGTTCGTCGAGATCGCCAAGTCGATGATCACCAGCGGCTTCTTCGAGCAGCTCAAGCTGCATTCGCACACGAGCCAGTACGGGCAGCTCTCGCGCATGGAGCGCATGGCCCCGCGGGCGGTAATCGACGCGGTGGACCTGGCGATGGAGGAAATCCAGAGCGGGGCCTTCCGCGACGAATGGACGGCCGAGCAGGAAAAGGGCCTGCCCACGCTCAAGCGCCTGTGGGAGGAGGCCCGACGGCACCCCATGGTCCTGTGCGAGCGGCGGCTTGAGGAGCTGCGCCGGCCCATGGCCGGCTGGATCGCGTAACCAGCGGCCGCGCCGCGCTCACCTGCGGCGGGTCATTCCGTGATGGTCCTTCCGGTGGCCACGTCGATGCGCCACTGCTCGTACCATCGGAGGGTCGGCTCGCCATCCTCGATGGTCAGGGGCAGGAAGATGTTGCGCCCGGTGCCGACCTTGGTGTACTGGCTGTAGCGGTCGCCGGCGTAAAGGTACGTGGTGGTCTCGCTGCCGACGATGGGGATGACGAAGTCGTGCTGCGTGTTGTAGGAGTCATTGGAGGGCGGAATCGTGCGCACCGGGCGCAGGTGGGTCCACGGCCCGGCCAGGTCGGTGGCGCTGGCCCACATGGTGGCGCTGGAGTTCCAGCCCACCAGAGCCGAGGTGAACCAGTAATAGGTGCCGCCCACCTTGATGATGTGCGAGGCCTCGCGCGAGGACTGGTCGCGCGGGACCACCCGGCGGTCGCCGCTGACGTTCTCGAATCCCTCAAATATCTTGCGCTCGATCCGCTGAAAATCGGCCGACAGCTCGAAGATGGCCAGGCTCGTGTTCAGGTACTTGCGTCCGCCCACGTCGCTGTCCATCGTCACCACCAGATATCCCTTGTCCCCCTCCTGGTAGACCGACTGATCGCCGCTGGAGCGGCCCGGCTCGGCGGGCTGAACGTTGACCAGCTCGTAAGGACCGTCGATGCGGTCGGCCGCGGCGAACCCGATGCGGTGCCGCTGATATTGGGGACTGTTGTGTTCAAAGAGAATCACGTACTTCTTCGTCGCGGCGTTGTACAGGATGCCCGGCCGACCCGCCCAGTTGATGTCGCCGAACTTGCCGCTGCGCTGGATGATGGTGCGCTCGAACTTCCAGTCGGCCAGGTTCTTCGAGGAATACAGGTGAATCTTCCAGGGCCAGCGGCCGGGTCCCGTGTCGTAACCGACCCAGTAGAAGGTGTCGCCTTCGCGGATCATGTGCCCGCCGTTGCACCAGATTTCGTTGCCGCTGGTGTCGCGCCACACCACCCCGTTGCGGATGATGCCGCTCTGAGCCATGGCGGAGAGTGTCATGGTGGACACCAGGATGGCTGAGAGAAGGGTGTATCTCATATTCCCTGATACCGCATGGCGGGGCGGGCGTTTGCCTCACCCGCAAGCCGCAAGCCCCACCGGCAGGACTGGGTTTGATTTCGGGACGGCGCTGATCGGCGGCTCACGATTCCGCCGGCGCTTCGTTAACGCCGAGGGTGCGATCCAGGTGTTCGAGGATCACCTTCACGTGGCGCTGGGCCGCCCCCTTCTCGCGCACCACCACCTGCTGGGCCCGCAGGCCCATCTGCTGCGCATCCGGCAATGAGAGCAATTCCGAGACCGCCTGCCCCAGCGCCTCGGCGCTTGCGACCTCGCGGATGGCGCCTGCCTCCCGAAAGCGCGACATCGCCTCGGCGAAGTTGGCGGTGAATGGCCCGACGATGATCGGCTTGCCCAGCGCCGCCGGCTCGATCATGTCGCTGCCGTGCTGCCTGGGCCCCAGATCGACCAGAGTCCGGCCGACGAAGACCACATCGGCGAGGCTGTAGAAACGCCGCAGCTCGCCCATGGTGTCGCCGAGAATAACCGGTGGAAGCAGAGTGGCGGCGGGCGCCGGATGCTGGCCGCCGGGGGGGCGCGTGCCGCTCACGGCAGCGATGAGCTGCTGCTTCCGCGTGGCCGGGAGAGTTTGCGAGCGGCGCACGACCTGAAACCCGGCCGCCTCGATGAGCCGGGCGACTTCATCGAAGCGCTCGGGTTTGCGCGGCACGATGACCAGCCGCAGCCTGGCGTGGCGGGCCAGCAGATGGCGATACTGCTCGAGGATGATCGGCTCCTCGCCGGGACCGGTGGAACCGCAGACCCACACCCGCTCGCGGGATATCGCCTCCCTGTCACTGCCGGCCAGCGCGGCCGGGCGCAGCTCCAGCGCCGCGGCCAGGTCCGCATCGCCCTCGACGCGCAAAGCCACGGCGGCGGCGTCGAACTTCATGGTGCCGGTGACCTGAATGCGGGTTGGGTCGACTCCCAGCGCTTCGAATCGCCGGGCGTAGACCGCATCCTGGGCACAGACGCTCGCAAGCCGGGCAAAGGTGCGCCGCAGCAGCGGTCGCGCCAGCCGGTAACGCCGGAAGCTGGGGAGGGTGATCCGGCCGTTGACCAGAACAACCGGGATACTTCGCGACGCGCAGTGGTAGATGAAATTGGGCCAGACCTCCAGCTCCATCAGGACGACGACGTTGGGATGCAGGGCATCGAGCACGCGTTCGATGGCGGGGCTGAAGTCCAGCGGATAGCGGATGATGGTGAACGCCGGCGGCGCCTTGACCCCCGGCCACGCGCCGGCCGCAGAAGCGGGCCCGCCCACGGGACGCACGCGCGATCCGTACAGTTCCAGGGCGCGGGCGATGCCGGTTTCGGTGGTCGTCGAGATGATGATGTGAAGGTCGGGGCGGGCCTCCAGCAATCGGTCGATCAGCCCGCGCGTGGCGTTGATCTCGCCCAGCGATACGGCGTGGATCATGACGGCCGGTCGGCCGTCAGCGCGCGCCCCCACCCGGCCCATCCGGTCGACCAGCGCGCGCAGCACCTTTCGGCGGGCCGTCGGCCTGATCAGCCAGTAGGGCGCCGCCGCCATGAGTGCCGCCGCGTAGCCGATGTCGTAGCTGTTGATCATGAACGCGGCGTGTTTTTACCCTTCGTCCCCCACGGGGGCAAAGTCCGCGAACTGTCGCCGCGGCGAATAATGCGCGCCGCCTGCCCCGAGGCGTCATTGGCCCCACGGCGCGAGGGCGATACGATCGGGGCGTGCGACTGGCCATGCCTTCCATGCTCAAGGGCCGCCTGGGCCGGTGGGTCCGCCGGCTGCTGAAGTCGGCGGCGATCGTGCTGGCAGTGCTGCTGGCAGTTCACACCCTGGTGCTGCCGCCCCTGGCTCGATGGCAGATCGCCGCCGCACTGGCCAATGCCGGCTACGCCGAGGCCCGATTCACCCTGCGCCACGTGAGCTTCTGGCGTGCCGATCTGGCCGATGTCCAACTCGCCGGCGGGGCGCTGCGCATCGCCAGCATCAGCGCCGACTACTCGCCCGCATCTCTGTTGCGCGGCCGATTCCATTCCATCCGCATCGCCGGGGCGCAGGCGAACCTGGCCATCCGCGACGGCAGGCTCGATCTGTCGGCGCTGCTGCCCTCCGGCGCCGACGGCCCGGGCGGCTTGCCAGCCGAGCGGGTCGTTATTGATCCGGCCGTGGTCATGCTCGACTGGGAAGGCCGACCCATCCGCCTCATCATCGACGGCACGCTGCTCGATCAGGCGCCGCAGGTCAAGTTCGACGGCAGCGCTCACGCCCACGGCGCCACCTTGAGCTACTCCGGCACTTTCAACACGAGCAACGGCCACCTGGCGCTCTCGGCCGGTGGCCGGCAACTGCCACTGGCGGCCGCGCCTACTCTCGTCGGCGGTGATCTGGAGCGGCGGCTGCCGCGCCTCTCCGGCCATGCCGACCTGCGCCTCGTACACGTTCAGAGCGCCGAGGGTCTTCATACCTCGATCGCACTGACACTGCACAGCGCCTACGCCCAGAGGGCGAATGCGTTTGAGGCCGAAGGCGTGGATGGCGATCTAACCGTGAGCATCGACCAGCGGCTGCGCCTCTCCGACATTCAGGCCGACCTTCGCGCGGAGCGTGTGAGTCTGCCGCCTCAGTCGCTCCGCAACGTCGCGCTGACGGCCGGCAAGGATGGCCGGCGGCTGGGCTTGCGCATCATGGCCGAGGGCGAATCCTGGCGGCTCGCCGAGCTGACCGCGCTGATCGACGGCGTGATCGGCCAACCGCTGGACGGACCCAAGAGGGCGGACGGTCGTGCGACGGCGCGAGGCGCGCTGCCGGCCGAGCTGCGGACGGCGCTGGCGGGCGCGGGGGTTGACGTCTCGCGGCTGGGGGAGCTGAGCTTCGTCGGGCCGTTCACTATCAACTGGGCCGGTGCCGCCGCTTCCGAGGCCGCCGCCGACGCATCCACAGCGCCCTGGCTGGTCGTGGCCGGACCGGCGGAGCTGATGGTCTCGCCCGGACAGCTATCCCTGAAAGATGGCCCGGCCCTGAACGGCCTGATCGCGCGGCTGTTGCTGAAGGCGCAGATCGACCCGCGCAACGCGGCCGTGGAGTTGCTCAGCGGCTCGCGCATCGCCGCCGATGGGCTGAAGCTGCATGACGCCTGGACCATCGCGCACGATGGGCGACGTTCACTGCTGGAACTGCTCGTCCGCGGCGACAGCGCCCGCGCGAATTTCTCACTGCATTCATCGACGCCAGAGTGGCGCGTGGAGGTGCCGCGGCTGCTGGTCAATTTCGGCCCGGGCGACATTGCCACCGGTGCGGCCACCATCAACGGAGCGGGCGCGGAGCTGATCGTGCAGGGCAGCGCCGGCCCCGCGGGCATCGCAGCCAGGCTCCTGGGCGAGTCGGTGCTGGCATTCGGCTCCGCGCGGGTTAAAGCGGCCGAGCCGGTCCGAGTGGCCGGCATGGAACTGCGGCCGCGCGGCGGCACGGATGGACCGGGGATCAGCCTGTCGTTCGACCCGTCTCGCCGTCGCCTGGGCGTGGTCGGCGCGATGGAATCGACACGGAAGGTAGAGTTCGGCGCCGCGAATTTCAGCGCCGGCACCCAGCAACTGAGCTTGCAGATGGATCTGGCGGCTGAGGCGGCGGCGGGTTTATCGGGGCGGTTCATCGTCGATCTGGGCGATGGGTGGGCACGGGCGCCTGGGCTGCGGCTGGTGGCCGAAGAAGTCTGGGCGCGTGTGCCGTTTCATTTCAAGGTCGAAGCGCCGGAGCCGGGCGAGGTGCGCGCGGAGGTGCTGCGGATGGGAGCGGCCGACCTGGGACCGCTCACCGCGCGCGTGACAGTCAGCGACGGGCGCGCCCAGTTCGATGCGCATCTTGGCGTGCTGGGAATGGGCCAGGCGGCGGCGAAAGGTTGGGCGGCTCTGGAGACCGGCCAGGTGCGCGGGAGGATTGATCTGGACGTGCCGCGTTTCGAGCTGACGGATGCCGATGCGATGGCGCGGCTCGTCCCCGTGCTTGAGGGTGAGCAGGTGAGCGGCGCGCTGGCAGCCACCGGGCGGCTGGAGTTCGCCGGCGCGCAGTTTCGGCCGCGGTTCACCCTGCACGCGCACAATCTGAGCATGGTCAACGCCGCCAGCCAGCGCACCGTGGAGGGCATCAGCGGCTCGCTAACGGTGGACGGCCTGGCTCCGCTGACCACGCCTCCGGGGCAGAAGCTCACCATCGAGCGCGCCACGCTGGGCCAACTTAGCTTCGCCAACGGTGTCTTTGTCTTCAGAGTCGAGGATGCCGAATCCACGCTCTTCGAGGACGTCGGCTTTGATTTCGCCGGCGGGCGCATCTACGCCAGCTCGTTCCGTCTGCTGCCGGCGGCCGGACGCCTCGATACGGTGATCTCAGCCGACAGGCTTCAGCTCGGTCAGGTGTTGCGGCACGTAAGCGATCGGCTCGCCGGCGAAGGGGCGCTTTACGGGCGGCTGCCGCTGTCGATCCGCTGGCCGCGAGTGATGGACGGCGGGCAGTTGCGGGTAAACTGGTCGCAGCCGCAGCCGAATTTCGGCGAAGGCTTTCTGTATGCCGCGCCCGGCGGCGGATTTCTCCAAATCCGCGACCCCGAGGCGCTGCTGGCGCAACAGTTGGAACAGGACCCGCGTTTTCGCAAAGGCGGCGATCTGGAGCCCGTGAAAACCGGCATCTTCGACGCCCTGCGCGATCTGGCGTACACGGTCCTGAAGGTTGATTTTGAGAAGTATCAGGACGGATTCGAGGAACATCTGCGGGCCAGGGTATTCATCGCCGGCAGAGGCCGGCGTGGTCCGCGGCCGCAGGAGTTCGGCGGCATCACCATCAACTTCAACAATTTTGATGACGTGCTCATCAGGTCGATCGGCTATGGACAACCATTCTTCTCACGCTAGCGGGCTGCTGAAGCTCGGGGCCGCCGCCGTTCTGACGCTGGGGGTGGGTTCCTGCAAGTCCCAGCACGACGTCAACGTCAATGTCGCCCCCATTTACATGACGCTCGACGTCAACATCCGGGTTGATCGGCAGCTCGACGAGTTCTTCGCCTTCGAGAATCAGTACCGCCAGACCCAGTCGGCCCCCCCTGCGGGTGGCGCAGATGTGCGGGCGCAGTGAGCCGGTGTGCGGGCGGAGCAGCGCTGGAGAACGAATATGACAAAACTTCGAATCGCATTGTGCATGCTGGCGGCGTGGGCCATGTTCACCGCGGCGCAGCAGAGTCCGGCGGCCGACGCCCGCTCGGAGCTTCAGGCCCGCTTTAAGGAGCGTCTGCCCGAGCTGGACAAGCTGCGGCGTGCCGGCACGATCGGCGAGACGTGGGATGGCTGGGTGGAGAAGGTCAAGGCTGACCTGACCGAGGCCCAGCAGAAGCTGGTGGATGCCGAGAACGCCGACCGCAGGGAGCTGTACCGCATGCTCGCCGAGGTCGAGAAGACCACCCCCGAGGTC
>Ga0308414_1000852_pt1 | contig 20005 bp, 20 predicted proteins | sample HotsprSampleOS50_FD_205667 | JGI IMG/M metagenome (GOLD analysis project Ga0308414, IMG submission 205667) | Hot spring phototrophic mat microbial communities from Octopus Spring, Yellowstone National Park, Wyoming, United States - 20090730_OS50 ...
TCAGCGAGTATCTGCGGCAGCAGACCTATGAGGCTGTGGGCGCGCGCAAGGACATCCGCGTGATCTACAACTTCGTGAACTGCGACCTGTACCGTCCCGCGAAGCAGCCGCACGAGGGGCGCCCGCGCCTGCTGCACATCTCGAATTTCCGCCCCGTGAAGCGCGCCCCCGATTGCGTGCGCATCCTGGCGCGCGTGCGCGAACGGGCGGATTGCGAGCTCTGGATGGCGGGCGACGGGCCGGACCGGGGCGCGGCGGAGCGGCTCGCCTTCGAGCTGGGCGTGCATGAGCACGTCCGTTTTCTTGGCAAGCAGGACCACATCGAGCGGCTCATCCCGCAGTGCGACGTGCTGCTGTTGCCCTCGCGGCTGGAATCGTTCGGGCTGGCGGCGCTGGAGGCGATGGCTTGCGGCGTGGTTCCGGTGGCCACGCGCGTGGGCGGGTTGCCGGAGCTGGTCACGCACGGCAAGGATGGCTTCCTCGAAGAAGCCGGCGATACGGATGCCCAGGCGGCGCGCGTGGCGGAGCTGCTCGAGAACCGCGATTTGTGCAACCGGATGCGATGGGCCGCGCGCGGCACGGCCGAAGAGCGGTTCTGCACCTCGAAGCTCATTCCGCAGTACGAAGCGTTCTACCGCGAAGTGCTCGAACAGGCGTGAAAAACAGACCGGCCCGCCTCCGCGCTGCGCGGAGGCGGGCCGCACGGTTCACAAGCAGAAGGTCAGCGCGCCGCGAGCAGCGCCCGCAGGTGGCGCGCCCGCTCGGGCGAGCGCAGCTGCCGCAACGCCTTGGCCTCGATCTGGCGGATGCGCTCGCGGGTGACGTCGAACTGCTGCCCGATCTCCTCGAGCGTGTGCTCGCGCTCGCAGCCGATGCCGAAGCGAAGCCGGATGACTTTCTCTTCCTTGGGCGAGAGCGTCTTCAGGATCGCCGCCGTCTCCTCGCGGATGTTGGAGTCGATCACCGTGTCGACAGGCGAGCCGACCCAGCGGTCCTCGATCAGATCGCCGAGGGCGGATTCGCCGTCGCGGCCGACCGGCGTCTCCAGCGAGACGGGGTCGCGCGAGATGGTCTTCAGCTTCTGGACCTTCTCCACCGGGATGTCCATCCGGCGGCTGATCTCTTCGTTGGTGGGCGCGCGGCCGAGTTCCTTTTCCAGTTCGCGCGTGGCGCGCAGGAACTTGTTCATCGACTCGTTCATATGCACCGGGATGCGGATGGTGCGCGACTGGTCGGCGATGGCGCGCGTGATGGCCTGGCGGATCCACCAGGTGGCGTAGGTCGAGAACTTGTAGCCGCGGCGGTATTCGAACTTGTCGGCGGCGCGCATCAGCCCGATGTTGCCTTCCTGGATCAGGTCGAGCAGGTGCAGGCCGCGGTTGACATACTTCTTGGCCACCGAGACCACCAGGCGGAGGTTGGCCTCCACGAGGTCCTTCTTGGCGCGCTCGGCTTCCATCTCGCCCTGCCGGATGTCGGCAAGCGACTTCCTGAGTTCGGCGTGCGTGGCGCCGGCCTGGGTTTCCCGGCGCTTCATCTCGCGCCGGATCTCGCGGATGCGAGCCTGGTTGGCGGAGCGGTTGGCGTCAAGCTGCTCAAGTTCGGCTTCAAGCTGGTTGAGGTCTTCCACCGCCTGCTCGATCGCCGTCGAGAACTGCCGCCACTTGGAGGGCAGCCACGGCAGGTTGCGGATGGCGCGCGACGTCTCCACGCGCGCCCGGTAATACTTCCACAGCGCCTTCTTCTGGGCCTTCTTGTTGGCCGCGGGGCCCGCGGCCATCTTCTCGCGGAGTTGCTCCTGCTTGCGGAACAGGGTAATGAAGTTGCTGAACTGCTCGCGAACCTCCCGCAGCCGCTTCTCGTAGGCGGGCGTGCCCTCTTCCACTTCGCCCAAATCCACCAGCGACTCCGGGTTCAGCTCGCCCGACTGGACCCGCTCGGCCAGTTCCAGCACCTGGTGCTGAACCAGCAGAGAGCGGCTCGCCGCTTTCTGCATCCGCAGCTTGCCCTGCTCCATGCGGCGGGCCAAAGTGACTTCGCCTTCCCGCGTCAGCAGCGGGACGGCGCCCATTTCCCGGAGGTACACGCGAACCGGGTCGTCCGTGTAAATCGATTCTTCCGCCGGCTGCGCGGCGGCAAACTCGTCTTCGTGGACGTCTTCAGGATGAAAGAAATTGGTTTCCTCGTCGAATGGCAGACCGAGCGCATCGGTCGCATCCGTCAGGAACTGATCTTCAAAGTGATCCACTGGCTACAAACCTCCAGGTCCGAACAGAAATCCCCGGCAACGCGGCCGCTGCCCGGATCCGAATCATACTGCCAACTACGCTCTGAGGAGCTGTGACTGCCCGCCGCAAGCCCGAAACCTTGATCCGCGCCGGGGCTGCGGCATCCGAGCCTCGACTCTCCGGCCCGGTCCTGGTTGTCGCGTCTACGCAGATCCGCCCGTGTTGCTTGTTGCGGGGGGCAAAACAGCCCCGCCAGGCTTCGGGTTGGTCATACCGGCGGCGGATGGGAAGACGCTCCCAGACAGCATAGCACAGAATTGCGATCTTGTTAAGCTCCCACTCTCTTGGATGCGACCCGGCGCAATTCGTTACACCATCTTGGGACAGCCGCCGCCGCCCCGCCCCGGTGTGGCGGATCAGCTACGCTTCTTTCGGATCAAGTCCTTGATTTCACTCAGGAAAGCCTCGACATCCTGAAAATCCCGGTACACCGAGGCGAAACGCACGTAGGCGATCTTGTCCAAGGCGAGGAGCCGCTTGGTCAGATGTTCTCCTATTTCTGCAGTAGTCATCTCCCGATCCGGGCGATCCACCAGCATTCCTTCCACTTCGTTCACCAGTTCCGCCAGCCTGGCCATGGGAATGGGGCGCTTTTCGCAGGCTTTCAACAAACCATTGAGGACTTTTTGGCGGTCAAACTTCTCCCGCCGCCCGTCCTTCTTGACCACCATATACGGGACTTCGTCAATTCTCTCATATGTAGTAAAACGGCGGCCGCACTGGAGGCATTCCCGGCGCCGGCGGATGACATCCCCTTCCTTGCTCTCCCGGGAGTCGATCACGCGATCCTCTTTGAACCCGCAGAATGGACAGTTCATGATACGGCCTCGGTTTCCAGACTGGAGAGTTGCTGCCAGCGCAGTCCTTCGCGGACAACGAGCACCGCGCCGATGGGAACCGCTCCTGCCACGGCGATGATCCAGTTCAGCAGCGCCAGGCTGGTGGCGGCCTCCAGCGGCACGCGGAACAGCTCGGTGGTGACCAGGATCGATGCCACCTGGAAGCCGCCGCCAAGCCCCGGCACCTGGATGACGCTGCCGATGGCGACGAACCCGATGTAAGCCAGCACCTGGCTGGGGGTGAGTCCGGCGGTTTCCGGAAAGGCCTGGAACATCATATGAAAACTGGCATAGATGATGAGCCATTCCAACACGCTCCAGGCCAGCAGGCGGGCGATGGCGCCGCCCGAGCGGGCGGCCCGGAGCCCGTCGAGCGCGCTGCGGACCAGCCGGGCGGCGCGGTCCTGGTGATGCTCGCGGAGGAAGCCGAGCGCCGCGATAATACGGTGCTCGAACTTCGGCGCCCAGTGCTGGAGGACGATCAGGGCCGCAAGGCACAGGGAACCGGTGATGCCGATGATCCAGCCGCCCTGGGCGAGGAGCCAGCGGATTTCGGGTCCGGCAGAGGGGTGGATGCGGATGGAGGAGGCCAGCGCGTAGCCGAAGAAGGCCAGGATGAGCAGGGTGTCGTAGATGCGCTCCAGCAGGAGGGCGGCGATCTGGGAGGCAAACGAGGCGCCGGCGGAGCGGGCGATGAGCCAGGGGCGGACGAGTTCGCCGGCTCTCCCGAACAGATAGACGGCCGAAAACCCGATGATGGTGCTGGAGAGCACGTCGTGGTAACGGGCGCCCGGCGCCAGCGGGCGGAGCATGACCATCCAGCGGACCGTCCGCCCCACGTAAGAGAGCAGCCCAACGGCCCAGGCAGCGGCGATCCAGCCCCAATGGACTTCCCGGAAAGACCCGGCGAATTCCGCCGGGTCGAAGCCGGTCTGGCGGGCGCGCCAGACAAGGAAACCCACTGCGGCGAGGATGAACAGGCAAGACAACCAGAGGCCGCGCGCCCAAGGGGGGCGCGATTTGCCGGCGGGACTGGGCAGCGTTTCCTGCACGTCGGGCCGTTCCCGGCGAGGCGGCTCTCCGGATCGACTAAAATGGGAGCCGGTTCCGTTCGCCCTCGCCACGGTCGAACTTTTCATGATAAACCCGCGTTGTACAGATAGGAAGCTTTTCCAGGAGGCCTTCCAGGCGGGGCCGGCAGGCGGCCCCGGGAGAGGGATTTGTGGCGATGGCAGCGGGCGCTCAAGTCTGGGTTGGCAAACATGGCGGCGGCGCCATGGCGCCGTTGCCGTCTGCGGTCTGGAACGGGAGCAGCCCCCGAGTGCTTGACGTTGGAGCCGAGAGCGAACTGGTGGCTCGCTGCCTGGAGGGCGACGAGAACGCCTGGGAGGACCTCGTTCGCACCTACACGCGGCGGGTCTATTCGATCTGCTACCGGTTCACCGGCCGGGAGAGCGAAGCGCAGGACCTGACGCAGGAGGTTTTTCTCAAGGTCTTCCGCAACGTCCGCAGCTTCCGTTCCGGCGAAGGGTCGTTTGGAGTCTGGCTGGCGAGGCTGACGCGGAATCTGTTGATCGACCATTACCGCCGCTCGAAAAACGAGCGCGCGACGGCGTCGATCGAGGACCAGTTGCCGGTGCTCGAGGAGAAAGCGGCCATCGAAGGCCGCACGGAAGCGGCGCTGGCCGGGCGCGAGGCGAGCGAGGCGTTGCAGAAGGGTCTCGCAAGACTCTCGCCCGACCTGCGGGAGACGGTGATCCTGCGCGACATCGAGGGACTGGAATACCGCGAGATCGCGCAGGTGCTTGGCGTGCCCGAGGGCACGGTGAAGTCCCGGCTGAACCGGGGCCGCAGCGAGCTGGCGCGCGCGCTGCGCCAGATGAGGGTCGTGCCATGAGGTGCAACGATCTCGAGGCCTTGATCTGCGACTACGTCGACGGCACGCTCACGGCAGCCGAGCGGGCGACGGTGGAGCTGCATCTGGCCTCCTGCGCCTCCTGCCGCGCGATGGCGGAAGAGGCGAGCGCCGCGGTCGCCTTCATCGAACGGGCGGCCGATGTGGAGCCGCCTCCCGCGCTGGTGAATCATCTGCTGTTTGAAGTCCGCCAGGGCGCTGCGCGTCCGGTGCGGGAGCGCGGGGGCTGGCTGGCGAGGCTGCTGGAGCCGGTGTTGCAGCCCCGCTTCGCCATGGGCATGGCGATGACGATTCTGAGCTTCGCGATGCTGGCGCGGTTCGCCGGCGTGCCCGTGCGCCAGCTGAGGATCACGGACCTGGAACCTGCCAGGGTCTGGATGGCGGTCGAGGACAGAGCTTGGCGCACCTGGGACCGCGCGAAGAAGTATTACGAGAGCTTGCGGCTGGTGTACGAAATCCAGCAGACGTTGAAAGAGTGGACGGAAGAGCCTGCCGTCCCGGCGGAGACGCCGAAGAAGCAGGCCCGGCCCGGCGGCGCGGAACGCGCGCCGGCGGGGGATGGCATCGACTGGAGCGCGCCCGCTCCGATCGAGCCCTCCGGGAAGGGGAAGAAGCGATGACCGAGAATGCACAACCAAAACCGGTGGCGGCATACTGCCGCATCTGCGGCGCGGCGCTGGCGGAGGACGAAGTCCGTCTGGCCCACGGGACGGTCTATTGCGCCGCCCACGCCCCTGCTCCGGAGGCGCCAGCCGGGCCTCCGCCTCTGCCCGTCAATCCGGGCGTCTCGCCCGGGCTGGCCTTCATTCTGGGCCTCATCCCCGGGGTCGGCGCCATTTACAACGGGCAATACGCCAAGGGCATCGTCCATGTGCTGATCCTGGGCCTGCTGATCAGCATCACCTCGAGCGATGCCGCCGGCGGGCTGGAGCCGCTGTTCGGACTGTTGATCAGCGTGTTCTGGTTCTACATGGCGTTCGAGGCCTATCACACGGCGCGGCGGCGCATGCAGGGCGAAGCGGTGGATGAGTTTTCTTCCCTCGTCGAACTGCGCGGCGGGGGGCGGTCGCCCCTGCTGCCCGTGCTGCTGATTGTGTTCGGCGCTCTGTTCCTGCTGAACAATTTTGGATTGCTGCCCATGCGGGAAGTGCTCCGCTACTGGCCCGTGTTGCTGATCGCCGCCGGCGTCTGGATGCTCACGCAACAGTTCGGCGGGGCGCGCAAGGGCGGCGGTCCCGAGGCGGGCGGTGGAGCCGCCACAGGAGGTGCACAATGACACGCAGCGCGGAATTGATGCGCGCCATCCGCGGCCCGGTGGTGCTGATCACCCTGGGCGCGCTGCTGCTGGCGGACCGGTTTTCCGGCGTGCCGGTGACGAAGACCTGGCCCGTCTTGCTGATTGTGTTTGGGCTGATGAAGCTGCTGGAGCGCACGGCGGGAGCGCCGGGCGCGGGCGGCGGAGCCCGCTATCAGGGCTGAGGAGGACGGCATGAGACGAGGATCGCTGGCAGGCCCGCTGTTGCTGATTGTCATCGGCGTGGTGTTTCTGGTGCGGAACATCCGGCCCGATCTGCCGCTGTTCGAGATGTTCGTCACCTGGTGGCCCGCCGTGCTGATCGCATGGGGCGCGCTGCGGATCGTCGAGCTCGCGGCGAGCTATGTCCGCCAGCGTCCGTTGCCGCGCGCGGGCATCAGCGGCGGCGAGTGGGCGCTGATCATCCTGATTACGATCGCCAGCATGTCGATCTGGAGCGCGAAGCGGTGGTCGCAAGAGCTGCCCGGCAAGATTCGTATTGGCGGCGTGGAAGTGTTCGGCGAGGCGTTCGATTACCCGGTGTCGGATCAGACAGTGGCTGCCGCGGCGAAGGGGCGGCTGGTGATCGAGAATGCGCGGGGAAACACGCGGATCGCCGGGGTGGAAGGCACGGAAGTGAAGGTGATGGCGCGCAAGTCCGTCCGCGCGCTGGACCGTGAAGCCGCAGACCGGGCCGCCGCCGCCGCGGATGTGCAGGTGCAACGCGACGGCGACGCCGTGCGCGTGACGCACGGGCGTGACACGCCCGAGGGGGCGCGGGTGAGCGTGGACCTGGAGATCACCGCGCCGCGGGGCTCGAGCGTCGAGTTCCGCGGCAAGTACGGCGACCTGGAAGTGAAGGATATCGAGGGCGAGGTGATCTGCGATTCGGAAAACGCCGGCGTCCGGCTGGAGTCGATCGGCGGCCGCGCCCGCGTCAATCTCCGCCGCAGCGACATCATCCGGGCGCTGAAGGTGAAGGGTGACGTCGAGATCAAGGGGCGGGGCCGCGACATCGAGGTGGAAGACGCCGCCGGCAGCGTTTCCATTGAAGGATCGTGGTCAGGCGAGACCATCCTGCGCCGCGTGGCCCGGGCCGTGCGGTTTGAGAGCAGCCGGACGGAGATTCGCGCGGGCGCGCTGCCCGGCGAAATGAGGCTCAGCCTGAGCCAGTTGATGATGACGCGCGTTTCCGGCCCGCTCACCATCCGCGCCGAGACCAAGGACGTCCAGCTTGCCGACGTCACGGACACGATCACGCTGGATGTCGACCGCGGCGACATCGAGATCCGCCAGCCGCGCCCGGAGCTGGGCCGCATCAACGCCGGCACGCGCAGCGGCGACGTGGAGCTCGCCCTGCCGCCGGGCGCGCGCTTCTCCCTGACCGCCACCACCGAGCGGGGCGAAGTGTCCAACGATTACGATCCGCGGCTCAAGCTCGAGCAGGACGAACGGAAGGGCGTGCTGACGGGCGCGACGGGCCCGGGGCCGGAGATCCGCCTGGAGACGCGCCGCGGGCGCGTGCTGTTGCGCAAGCTGACGCCCGCCGAGGTTTCCTCGCTGCTGGGCCGCCCGCCGCAGGCGCCGCCCCCGCCGGAGCCGCCGAAAGCCGTCAATCAATAGCGGCGCGCGTCCGCGCTTGCCAACATCAGCCGCACGTCCATCACGTTGGTGCCCGTGGGGCCGGTGATGACCAGATCGCCGAGCGGCCGGAAGAAGTGATAGGAGTCGTTGTCCTGCAGCGCGCGGCGCGCGTCGATGCCGAGGGCGGCGGCGCGCCGGAGCGTTTCTCCGTCGGCCATCGCGCCGGCGGCATCCGTGGGGCCGTCGGTGCCGTCGGTGCCTGCGCTGAAGGCCAGCACGCCGGGCACGCCTTCCAGGGCGATGGCGGCCGCGAGCGCGAACTCCTGATTGCGCCCGCCCAGTCCTTTGCCGCGCAGCGTCACCGTGGTCTCGCCGCCGCTGATCACGCACACCGGCGGGCGCGCCGGGCGCCCGGTGGCGGCGATTTCGCGGGCGATGGCGGCGTGCATGGCGGCGATGTCGCGGGTTTCGCCTTCGATGGTGGTGGACAGCACCAGCGGGCGGTAGCCGAGCTCCCGCGCTTTTCGCGCCGCTGCATCCACGGCCAGGCGGTTGGATCCGACAATCACATTCCGCGTGCGGCGGAAGCAGGGGTCGCCGGGCTTGGGGGTTTCCTCAATCTTGCCGGCGAGCCCGTCCTCCAGGAGCCGCCGCGCCGTGCGAGGGATCTTCGCCTGCAAACCGTATTTCTCGATCACCGCCCAGGCGGAGGCGAATGTCGAGGTATCGGGGGCGGTGGGCCCGGACCCGATCACATCGAGAGGGTCGCCCACGACATCGGACAACAGCAGCGCAAGCACAGTCGCCGGTTGCGCCAGCCGCGCCAGCCTCCCGCCCTTGATCGCGGAAAGATGCTTGCGCACGGCGTTGATCTCGTGGATGGTGGCGCCGCAAGCCAGCAGCAACCGGGTGGTTTCCTGTTTCTCCTCGAGCGAGACCGGGTCGAGCGGCAGCGGCAGCAGCGCCGAGCCGCCGCCGCTGATGAGGCACAGGAGCAGGTCGCCCTCCTGCGCCTGCGCCGCGATTTCGGCGATGCGGCGGGCGCCCGCCACGCCGCGCGCGTCGGGCACGGGATGGCTGGCTTCATGCAGCGTGATGCGCCTGAGCGGGGCGAGGTGTCCGTCTTTGGTGTTGATCCAGCCGCCGGCGATGCGCCTGCCCAGCGCCTGCTCGGCCGCCTGCGCCATCGCCGCGCTGGCCTTGCCCGCGCCGACGGCAAAGATGCGGCGGAAGCGGGAGAGGTCTTCTTTTTCGAGCGCCGCTTTCACCGTGCGCCGCGGATCGGCGGCCTCGACGGCGGCGCGGAAGATGGCCAGCGCGTGGCGGCGCAACAGCTTCCCGGTTGCCACAGCGTTCTCCCTTCAGAAAATCGGCAGTTGCAGGATCTGCTCCACCGCTTCGGCAGAGCCGCCAGGCCCCACCTCGATGCGGTAGTCCGCTTTCTCGTACGCTTGCCGGCGCGCCTGGTACAGCTCCTCGAACTTCGCGGGATCGCGAGCCAGCGGCCGCGTGCCGGAGTGCGCGATGCGGGAACGGATCATCTCCAGCGGCACGTCCAGCCAGATCGAGACGCCGTTGTTGGCGATCAGCTCGGCATTGCGCGGCTGCGCAAAACAGCCGCCGCCGACAGCAAGCACCCAGGGCACGCCGCGCGCGATGTCGGCGATGCGCTTCTTCAGCGCCTCGTGTTCGAGCCGGCGGAACTCCTCTTCGCCGAAACGGTCGAAGATCTCGTTGATGGTCATCTGCTGCCGGGATTCGATGTCGTCGTCGAGGTCGGCGAAGCGCCACCCGAGCCGCCGCGCCAGCGCGCGTCCCACCGTGGTTTTCCCCGAACCCATGAAGCCCACCAGGTAAATGCCGGGCGTGCGCTTCAGCTTGAGGATCATCGTGCGGCGCCTCGTTTCCGCAGGCCCGGCGCGCCGCGCGCCGCATGCCGCGTTCCGCCTCTGTGGCGCTGTGTATGCATGAGCGGGCTCAAGTGTCCGTATGAGCCATAATACAAGCATGCCGGAGGAGATGCTGCCTCTGTTCCCGCTGGAGACGGTGCTCCTCCCGCATTGCGAGCTGCGCTTGCACATTTTCGAAGAGCGCTACAAGGAAATGATCGGCGAGTGCCTGGAACGGCGGCAGGAGTTCGGCGTCGTGCAGGCGCGCGGCGGCGGGCTGATGCGCATCGGCTGCACCGCCTCGATCGAGGACGTGCTGCGCCGCCACGAGGACGGGCGGATGGATATTGTCACGGTGGGGCGGCGGCGCTTCGCTCTCGAAGAAGTGCTCGGCGGGCGCAGCTTCCTGCGGGGCAAGGCGCAGTTCTTCGGCGATCTGGAGGAGGCGCCGCCGGAGCGCAGCCTGGTGAGGGACGCGCTGTCCGCGTGGCTGGAGGCGGTCCAGGAAAAAGGAGCCGAAGCCGAGCCGCCCGATCTCGACCACCCGCAGCTCAGCTTCCTTCTCGCCGACCTCTCGCCTGACCTCCACTTCCGCCAGCGCCTGCTGGAAACGCAGAGCGAGCGCGAGCGGCTCGAGGCGGTGCGCGACCACATGCGGCGGCTGGCGGAGAAGGAACGCATCCGCGCCGCCATGGAGAAAGTGGTCCGCTCCAACGGCCACGGGCGCCATCTGTACTCGCAGCCGGAGTAGGCCCCGCACGCATGCAAGGCCCGCAGTTCCTGCTCATCGACGCGGACGACACCCTGTGGGAGAACAACATCTACTTCGAGCAGGCCTTTGATGAATTCGTCGAATTCCTCTCGCACTCGAGCCTCGCCCCGGCGGAGATCCGCGCCGTGCTGGACGAGATCGAGCTGGCCAACAGCCGCATCCACGGCTACGGCTCGCTGAACTTCGGGCGCAATCTCCAGCAGTGCTACCAGCGGCTGGCCGAGCGCGAGATCCGCGCGGAAGACCTGGAGACGGTGAAGAGCTTCGCGCTGCGCATCCTCGAGCAGCCGCTCGTGCTGATCGAAGGCGTGGAAGAGACGCTGGCTGCGCTCAGCCGGCGGCACGACCTGACGCTGTTCACCAAAGGCCACCCGGACGAGCAGCGCATGAAGATCGACCGCTCCGGCCTGGGCCGGCATTTCCGGCACACGGCGATCGTGAAGGAGAAGGACCGCGCCTCCTATGAGGCCCTGGCGCGCGAGCGGCGCCTCGATCCCGCGCGGACGTGGATGATCGGCAACTCGCCGAAGTCCGACATCAACCCGGCGCTGGAAGCGGGCCTGAACGCCGTGTTCGTGCCGCACGCGCGCACCTGGACGCTGGAGCGCACGCAACTGCGGGGGCCGGGGCCGGGGCGGCTGGTCGTGGTGGAGCGGTTTTCCGACCTGCGCGAGCTGTTCTGACGCGCTACAGGCCGCCTGCGGGCTGCGCAGACGCGCTCTCGTTCGGCGACCACAGCACTTCCGGCACGCCGAGCTGCACGTTGGCCCACCGGCTCCAGACGAAGAGCGCGTCGCTGAGCCGGTTCAGATAGCGGAGGTTGACTGCGTCGACCGGCTCCTGGCGCGCGGCGGCCACGAGCAGCCTTTCCGCGCGGCGGCACACCGTGCGGCAGATGTGCAGATCCACCGAGAGCCGCGACCCGCCCGGCAGCACGAAACTGCGCAGCGGAGGCAGCCCGGCGTTGGCGCGGTCGATGTCGCGCTCGAGCGCCGCCACGTCCTCGTCGGTGATGCGAGCCTGCCGCGGGTGGACGTTTTCGGGCGTGGTGGCGAGGATCGAGCCGAGGTTGAACAGTTCATGCTGCACGCGCAACAGCGTCCGCGCCAGCTCGCCGAGCGCGGGCGCGCTTTGCGCCAGCTCCGATGCGGCAAGCGCCGCCGCGCCGACAAACGAGTTCAGCTCGTCCACGGTGCCGTAGCACTCGATGCGCGGCGCGTCTTTGGGCACGCGCTCGCCGCTGGCCAGCAGCGTCTCGCCCGAGTCGCCAGTCTTTGTGTAGATGCGGTTGAGCGCCAGCCGCGGCTCTTCAAAGGGAGGGTTTTCAGCCATGAGAGGACGCACTTTCATTGTAGGGCCGCGGCGGCTACTGCCTGAGCAGCGGCTCCAGATGGCGGAAGACGAGTTCGGCCACCTTGCGGCAGCCGGCGGCGTTGGGGTGGAGCATGTCGTCCTGCATCAGCGCCGCGTTCATCGCCACTCCTTCGAGGAAGAACGGGATCAGCACGGCGCCGCGCTGCCTGGCCAAATCGCGGAAAATGCGCTCGAAGTCGCGCACATAGGCCGCGCCGTAGTTTCGCGGCAGCGTCATGCCGGCGAGGATCACTTTCGCCCCCTCGCCCTGGAACGAATTGATCATGAGGTCGAGGTTGGAGCGCGTGCGCTCGAGCGGCAGCCCGCGCAGCCCGTCGTTGGCGCCCAGCTCGAGGATGACGATCTTCGGTTTCAGCAACAGCGCGGCGTCCAGCCGGGACACGCCGCCGTCGGTGGTGTCGCCCGAGATGCCCATGTTCACCACGCGGTAAGGGTAGCCTTTCCCGTCGAGCATCCGCTGCAGGTGATCGGGGTAGCTTTCGCCCTCCTCCACGCCGTAGCCCGCCGTGAGGCTGTCGCCGAAGGCCAGGATCACCGGGCGCGCATCGGCCTTCGGCTCATCGCGTTGGGCAGGCGCCGGGGAGGCTTCAGGAGCGGGTTTTTGCGCCTCGGACCCGTTTCTGCCGCAGGCGGCCAGCAGGAGGAACGCAAAAACCCAACAGCGGCGGGGCATCTCTTGCCATCATAAAGGACAGAGTTGAACGCAGAATGACGGCCCCTGTTCTTTCCCTCCGCGACGTCACCAAGACCATCGACACCGGCACGCACCGCGTGGAGATCCTGAAGGGCGTCAGCTTCGACATCGCAAAGGGCGAGTTTGTGGCCATCATGGGCGCGTCCGGGTCCGGCAAGTCCACGCTGCTCGGCCTGGTCGCCGGACTCGACACGCCCACGTCCGGCTCCATCCGCATCGAGGGCGACGAGATTTCGCGGCTCGGTGAAGACGAACTGGCCGCGCTGCGCGGCCGCAAAATCGGCTTCGTGTTCCAAAGCTACCAACTCATCCCCACGCTGACGGCGGAGGAAAACGTCCTGTTGCCGGCGGAGCTGGCGGGCGAGGACCTCGCCGCCGCGCAGCAGCGCGCACGGGATCTGCTCCGGACCGTCGGGCTCGAAGAGCGGCTCGACCACTATCCCGTGCAGCTTTCCGGCGGCGAGCAGCAGCGCGTGGCGCTGGCCCGCGCCTTCATCCGCAAGCCGCCGCTGCTGCTGGCCGACGAACCGACCGGCAACCTGGACTCGGTGAACGGAAAGCATGTGCTCGAGCTGCTGCTTTCGCTGAACCGCCGCGAGGGCGCGACACTCGTGCTGGTGACGCACGACCGCGAACTGGCCTCCCACGCCACGCGCATCATCACGCTGCGCGACGGGCAGATCCTGAGCGACGAACGGCGGGCCGCGGCATGAGCTTCTTCCGCACTCCCGCCTGGCGCATGGCGTGGCGCGAAGCCCGCGCTTCGGCGCCCAAGTTCCTGTTCGTCGTTTTCGGCGTCGCCGCCGGCGTCGGCGCGCTCACCGGCGTGCGCGGCTTCTCGGCTGCGTTCCACGACTCGCTGAAGAAAGAAGCCCGCACGCTGATGGCGGCGGACCTGCTCATCCGGCAGTTCGGCGAACCCACGGAAGAGCAGGAGAAGGTGATCGCGCAATGGGAACAGCGCGGCGCGCGCCTTTCCCGCATCACAGAAACCGTTTCGATGCTGGCGGGAGGGGAGAATGACCCGCCCGTGCTCGTGAGCGTCAAGGCGGTGGACCCCTCCACTTATCCCTGGTACGGCCGCGTGCAACTGGAGCCCGAGGCGCCCCTCGCCACGGCGCTGAGCGCGGAAACCATCGCCGTCAGCGATGACCTGATGCTGCGGCTGAACCTCGAGTCCGGCTCGCGCGTGCGCCTGGGCGACGCCGAATTCCGCGTGTGGGGCGTGGTGCGGCTGGAGCCGGACCGCATGACCGGCTCGCTGAACGTGGGGCCGCGCGTGATGATCACGCGCGAGGGCTTGCAGCGCACCGGGCTGCTGGTGTTCGGCTCGCGCGCCTCGCAGCGGCTGTTGTGGAAGCTCCCCGCGCAAGGTGTCCGCATCGAGGAGCTGCGGGAATCGATGCGGAAGACTTTCCGCGAGGCGCTCATCACCGACTACCGCGAAACGCACCCGTTCATCACCCGCGCGCTGGACCGCGCCACCACGTTCCTGAGCCTGGTGTCGATGATCGCGCTCATCGTGGGAGCGCTTGGGGTGGCCATGGCCATCCACTCGCACATCCAGCAGCGGCTGGACACGATCGCCATCATGAAGTGCATCGGCGCCCGCTCGGCGCAGATCATCCGCATCTACACGCTGCAGGCGGCGCTGCTCGGCCTGGCGGGCGGCGTGGCGGGGCTGGCCGTGGGCGCGGCTGTGCAGTGGGCCTTCCCGCTGCTCCTGCGGCGCTACTTCCAGTTCGAGAGCATCGCCTGGAGCGCGTCCTTCGCCGTGGAGGGCATCCTGGCCGGGCTGCTGGTGGCCCTGCTGTTCACGGTGCCGCCCTTGCTGGCCATCCGCGAGGTGAAACCCGCGCTGATCTTCCGCCGCGAGATGCCGGAAACAAAGCCGCCCCTGCGCTTGAGGCTGCGGAGACTGCTGCCCTCGGCCGGGGCGGGGGCGCTGATCCTGGCCGGCCTGGGCGCCATGGCCGCGTGGCTGGCGGGCTCGGTGAAAACGGGCGCCTGGTTCGCGGGGGGGCTCGCCGCGGCTCTGGCTTTGCTCGGCGGCATCGCCTGGCTGCTGCTCCGCGCGCTGCGCTGGCTGATGGCCCACGCGCCTGTCCGGCTTCCGCTGTGGCTCCGCCATGGCGTGGCCAACCTCTACCGCCCGGGCAACCATGCCGCCAGCATCCTCGTGTCGCTGGGCGTCGGCGTGATGTTCACGCTCACCGTGTACCTGGTGCAGAATTCGCTGCTCAAGGAAGTGATGGTGGCCATGCCCAAAGGCGCGCCGAACGTGTTCCTCATCAACATCACCCCGCGCGACGCCGACGCCGTGCGCGAGTTCCTGGCTTCGCGCAAAGACATCGACGGCCGGGCGCAACTGGTGCCCACCGTGGCCGCGCGGCTCGAGAAAGTGAACGGGAAGCCGCTCGATGAGCTTCCGCCCCCGCCGGGCGAGCAACAGCGCCGCCGGCGCAACTTCACGCGCCAGGTGACGTGGATGCAGGCCATGCCGGAAGACATGCGCATCCTCCGCGGCGCATGGTGGAGCGACGGCAGCCGGGAGGCGTCGCTGAGCGTCGACGAGAACACGGCCAAACGCTGGGGCATCGAGCCGGGCGCCGTGCTCGAGTGGAGCGCCGCCGGGCGCCGGTTTGAAGCGCGCGTGGCCGCCATCCACCGCTTTGAAAGCGTCCGGCGCGGCGCCAGCGACGAGTTTGTGTTTACCGAAAAGGCGCTCGCCGGCCTGCCCGTGCAGTATTACGCCACAGCGCGCGTGCGCCCGGAACAGGTGGCCGTGTTCATGCGCGACAGCTTCCGCCGCTTCCCCTCGGTGACGGTGATCAACGCCGCCGACGTGGTCAACATCGTGCAGGAGGTGGTCGACCAGGTCTCGCTGGTCATCCGCTTCATCGCGGGCTTCGCGATCCTCGCCGGGGCCATCATTCTGGCTTCCACGGTGGCGGGCACGCGGCTGCGGCGGGTGCGCGAATCGGCCGTGCTGAAGACGCTCGGCGCGCGGCGCCGCACGCTGGTTTCGATCTTTTCGGTCGAGTTCGCCATTCTGGGCGGCGCGGCGGGTTTCCTCGGCGGCGCGCTCGCCACCGGTTTCGCCCGGCTGCTGATGACGCGCCTGCTCGACGCGCGCTTCGACCCCGAGTGGCGCGCCAACCTCGTCACGACGCTGCTCACCATGGCGCTCGCCATCGCCGCCGGATGGCTGGCGTCGCTGCGCGTGCTCTCCCACCGCCCGCTCGAAGTGCTGCGCGACGAGTAGCTGCCCGCCGTCCGTGCAGATCCGCCTTCCTATTTCTTTTTCCTATACGTTTTTTCTGCAGCTGCCCGCCGTCCGTGCAGATCCGCCCGCCAACCGCCACGCCTCCGGGGGGCGTCCCGCCAGTCCCGCCTGGATAAGCCGGGCTGGGTACTGGTACTTTCCGCCGTCAGTTTAGGGACTATTCACCCATTTTAGGTATAGGCAAATACACGACGAACCCTCAGGCTGGGGAAGGCGGTTCCAACCACACAAAAAAGAGGAGAAATCGAATTGAGAAAACTACTGGTTCTTTTGATGGCGCTTTCCATGGCGCCGGTCTTCGGCGCGCCGCTGATCTTCTTCGGGGAAGATCTCGGTCTTGGCGAAGGGACGCGCCTTCTCGCGTTTCCCAACGCGCTGGCCGCCCGGACTTCGTTCCTGGCGAACCTGGTCGGCGTTGGCACGGAGAACTTCGAGGGGTTCGCGGATGACACTGGCGCTCCGCTGAGTCTGACGTTTCCCGGTTCGTCTGGCAGCATCACCGCCACGCTGACCGGCACCGGCGCAACGAATGAAGTTGTCTCCGGCACGAACGGCGTTGGCCGGTATCCGACATCCGGGAACATATACTGGGAGTCGGGCCAGACGTTCGCTATCCAGTTCAGCGCGCCCGTGGCGGCGTTCGGCTTCTACGGCATCGACATCGGCGACTTCGGCGGGCAGTTGACGGTGACCCGCAACAGCGGCGCGATCACGACGTTCACGGTGCCGAACACCGTCAACGGCTCGGGTGGCGGCGTGCTCTTCTGGGGCATCATCGATCAGGCCGATCCCTTCACGCAGGTTGCGTTCGGCAACACGGCGGCGGGGACCGATTTCTTCGGTTTCGACGATATGACCGTTGGCGACGTGGAGCAGGTGAACATCGTGCCTGAGCCCGGCACGTACGCCATGCTGGGCGCCGGCCTGCTGGCGCTGGGCCTGCTGCGCCGCCGCAGGCAGAAGTAGCCGTTTGTCCGAGGTGTTTCAAGCCACGGCCTCCTCGAGGCGGCCGTGGCTATTTCCTTTTCGGCGCCTGTCGTTTCAGGCTTCCAGCGGCACGAGTCCTGGTTCCATGCGCTTCAACTGCCCGCACGCCGCGTAGATGTCCAGCCCGCGGGGCTTGCGGACGAAGCAGGGGATGGAGCGTCTGACAATGGTCTGGAAGGCCGCCACGCGCTCCTGTTCGGGTGTCTGAAAAGGGATTCCCGGCCCGGGGTTCAGGGCGATCAGATTTACCTTGCATCGGAGCGGCGCCAGCATCCGCGCGACGCGCCGCGCGTCGGCGTCGGAGTCGTTGACGCCCTTCAGCAGGACGTATTCGAACGTCAAGCGCTCCCACGGGCGCAGCGGGTAGGCGCGGCAGGCCTTGATCAGGTCCCGCAGGTGATACTTGCGCGTGATGGGCATCAACTCGCGGCGCTGCTCTTCCGTGGACGCGTTCAGCGAGATGGCCAGCCTCGGCCGCGGCTCGGCCTGGCCGAGTTCCGCGATGCGGGGGATGATGCCGGAGGTGGAGAGCGTGATGCGGCGCGGGCTGACGCCGAGCCCGCGGGGATCGCACAGCAGGCGCGTGGCCTTGAGCACGGCGGGCAGGTTCAGCAGCGGCTCGCCCTGGCCCATCATGACGATGTTGATTCGCTTTTCGCGCGCCCACACGCCGTTGTCCTGAGCCAAATGCAGGACCTGGCCGACGATCTCCCCCGCCGCAAGGTTCCGCTCCAGGCCCATCAGCGCCGTGAGGCAGAACTTGCAGTCCACGGGGCAGCCGACCTGCGTGGAGATGCAGAGCGTGTCGCGCGCCTCCTCGGGCATGAACACGGCTTCCACGGTCTTGCCGTCGCCGAGCCGCAGCAGGTAGCGCCGCGTGCCGTCGCGGCTTTCGAACCGTGACGCCCGCTCCGGAAGCCCGATCGGGCACTCCGCCGCCAGGCGCTCGCGCAGCCTGGCGGGAAACTCCGTGATCTCCGCGAATGAAGACACGCGCCGCCGGTAGAGCGCGTCGTAAAGCTGCCGCGCGCGGAACGCGGGTTCTTCCGCCGGCAGCACGGCGCGCAGTTCCTCGGCATCCATTCCCAGCAGGGTCGGCAAGGAGAATCCCTTCTTCAGTCTATCGAAGGGTTGCGGCGCATCCCCGGGCTGGCGCCGCCGCTCACCAGCCGGCGCCGCGGACCCGGGTCTTCACGCGGCACAGGTACATGTCCGCCGTGATGTACAGCGTCGAGCCGTCCTCGCCCCAGGCGACATTGGCGGTGGCTTCGCCCGTGTCGAGGCGGCCCAGGCGCTTGCCATCGGGCGCATAAATGTGAACGCCGCCCGGCCCTGTGGCCCACAGGTTTCCGCGCGCGTCCACCTTCAGCCCGTCCGGCAACCCGGGCAGCTCCCGGCTGACCATGGCAGTGACGTCTGTAAACACGCGCCCCGCGCCGAGCGTGCCGTCCTCCTTCACCGGATAGGCCATCCAGATGGCGCGCTGCGGATCGCTGTTGGCGACGTAGAGCGTCGTTTCATCGGGAGAAAACGCGATTCCGTTCGGCCGGCTCAGCTCGCTCGTGAGCAAAGCGAGCCCGCCGTTGGACCAGCGGTACACGCCGCAGAAGTCCAGTTCGCGGCGGGGATCGTTCCACTGTTTGGGCAGCCCGTAGGGCGGGTCGGTGAAATAGAGATCGCCGTTGGATTTCAGCGCGCCGTCGTTCGGGCTGTTCAGGCGCTTGCCCTGGTAGCGGTCCGCCAGCGTCACCTTGCCGCCGTCGGGATCCATGCGCGCCACGCGGCGGTCGCCGTGTTCCATGAGAATGAGCCTGCCCTGCGGGTCGATGAGCAGGCCGTTGCTGCCCGGTTCGCGGCCGTAGTCGGCGGCGCCGGTGTAGCCGGAGGGTTTCAGGAACAGCTCGATGCCGCGCTCGCGGGTCCACTTGTAGACGGAGTTGCGCGGGATATCGGAGAACAGCAGGTAACCGCCTTTGCGGTCCCACACCGGGCCTTCGGCCCATTCGAAGCCCGCGGCCAGCACCTCGATGCGCGCGTCGGGCGGTAGCAACTCATCGATGCGCGGGTCTTCGCGCACGATTTTCCCCAGCACCGGGTAGGAGCGGGGCGGCTGGCCCCAGGCAGCGAGTCCGAGGGCCGCGACGAGCACCGGTAGCAGGCGTTTTGTCTTCATGGCGCCCTCCATTCTACCGGCGGCGGCGTGGCGTGGCCAGCCGCGCCGGTGCGGGACGGGCGGTCTGAATTTTCCGGTTGCGGTCAAATTTCGCTTCCCAAGCCTTGACACGTCTGGTATTCTGGGAGCGTATTTTGATCGTCCGCGTCTGTTAGGATCGAGTCTGGCCTCCGTGGTTTCCCCCCTGTCCGAACTCCCCTGATCGCACGGCCGCAGTCGAAATACGAAGGAGTGTCTGAGTGAAGAATATTTTTGTTGGAAACTTGAGTTTCAACTCGAGCGAGGATGCCGTTCGGGGTTTGTTTGAGACCTACGGGACCGTGGATCGCGTCAGCATCATCACGGACCGGGAGACGGGCCGCAGCCGCGGATTTGCTTTCGTCGAGATGTCGAACGACGAGGAAGCCGAGCGTGCGATCAACGCGCTGAACGGCATGGACTTTGGCGGCCGCAAGATCAACGTGAATGAGGCGCGCCCGCGCGAGGAGCGCCCCTTCGGCGGTGGCGGCGGACGCGGCGACCGCGGCGGCTACGGCGGTGGCGGCGGCGGACGCCGGCGCGAACCCCGCTGGTAGCCTCTTTCAGTTCTTTGGATCCGGCCCGGCGCGCGCGGACGCGCCGGCCCGGAGCCGTCCCATTCCGTTCCCTTGCGCGCTTTCTGCGAGTGGGCTGAACCTCTCGCATGCGCCCAGCCTGCCTTTCTTGTTACCCCCTGCGATGCAAGCGTGAATCCCGTGGCCGGAGTGATACCGGCCGCGAACTGCTTTGCCCGCGGAAGGACCGTTTCAGCGCTGAAAAACCCCTCGCAGTTGCGTTATCCGGCGCCGCTGGAGTTTTCGCCGCAAAGAATCGCAGGCGCACAAGCTCCCTCGACTCCCCGCAATCACGCTGCTGTCGCAGGAGCCGAAGG
>Ga0308414_1000855_pt1 | contig 19985 bp, 12 predicted proteins | sample HotsprSampleOS50_FD_205667 | JGI IMG/M metagenome (GOLD analysis project Ga0308414, IMG submission 205667) | Hot spring phototrophic mat microbial communities from Octopus Spring, Yellowstone National Park, Wyoming, United States - 20090730_OS50 ...
CACAGAGCATTTGTTCGCTGGCGCTGTCGCTGCGCAAAAAAGCTGAACTCAAAGTGCGTCAGCCACTTCGCCGAATGCTCTTGCCCGTGTTAGAAAGCCATACACGGCGAGAGTTGGAAAAAGTCAAAGACATTATCCTCGATGAAGTCAACATCAAGGCGATAGAGTTTGTCGATGACGAGACCGGCATCATCAGTAAAAAAGCAAAACCGAACTTCAAGACGCTGGGCAAAAAGTTTGGCAAAGATGTCAATGCAGTGGCAAATCGTGTGCGAGCTTTTTCGGCGCAAGAAATTGCACAGTTAGAAAAAACTGGCGAATATGAATTTGAAGTGGCAGGTCGGTGCGTCAAGGTTGAAAAAGAAGATGTGGAAATTTTGTCAGAAGATTTGGAAGGCTGGCTGGTCGCCTCAGATGAGGCGCTCAAGCTCACGGTGGCTTTGGATACAGAACTTAGCGAAGAGCTGATTCACGAAGGGTTGGCGCGTGAGTTTGTCAGTCGCGTGCAAGCCTGCCGCAAAGAAATGAGCTTAGACATCACCGATAGAATTTGTCTGCATGTTGATACAACAACAACTTTGCAGAAAGCGCTGGAGCGCCATAAAGAGTATGTTCAAAATGAAACGCTGGCCATAACACTTGATTTTGCGCTTAGCACTGGCACGCGTTTCGTAGAAGACATCAACGGTGAGCAATGCATAATTGAGTTGGAAAAAAAATAGGTGTCTCAAAATTTTATAAACCTCAATTCCTTGTAGTGGAGTATGGCAGCCAAAAGCAAAAAGAGCTCAAAAGCAAAGAAGCCGGCCGCAAAATCGCCCAAAGCAAGAGCGGCGGCAAAGTCTACGAAATTGACGGGCGCAAAGACGGTAACAAAAAAAGCCTCTACCAAATCCGAACCGAAAGTCGTCTCAAAACCGCAAGACATTGAACCGCAACCTGTGGTGCAACCTCAAGCGCAGGTTGAGACCAACGGCGGAGTGCCCGAGCAACGCTTGACCAAAACCTACTTGACGCCTGAAGAGCTCAAACACTTCGAGAACATTTTGCTGCAAAAACGTGCAGAAGTCTTGCGCGACCTGGAAATCATGCGCAATGCTTACAGCGAAGAAAATAACCACGAGGAACATAACTCCAGTTACTCGATGCATATGGCTGACCACGGCACGGAAACCATGGACAAGGAGCAGCACTTTATGTTCATCGCCCGTGATGAGCGCTACTTGAGCTACATTGATAAAGCCTTGGAGCGCATCAAAAATGGCACATATGGAATTTGTGCCGTCTCTGGACTGCCCATTCCGAAGGAGCGTCTGGAAGCCGTGCCGCACACCGCCGTGCGCATTGAGTATAAAAACCGTGGAAAATAACGCCCAAAAGGCAAATTGAAAACTCAAAACGCTTTGCGTAAATTAAACAGCTTATTTCAACTTAGAGCTTAGGAGAGAAAAATGTTTGGACTGGGCGGACAAGAGCTACTTCTCATTTTGCTCATCATCCTGATTTTCTTCGGCGCAAAGAAATTGCCCGAATTGGCGCGAGGACTCGGCAAAGGCATCAATGAGTTTAAACGCGCACAAGCCGGTATCGAAGAAGAAATCAATAAAGTGGCGGAGCCGCCAAAGAGCACCGATAAAGACCTTGCCGAGAGAGTCAGCCAGAGACTCAGCGAGATGCGCAACAAGGACAAAGAGCAAATCAGCCAAATGATTAGCGAAATGAGCGATGAAGAAAAAGCTAAATTGGCTGAACTGCTCAACACCTCGAAGAAATCGTAGCACAGTTGCAAGCCAGAGCGAGGAATCCACTGTGGATGCTCCACTGCGCTGTGTGTGTTCAGAATAGCAACCTATAATTTTAGTAATCTGCATCTGAAGCACCGCGCAAGGAAAGTGCCTTCGTGCGGTGCCTCATCCGACTTTAGCGCGCATAGGCTACGGCGCGGGTTTCTCGCACAACCGTAACCTTAATTTGACCCGGATACTGCACCGAAGAGGTGATTTTATTGGCTATCTCATGGGCAAGTGCGCCCGCTTGCTGGTCGCTGACGCGCTCGCCTTCAACAATGACACGAATTTCTCGCCCAGCTTGCAGGGCATAACTGCGTGCCACACCCGGAAAACTGCGAGCAATTTCTTCCAAGCTCTCCAGACGCTTGATATAACCTTCTGGCGTGATTGCGCCACGCGAGCCGGGGCGAGAGCCAGACATCACGTTGGCAACATCAACCAATTCAGCAATTGGATGTTCCTTCGGCACATCGCCATGATGCGCGGCAATGGCGTTGAGGACAATCGGAGGCTCTTTATACTTTTTCAAGAACTCTGCGGCGGCAATACCATGCGGAGCATCTTGCGTATCGAGCACTTTCCCCAAATCATGCAACAGCCCAGCACGCTTGGCCAGCTTGACATCGAGCTTAAGTTCAGCCGCCATGTAGCCAGCAAGCATCGCTACCTCAAGCGAATGCTTAAGCAAGTTTTGTCCGTAGTTCGAACGGAATTTCATTTTGCCAATCAGGCGTACGACATCGGGATGAAAATTAGGAATGCCCAGTTGCACAACTGCATCTTCTCCAGCACTCATGATGAGCTCTTCCAGTTCTTTTTGGGCGGCTTGATGAGCTTTTTCAATCGTTCCCGGATGAATCACCCCGTCGACAAGCAGTTTCTGCAAGGTAATTTTGGCAAGTTCACGCCGAATCGGGTCAAAGCAAGAGAGGATAACCACTTCAGGCGTATCGTCGACAATGATTTCCGCGCCGGTGATATTTTCAAAGGCTTTGATATTGCGCCCTTCACGACCGATGATGCGCCCTTTGAGTTCATCGCTTTGCAGGTGAACGGCTGTAATGGTGTTTTCAATGGCAAGGGTAGGAGCAGTGCGTTCAAGTGCCGACATGATAACTTTTTCGGCGATTTTTTCGGCATTCGCAAGGGTTTCCTCGTGAATGGCTTTAAGGGTATCGGCAGCGGCAGCTTTGGCTTCGGCGATGAGATTTTCCATGAGCATGGCTTTTGCATCGTCTGCATTTAAGCCGCTAATGTTCTCAAGTCTCAGATTCTGCTCGGCAATCAGCTGTTGGAGCTCGGCTTGGCGCTGTTCGACATATTGCATTTTTTGCTGGAGGTCTTTCTGCGCCTCCTCAAGGGCTTTCTCTCGTTTTTGAAGCTGTTCAGCGCGGCGGTTAAGGGCTTCTTCCTTGGCTTTGGCTTGCTTTTGCGCCTGAGCAAATTTATTGTTTTTGATATTGACCTCTTGCTCAAATTCTCGCTTCTTGCGTTTCCATTCTTCGTTGACTTCTTCGAGCTTGGCTTCTTTTTGGGCTTGTGCCTCGCGCAGCGCATCTTGGATAATCTGCACGGCGCGCTCCTCGGCTTCAAGCACTTTGGTGGTGCCCACACGGTCCAGCAAGTAGCGACTGACCAAAAAACCGACCACAAAGAAGAGAAGAGCCGTGAAAATGAGAAGCACAAAATTGATAGAGATATTAATGATGCTGTCCATTCTTGCAAATTTTAGAGTTACATGAATACATCAGAGCACAAAGTGTGAATCGAAATAAAAAATCCGCACGAATCTTCGGGCTGTGTTCGGTCCAAAGAATCCAGACCGTCATAGTGGGTGCGTCCTCCACGTCTCATGCTTCCACTGTGCTGACTGGACGAAGATGTCCGAGAACAGCATCCTGCCCGAGGGCAGGCGAGGCCTGCGTTCAACGTCGAGAGATGGGCTCCCTGATTGTTAAGCAACGATTCTTTGTTTCAAAGACACAACCCCAAGCGTTGGTGCGGATAAGCAGAAAAAAACTTTATACTTCTACGATACTTTTATGCGCTTGAGTGGCTAATCTAGACCGCATGAGAAAGAACACAGCGTAATGGTGCGATAGACGACTATTTTGGCGTATCACCATCTCGCATCGAGAGTCGATGGGTGAGATTTGTAATTTTACCAGTAAGCCGCTCTAATCGCTGTTCCAATTCAATGACCTTTTCTGCAAATGTTATTGCTGTCAAAATTGCAATCTTAGTGGTGCTTAGGTCTATGCCTTTACGGCGATACTCATACATCTGAATATCGACTTGTTTGGCGGCAGACTCGGTTAATTCACGATTCTCAACTAAAAGCGGATAGTCTTCGCCGAAGACACGCACCTTGATAGATTCCATTTGGCAGAAAATAAAGTGAAAAAATACACACCACTACTCATGGTCTAGATTGTCCAACTGATTCAGCCTACGCACTAAGACGGTGCAGTTCAAGGTCAACCAGCTCCAAGAGGCGTTGCAGGCGTTCCTTGAAATACAACCGTTCCACTGCAGAAAGCACTAATGTGCCAGAGTCAAGCAGTTCATCCTTCGAGAGTGCAGCAGAAGAATGCATGGAGGAAGGAGTGCCACAAGCGGCTTGTGCGCGTGCATATTCCTCCAATTGCTGCTGAAGCGCGGCTTTCTCAAGCCTTAGGGCTAAGTTTTCCGACACCAACTGTTGCACAACTTGCTCTAATTCTGCAAGGGCTGCCTCAGGACTAAGACGCATCTCTTGTGGCATCATTCAACACCTCATCGCTTTTTGGAGCGGAAAACCATATGTTGCAACAACTCAAGGCACATCGTGAACCCCCATCCAACTTGCGACTTGCCACTCCGTTCAGGATTGGCGAAGTTCCGCACCATATTTGGATTGGAGATGTTCAACCACTTTTGCCAGTAGTGTGCTGATGTCTTCTTCAGTGAATGTGCGCTCACGACTGACAAGTTTAAGTGAAAATGCAAGACTGCGTCGGCTACCTGCAGCGTCGGCTACACGACCCGCTTGATGTGTCGGCTCATAGACATCAAACACTTCAACTTGCTCAATTGACGGATGAACTCGGGCAATATCTTGCACCATATCAGCCGAAGCCACATCAACCGGCACATAGAAAGCAAGGTCGCGGGTAACCGCAGGAAACTTCGCTGGAGCAAGGTATTCGTAGTCAAATTCTGCCAAGTTGCGCAGAACTTCTGCATCCAACTCGGCTAAGAACACAGGCTTATCAATATCGTAGCGCATCAACCAATCCTTAGGCACCATCTGCAACACTCCAGCAAAAGTGCTGCCGAACGGCGTATTGCAAGTTGCATTTATTTCTAAATGCAACCTGTCGTGAGTATAAGGAATAAACTTTGATTTTTCAAGTAGATGTAAGCTATGAAGTAATTCCTCTACGGCGCCCTTGAGGTCAAAAAAGTCGGCAGACTGATTGGCATGTGCCCAGCTGCGCGGCGCGCGCCGACCTGTGATGGCAATCCCCAACCGCTCACGCTCACGATAGCCAGCAACCAGCGTCGGCTCATCAGGCGAAGCCAGCTCGAAGACTCGGGCAACTTCAAAAAGACGCAAATCAAAATTGCTAAGATGGTGATTGTGTGCGACAATCTTCAAAAGAGAAGGCAGCAGGCTGGGGCGCAGCGCCGCCATGTCTTCAGAAATAGGATTAAGCGTGCGAACCACGCGCTCGGAAAACATCTGCGCTTCAGACAGACTTAGAAGCGGATTGGTAAGAATTTCTTTGAAGCCCATGCCTATCATGAAACGACGCAATCGGTCGTTGAAATGAGCCTTATCGATGCGACTGACAGGATAAGCGGCGTTCATTTTTTCAGCGGGGGCAAAGTTGTCGTATCCATGCACACGCGCAATTTCTTCAATGAGGTCAACTTCAGCGCTGACATCCACGCGCCAACTGGGCACCGCAAAAGAAATTTGCTCCGATGTTTGCTCAACTTTCTCAAAACCTAATCCCACAAGAATTGAAACCATGCGCGAGGGCTCCAACGATGCGCCTAAAAATGAATTGACACGACGAGGCGAGAGTGAGACACATCCACGCTTGCGCTCTTGAGCCACATTCTCCGTGGTCTCAATAACACGACCGCCCGCAAGCTCTAAAATCATGGCGGTAGCCATAGCCGCCGCACCTTTGAGGTTGCCCCAATCTACACCGCGCTCAAAACGGTATGAGGCATCGGTAGATAAGCCCAGTTTTTTCGAAGCACGCCGAATTTGACTGGGATTGAAATACGCCGATTCCAAAAGCACATTGGTCGTCTGGTCTGAAATTTCAGAATGCAACCCGCCCATGATGCCGCCAATTGCGACTGGACGCTGCGCATCACAAATCATAATCACGCCGGGCTCAATGAGGCGTATTTTGCCATCGAGCGTAACAAACTCGCCACGAATGTCGGTGCGCACACGAATGCGCCGCTCAAGAAGCTGGTCTAAATCAAACGCATGCAAGGGCTGACCCACAGAATGAAGCACATAGTTGGTGATGTCGACAACATTGTTGATGGGACGCAAGCCTATTGCTTTGAGTCGATTTTGCAGCCACAGGGGAGAAGGCACAATCTTGACGCCTTCAATCAAAACGGCAACATAGTGCGGACAAGCCGCAGGGTCTTCAAGCAAAATGCGAGAGTCAGATTTAACAAAAGGAAGAGCACGATAGCTTGGCAATGCCACACCCGTTACGCCAACCAACTCACGCGCAATGCCAAGATGCGAAAGCGCATCAGGACGGTTGGGCGTAATGGAAAGCTCAAAGATGGTATCAGGCGCAATATAGGTGTCGAGCGGCGCGCCCACTGTAAAAGAGTCTGGCTCCGTGCCCAAAACCATAATGCCATCATGATTATCCGACAAGCCCAGCTCATCTTCTGCACAAATCATACCCATAGACTCAATGCCGCGAATCTTGGATTTCTTGATGGTGAGCGTCTCGCCCCCATACCGATGCAGTTCAGCGCCTACCAGCGCAACGGGCACAAACTGACCGGCGGCAACATTCGGCGCACCGCAGACAATTTGCAAAGCGTCCGATTGACCCACATCGACCGTGCACACCGAGAGCCTATCGGCATTGGGATGTTTTTGGCAAGTGAGGACTTTGCCGACCACAACATGGCGAAATGTGCCGCCAAGCTGCTGAATGTTTTCAACCTCAAAACCAAGCGAAGTGAGCCGTGCGGCAATGTCGCTATCCGTTAAAGCCAAAGACGGAGCAAAAGCCTTAAGCCAATTGAGAGAAATTTTCATATTTAGCGCATCGTTTTGAAGCAATAAATATCAAAGATACATAACTTCACGCAATCACGATTAAAGCGAACTTAAAAAGCCGTTTTCGGGTATGGACATAAAACTTTCATGGCAGTGCGGCAAACGCATGTTGTGGGCGTGGCTGGCACTGACACTGGTGGGCAATATCCCCGATAGCGCGGCATTAGACCCAAAGAAAAAAATCACGCAGTATGTCTATGATGTGTGGCAGAAAAAAGATGGCTTGCCACATCAGTCCGTGCTCACCATTTTGCAGACCAAGCACGCCGAAAATGAAGGCTACATCTGGTTGGGCTCCTACGCAGGGCTCATACGCTTCGATGGGGCAAAGTTCGTCATTTTTGACCAACGCAACACCCCAGAATTTCAGAACAGCACGGTGCTCGCACTTTGCGAAACCCCTGACGGCACAATTTGGATTGGAACAAATGGCGGCGGATTGCTCTCACTGAAGTCTGGAAAATTTCAACGCTACCAAGCGCCCGAACACTTGCCAAGCAACATCATCACAAGCCTTGCTTGCGATACCGCATCGAGCAGACTCTGGATAGGCACCCGAAAAGGGCTCTGCAAACTGGAGTTGCAAACCGGCAAATTTACAACCTACACCACAAGCAATGGCTTACCCAGCAACAGCATCAATGTGGTAACCATAGACTCGAAAGGGGCAGTATGGGCGGGCACCGATTCAGGATTGTGGCAGTTGCAACAGGGCGTCGTCAGCGTCTATAGGCACGATGCAGGACCAGCACCGATTCCAGATAATTTCGTGCGCACAATTTGTGAAGATAGAGACGGTCGAATTTGGATTGGTACAAACTTGGGAATTTCCTGCTTTGAGCGCACGCATTGGCGCACTTACACGCCGAAAGATGGGCTGGTCAGCGAAGCGGTGTATGCAATTTTTCAGGACTCGGATGGGGTATTCTGGATTGGCACAATTCGTGGGCTCTCGCGCTTCTACGATGGCAAGTTTGAGAACTTCACAGAAAAAGAAGGCTTTGAAGGCGTGCGGGTCTATGCCTTCATTGAAGACCGTGAAGGGAGCCTCTGGTTTACCACCTCGCGCATGGGCTTGAACCGATTTCAGGACGGCTCATTTCTGACCTTTTCCAAAGCAGAAGGCTTGGTGGCAGATGTCATCTACTCAATCTACCAAGATACAGATAGCTCAATGTGGTTTGGCTCATTTGAAGGCATCACGCACTGGACTAAGGATGGGTTGAAAAATTACACGACCGATAACGGTCTGCCCGTCAATACAATTCGTGCCTTTCTGCGTGCAAAAGATGGAAAATTTTGGATGGCTTCGTTGGGGGCAGGGCTTATCTATTACGATGGCAAAAAGTTTCGAGCCTTGACTGAACAAGATGGATTGCCAAGCAATGGACTGCGCACGCTCTGTGAAGCAAAAGATGGAACACTGTGGATTGGTGCAAATGTGCATGGCTGCGCCGCCTACAAGGATGGCAAATTTACAAAGTTCAGCACTGCCGATGGTTTAACCAGCAACACGATTATTGCGCTCTATGCCAGCAGCGACAGCACCATTTGGATTGCCACAGATGGCGGCGGATTGAACGCCTACAAAAATGGCAGATTCTCAGCATACACATCAAAAGAGGGGCTTTCAGGAGATGTGGTGTTTTGCATGTATGAAGATGCCGAGCACACGCTGTGGGTAGGCACTTCAGGCGGTCTATCGCGCCTCAAAGACGGGAAAATTACAGCCTACACGTCGCGCAATGGACTGTATGGCAATGATGTGTTTCAAATTTTAGAAGACGATGATGGCTACCTTTGGATGAACTGCAACACGGGAATTTTCCGCGTCAGCAAAGCCGAACTGAATGAATTTGCCGAAGGCAAACGCTCCGAGGTAAGTGCCCGTGCCTTTGGGGTAGAGAGCGGCATGAAAACCAACGAAGGCATCACGCCAGCAACTGCGTGCAAGACCAAAGACGGCATGCTATGGTTTCCAACGGCAAAAGGTGCTGTGAAAATCAATCCAAAAGTGTTGCCGAAAAATCTGACGCCACCGCCCGTGCACATTGAAGAAGTCTATGTAGATAATGAACGCCGGACTGTAACACACAACATGGTGCTGGAAGCCGGAGTGAGACGATTGGAATTTCACTATGCGGGCTTGTCGCTGCTGGCGCCAAAGAAAGTGCGGTTTCGCTACTGGCTGGAAGGCTTTGATAAAACTTGGAATGAAGCAGAAACACAGCGCATTGCCGTCTACACCAACCTACCGCCCAGCACCTACACATTTCACGTGATAGCATGCAATAATGATGGTGTTTGGAATGAAAAAGGCGATAGCATCAGGCTGACCATAAAACCATTTTTTTATCAAACCGAGTGGTTTATGATGGCAGTGGTGATAGGGCTGGGACTAAGCGGCGTGGGCATTTTCCGCTGGCATGTAGCCAGCATTGTTCGCAGAGAAAAGGAGCTGGCAAATCTTGTCGAGAAGCGCACACGCGATTTAGCCACAGCGAAACAGCGCTTGGAAATTGCCTTGCAAGAAGCACAGTTGGCGCGTGAAGAAATGGAAATCAAACGCTACGAAGCTGAAAAATTGCGGCAAAAAGCCGAAGAAGCCAGCCGAATGAAAACGGAACTTTTGGGCATTGTGGCGCATGACCTCAAAAATCCCTTGCAATCGATATTAGGCTTTGCTTTGCTCATACGCGAAAAATTGGATCCCAACTCGGATGTTTATTTGATGACGCAAACCATTCTCAATGCCGCCGAGCGAATTCTGCGTAGCATTGATGGGCTACTGAAAACAGCGGCGCTGGAAGAAGGCAAAATCGAGCTCAACAAGACGCTCTACGATATGTCGCGCTTGGTCGAGGAAGTCGTTAGCGGCAATCAAATGCAGGCGCAAAACAAACATCAAACACTCTCTTTTCAGGCAGAACCAAACTGCATGGCGCTCGTCGACACCGACAAAATGCGTGAAGTCATAGACAACCTCATCTCTAATGCCATCAAATACAGTCCTCAAGGAACAACCATCACGGTAAGGGTGCAGCATAGCAAAGATGACGATGCGGACGGCGCGCCCAGCGTGCTCATTAGCGTCAGAGACGAAGGGCAAGGCTTGACAGAAGAGGATATGAAAAAATTGTTTGGCAAATTTCAACGCCTCTCTGCACGACCAACAGCTGGGGAGAGCTCGACGGGATTGGGGCTATCGATTGTCAAGCAACTTGTTGAGCTGCATGGTGGCAAGGTATGGGCGGAATCGGAAGGAAAAAATAAAGGTAGTATATTCCGCATAAAGCTGCCATCAGCAAGTAAAAAGAAAAGAGAGGAGTAAGCCGTATATGAGTGAAAAAATAATCGCTTCAGACTTACTGCTGCAACACACTACAGATAAGTCTGGGGAGGTTGACCGGCTCAATGCAGAGACCGTGAGGCTGTGGCGTCAGGACACACTGCGTGCGCTGGCGGCAGCAGAAGAAGCATATGAGTTAGCCAAAACACAGAACTACGTCTCTGGCTTAGCCTGCAGCCTGAGAAATATCGGGGTGTGTCACTGGCGCTTGGCAAATTACGACAAAGCCCTCAAGGCACTCAAAGAAGCGTTGGTGCTGTTCAAAAAATTGGAAGATTACGAAGGTTGTATCACCGCATGGCATAACCTTAGCATTGTGTATCGTCAGCTTGGCGATTACCCACAAGCCCTCGAGTGTGCCTTCAACAGCATGAAGTTGAGTCAGCAAATCAATAGCCCATCCAGTGAAGCGGCAGCGCTGGCTTCAATCGGCGCGGTCTATTTTTTGTTAGAAGACCTTCCAAAAGCCTTGCAGTATTATCAGGAAAGTCTCGAGCTGCGCCAACACACGCATGATAGGTTAGGCGAAGGACAACTATACAGCAGTATTGGCTGTGTCTATGGAAAGATGGGTGAGCATCAAAAAGCGCTCGAGTGCTTTGCAAAAAGTTTCGAGATTGCCCGTGAACTCAACGATGAGGCAAGCGAAGCCTTTGCACTGCAAAGCAAAGGCGAAGTCTATGGACAAATGGGCGATTTTCAGCAAGCCTTTGACATGCTCAATCGGAGTCTGGCTATCAAAGAAAAATTGCACGACAGAGCCAGCATGGCAGAGACACTCATTATGGTTGGCAAATTGCATGCAAAGCAGCAGCAGTATGAACAAGCTATCTCGGTGCTCTATCGCGCGCTCAGCTTGGCGGAAACGGCAAACTGTAAATCGCAACTGCTCTCGGCTCATCAAGCTCTGGCGATTGTGCATAAGCATAAAGGCGATTTTAAGATGGCGCTTCAGCACTATGAGAGTTTTCACAGGATAGAGCGCTCGATACTGAACGAAGAAAATCATCGACGGCTGACAAGTCTGCAGGTGCAGTATGAACTGGAAAAAAAACAGCGCGAAGCCGAAGAATATCGCCGAAAGACGATGGAGCTTGCCGAAATCAATACCATGCTGCGCAAGCAAGCCGAACAACTTTTCCTGCAAGCCACTACCGATGGACTGACAGGCGTCTACAACCGTCGATTTTTTGATGAGACGCTGCAGAGAGAATTTGAACGCGTGCGTCGCTACGGTAGTGTCATGACATTAGCCATAGCAGATGTGGATTTCTTCAAGCAGGTTAATGATACCTATTCACATCAGATAGGCGATGAGGTCTTAAAAATTGTGGCGCATATTCTGCGTCAGAGCTCGCGTGTTTCCGATATTGTTGCCCGTTACGGCGGCGAAGAATTTGCACTGATTTTCCCGGAAACCCCACTTCACTGCGCCACAGCGGCTTGCGAAAAAATACGCAACGCCGTTGCCACTCACTACTGGGAAAGCCTTGCAGAAGGCTTGCATGTAACCATCAGCTTCGGCATTGCTGACAGTTGCGCCAAGAAAAGTGTGGCGCACTTGCTTGCCAGCGCCGACGCAAAACTCTACCAAGCCAAAGCTGCAGGAAGAAACTGTGTCGCTTGCTAAGTATAGCAGTGCCATGCCAGAGCCCATCTATGCCTTAGCGTTTGGCGCGCATCCCGACGATGTGGAAATCAGTTGCCCAGCTACCCTGCTCAAACTCCACCGTGAAGGCAAGCGTGTGGCCGTCTGCGACCTTACCGAAGGCGAAATGGGCACGCGTGGCACTCGCCACGTGCGGCGTCAAGAAGCCTTGGAAGCGGCACGACACTTGGGATACGCCGAACGCATCAATCTCAATTTGGGCGACACCCGATTCGAGCACTCTCGCGAAAATCTACTAAAAATCATCACCGTCATTCGGCACTATCGACCTACGGTGGTCTTTGCCCCGCAACCGATTGAACGGCATCCCGACCATGAACGTGCCGCCAAACTTATTGCCGATGCCTGCTTCTACTCAGGTCTCATCAAAATCAAAACCAAAGAAAAGAACAAACTCCAAGAACGGCACAGACCAAAATTCTTGCTCTACTACCTTCAGGACCGATTTGCTGTGCCAAGTTTCATCGTAGATGTCTCGGATACGTTTGAGGCGTCACGGCAGGGGCTGATGGCATTCAAATCGCAGTTCTATAACCCGCAGTCCAAAGAGCCAGAGTCATACATTTCGCGCAAGGAATTTTTAGAAGCCATTGAAGCGCGTGCCAAGTATTTTGGCGAGCTGATTGGGGCGCGTTACGGCGAAGGGTTTCTTTATCCGAATATCATGCCCGTCAAAACATTTTCAAGCGTCTTTTGTTAGCGAAGCATTGCACACATTTTATGCCGAGCACTCTTTTTTTGCCATGCCGAGCGGTAGCAAGGAATCCACGCATGGATGCTTCACGGCGCTTAGGCTTCGTTGAGCATGACAGAGAGGGAATGTGGATGCTTCGCATGGCAAGTGAGACTGACCGCATACAGTCGCAAACAATTCGTATTTTTGTCTTTTCCTCGCATTAAAAAAACAATGTATGAAAACACTCATCTTAGACAACATTGAAAAAACTTGTGGTGAGCTATTGTGCCAAAACGGCTTCGAGGTTGTTGAAAAGCAAAAGCTATCGAAGGAAGAGCTCAAGGCAGAGATTGGGCACTATGAAGTGGTGCTAGTCAGAAGTGCCACGAAGCTGACCAGCGACATTTTAGACTGCGCAGGCAAGCTCAAGCTAATTGGTAGAGCAGGGGCAGGCGTAGATAACATTGATATTGATGCCGCCACGCGCAAAGGCATCATTGTCATGAATACGCCGGGCGGCAACACCATTTCAGCGGCTGAACACACTTGCGCGATGATTTTGGCAGTGGCGCGCATGTTGCCGCAAGCTCATGCTGAACTCAAGCAAAATATCTGGGATAAAAAGAAATGGTTGGGGCGAGAGTTAGATGGCAAAACACTCGGTGTCATTGGGCTGGGCAAAATCGGTCGTGAAGTGGCCTTGCGCATGCAAGCCTTTGGCATGCACATCATCGCCTTCGACCCGATGGTCTCGGAAGAAGTCGCAAGCAAGCTCGACATTCGACTGGTGCCCTTAGAAGAGCTGTTTCGAGAAGCCGATTTTATCACGTTGCACACGCCTTACAGCGAGACGACACGCAACTTAATTCGTGCCGAGACCCTTGCGCTCATGAAACCGGGCGTGCGCATTGTCAATTGTGCGCGTGGCGGTATTGTCAATGAAGCCGACCTTGCCGAAGCCATTGCATCAGGCAAAGTTGCAGCCGCAGCGCTCGATGTGTTTGAGGTCGAACCCATCTTGCCCGACAATCCCTTGCTCAAGCTCGAAAATGTCATCATGACCCCGCACATTGCGGCTTCAACGGTGGAGGCGCAAGAAAAAGTTGCCCTGCAAATTGCACAGCAAATCATTGATTGGAAGAACACAGGGGCACTGGTCGGTGCAGTCAATGCCACGACGGTCGAGCTGGCGCAAAAGACGGAAGTGAAAGCCTATTTAGCACTGGCTGAAAAGCTCGGGTCAATGTGCGCGCAGCTGTTAGATGGCACGCCGCAATCTGTAACCATTGTCAGCTACGGCGAATTTCTGCGCAAATTCTCGCAAGCCATTGCGGCGGCGGCGCTCAAAGGATTGCTCGATGAAGTGCAGCATCAAGAAATTAACTACATCAATGTGTTTGCACGAGCCAGCGAGCTGAACATCACGGTTCAGCCTCAGCACGAAAAGGAGCACTCTGACTATCAGAACTTAATCGTGGTCAACTACGAAACCAGCGAGGGCAAAAAGCGACTTGGCGGCATCGTGCTGGGTGCAAAAGACATGCGCGTCGTCATCTACGACCACTTCATCTGCGAGTTCAAGCCGGAAGGACACATTTTGATTTACATCAATGACGATAAGCCCGGCGTGATGGCACGCGTGGGCGCACGGTTACTGCGAGCAAGCATCAACATTGCCAATATCTCGCTGTCGCGCAATGAGGAAAAGACAAAAGCGCTGACGGTCATCTGCCTCGATGAAGCCCTCTCGCCCGCCACCTTGAAGCGCATTAGCGAAGTCGAAGGTGTCTATTCACCGCGCCTTGTCAAGGTCTGAAGAACGTGCATGCTTGAAAAAAATACTGAAGCAAAGGCTTTTGTAGGCTGAACAGACCGTGTTATCTTAAACGCTTAAGAGAGACAAATCAAGTATCGGATTAAGCATCGGTATATGGCGTGGTATAAGCGAGCAAAACCGGCAATTCTCACCGAACAAAAGCGTGATACACCAGAGGGCTTATGGACAAAATGCGACCGCTGCGGCGCAGTGATTCACCGCAAGCAACTTGAAGACAATATCTACACCTGCCCTGAATGTGGGTATCACTTCCGAATTTCACCGCAAAAGTATTTCGAGATTCTCTTCGATAGAGAAAAGTTCGAAGAACTCGATGCCAATCTGAAATCTGCAGACCCGCTGAACTTTGTCGATACCAAACGCTACATTGACCGCATTGAGACCACCATCAAAAAAACAAAGATGATGGATGCCTGTCGCACAGCAATAGGAACAATTGGAAGTCGGGAGTGCGTGGTATCGGCAATGGATTTCGGCTTCATTGGCGGCTCAATGGGGTCGGTGGTCGGAGAAAAAATTTCACGAGCGATTGATAAAAGTTATGAGCGCAATGCCCCGCTGATTATCATCTCGCAGTCGGGCGGCGCAAGAATGATGGAAGCGGCACTGTCGCTGATGCAAATGGCAAAGACAGCGGCTAAGCTGACACGCTTGCATGAAAAGGGCATTCCCTACATTTCGCTCATGACCGACCCGACCACAGGCGGTGTTACTGCCTCCTTTGCGATGCTGGGAGATTTTAACCTTGCTGAACCGGGCGCCCTGATTGGTTTTGCTGGACCGCGCGTCATCAAGGAAACCATCAAGCGCGAGTTGCCCGAAGGGTTTCAAACCGCAGAATTTATTCAAGAACATGGCTTCATTGATTTCATTGTGCCACGCAAAGAGCTGAAACACAAAATTGAACAGCTGCTCAGCTTGGTGTGCGATTAAGTGGTGCTGACGATTAAAATGCAGAGATGTTTGTCCTGCTGAACGAAGCGCAGCGCTGTGAAGCATCCATTGAAAGTCGGTGCGCAACAGTTTCAAAACAGCATTTTTACTCTTAATTTTCGCGAAAAAGTAAAATCCTGCCAGCTTTTCAAACCAGAAGGAGTATAACTATGGCTTTCGATATTGAAATCATCCGCGAAAAATATCGTGAGATTCCAGAGCGCATTGCCGCCGCACGCAGCGTTCTAAAACGCCCAATGACGCTCATTGAGAAAATTTTGTATGCGCATTTGGCACAAGGCAATGCTACTGTGGAATATGAGCGCGGAAAATCATACGTAGAGTTTATGCCCGACCGCGTGGCAATGCAAGATGCAACGGCACAAATGGCGCTATTGCAATTTGCACAAGCTGGAATTCCGAAAGTGGCAGTGCCCACCACCGTGCACTGCGACCACCTCATTGTGGCACAATCGGGGTCAGCCAAAGATTTGGCCGCGGCCTTAGAAGCCAACCGGGAAGTGTATGACTTTTTGGCATCGGCATCAAGCAAATACGGCATTGGGTTTTGGAAGCCGGGCGCAGGCATCATTCATCAAGTGATTTTGGAAAACTATGCCTTCCCGGGCGGCATGATGATTGGCGCCGATTCCCACACGGTCAATGCGGGCGGTTTGGGCATGATTGCCATCGGCGTCGGTGGTGCCGACTGCGTCGATGTCATGGCAGGGATGGCGTGGGAACTGCGATTCCCGAAGTTTATCGGCGTCAAACTCACGGGCAAACTCAGTGGCTGGGCGTCAGCCAAAGATGTGATTCTTAAAGTGGCAGGTATTCTAACCGTCAAAGGCGGCACGGGATACATTCTGGAGTATTTCGGTGAAGGCGCACAAGCAATTTCTTGCACAGGCAAAGGCACTATTGCGAACATGGGTGCAGAAATTGGTGCCACCACCTCCGTCTTCGGCTACGATGAAGCCATGCGGCGCTATCTGATTGCAACTGGACGAGCCGACGTGGCAGAAGCGGCTGACAAAATTGCTGAACACCTCACAGGCGACCCAGAAGTATATGCACAGCCTGAAAAATTCTTCGACCAAGTCATTGAAATCAACCTCTCGGAATTGGAACCGCATATCAACGGACCCTTTACGCCCGACCGTGCCACGCCACTTTCGCGATTTGCTGAAGAAGTAAGAAAAAACGGTTGGCCTGAAAGGTTGGATGTCGGACTGATTGGCTCTTGCACAAACTCGTCATACGAAGACCTCACACGTGCGGCATCGGTGGCGCGCCAAGCCGTCGAAAAAAAGCTGAAAGTCAAATCTGAATTTACCATCACGCCCGGCTCTGAACAGATTCGATACACTACCGAACGCGACGGCGTGCTGCAGGATTTTGAAAAAATTGGCGGTGTGGTGCTCTCTAATGCCTGCGGTCCTTGCATTGGTCAGTGGGCGCGGCATGGTGCAGAAAAGCAAGAGAAAAATTCCATCATCACGTCGTTCAATCGCAATTTTTCAGCACGCAATGATGGCAATCCCAATACCCATGCGTTTGTAGCCTCGCCAGAAATCGTCACTGCACTGGCAATCGCTGGACGATTAACCTTTAACCCAATGACCGACCCGCTCATCAACGAAGAGGGCGTAGAAGTCAAACTCGATGAACCAAAGGGATTAGAACTGCCACCACGAGGATTTGCCGTGCAAGACTCGGGCTATGTGCCACCAGCCGTAGATGGCTCCAGCATCAAAATCATGGTCGACCCAAAGTCCGAACGCTTGCAACTCTTGGAGCCATTTCCAGCATGGGAGGGCACTGACCTGAAAGGGCTAAAGCTGCTCATCAAAGTCAAGGGCAAATGCACCACCGACCACATTTCTATGGCAGGACCGTGGCTAAAATATCGCGGGCACTTGGATAACATTTCCAACAACTTGCTCATCGGTGCCACAAATTTCTTCAACAACAAAACCAATTTGGTCAAAAATCAGCTCACGGGCGAGTATGAGCCTGTGCCGAAAGTGCAGCGTCAATACAAAGCCAAAGGTATCGGCTCAATTGTGGTCGGCGACGAAAACTATGGCGAAGGCTCTTCTCGTGAACATGCTGCCATGGAACCGCGATACTTAGGCGTGCGTGCCGTGCTGGCCAAATCGTTTGCGCGCATTCACGAGACCAATCTCAAAAAGCAAGGCATGTTGGCGCTGACCTTTGCCAACAAAGCCGATTATGACAAAATCCAAGAAGATGACACCATCGACATTCTTGGACTGACCAGCTTTGCGCCAAATAAACCGCTGACAATTGTGCTGCATCACAAAGATGGAACAACCGAAGAAATTTTGGCAACGCATAGCTACAACGAGGTGCAAATCGAGTGGTTCAAAGCAGGCTCTGCACTAAACTTAATGAAACAGCGCCTGCATCAGCAACAAGAAGCCTAAACACGTCTAAGTGAGCCACCCTGCAAGGTGGCTCTTACTGTTACATCAATACACATCGTATCATCAACATTGGGCAAAACAACAAAACACAAAGGAGTCAAAGGACATGTCAAAGACAGCTGTCTTTAGAGCATTCTTTTTGGGATGGCTCTTCGTGTATGCTGCTGCCGCAGAAGCACAGACGCAATTTGATGAAAAACTCTACAACGGCCTGAAGTGGCGTTCAATCGGTCCCTATCGTGGCGGGCGTTCGTGTGCGGTAACGGGCGTGGTCGGTCAGCCAAATGTGTTTTACTTCGGTGGCACGGGCGGCGGTGTGTGGAAATCAACCGATGCGGGTGCCAGTTGGACCAATGTCTCCGATGGATTTTTCGGCGGCTCAATTGGTGCCGTGGCAGTGAGCGAATCTGACCCAAATGTGATTTATGTCGGCGGCGGTGAAAAAACCTTGCGCGGCAATCTCTCTCACGGATACGGCGTCTGGAAATCGCTCGATGCTGGCAAGACTTGGAAATCCATGGGGCTCGTGGAGACTCGGCACATTTCTCGCATTCGCATTCACCCGAAAAATCCAGACTTGGTGTATGTAGCGGCAATTGGGCATGCCTTCGGTCCAAATCCAGAACGCGGAGTGTTTCGCTCTAAAGACGGCGGCAAAACTTGGGAAAAGGTCTTATTTGTCAGCAACGATGTTGGTGCAGTGGATTTGGTGTTAGACCCCTCGAACCCGCGCATCATCTATGCCAGCACGTGGCGAGTGCGCCGCACGCCTTACAGCTTCGAAAGCGGTGGTGAAGGCTCAGCGCTGTGGAAATCCACAGATGGCGGCGATACATGGCAAAATATCTCGCAAAACGAAGGCTTGCCAAAAGGCACATTGGGCATTATTGGCGTAACGGTCTCGCCCGTCAATCCCGAGCGAGTGTGGGCTATCATTGAAGCAGAAGATGGCGGTGTGTTTCGCTCCGATGATGGCGGCAAAAAGTGGGTCAAGCTCAATAGCGACCGTAGCTTGCGCCAGCGTGCATGGTATTACACCCGCATCTATGCCGATACAAAAAATCCAGACATGGTCTATGTGCTCAACGTAGAATTTCATCGCTCCAAAGATGGCGGCAAGACCTTTACCACGATTCCAACCCCACACGGCGACCACCACGACCTGTGGATTGACCCCAACGACCCAAACCGAATGATTATCGGCGATGATGGCGGCGCTCAAGTAACACTTGACGGCGGGGAAAGTTGGAGCACGTATCACAATCAACCCACGGCACAATTCTACCGTGTAATCACCGACAACAGCTTCCCATACCGAATCTATGTTGCCCAGCAAGATAACTCAACCTTGCGCATCCGACATCGCTCTGAAGGCTATGCCATCACCGAAGCCGATTGGGAAGAGACCGCCGGCGGTGAATCAGGACACATTGCTGTTGATCCAAGAGATAACGACATCGTCTATGGCGGCAGTTACGGTGGGCTGCTCGAACGCTTCAATCATCGCACCAAAGAGCGTCGGCTCATCAACGTCTATCCCGATAACCCCATGGGGCATGGGGCAGAAGGCATGAAGTATCGCTTTCAGTGGAACTTCCCCATTTTCTTTTCACCGCACGACCCCAGCACACTCTACGCCGCATCGAATGTGCTCTTCAAAACAACTAACGAAGGGCAATCATGGGAAGCCATCAGTCCCGACCTTACACGCAACGATAAATCCAAACTCGGACCATCTGGCGGTCCTATCACGAAAGACAATACCAGCGTGGAGTATTACTGCACCATTTTTGCGGCGGCTGAATCCCCAATTGAAAAAGGCGTAATCTGGTGCGGCTCCGACGACGGATTGATTCATGTTACACTCGATGGCGGAAAGACTTGGACAAATGTGACTCCAAAGGATTTGCCCGAGTGGTCAATGATTAACTCCATTGAAATCAATCCGCACGAAAAAGGCAGTG
>Ga0308414_1000856_pt1 | contig 19969 bp, 13 predicted proteins | sample HotsprSampleOS50_FD_205667 | JGI IMG/M metagenome (GOLD analysis project Ga0308414, IMG submission 205667) | Hot spring phototrophic mat microbial communities from Octopus Spring, Yellowstone National Park, Wyoming, United States - 20090730_OS50 ...
TCACCTCCACGTGCTGGCCGGCGTGGTACAACTCGTCGGGGCTCCGCCGGAAGCGCCACCACTCCTCGGCCTTGATGAGGACCTTGAAACTGCCCTGGTGGGGTCTAGTAAAAGCAAGAATAACATGCTTTCCGTTGTTGATGACGTAGGCGATGGTGCCTCTGACCGTCACCGTGCGCCCCGCCCATGCCCGGGCTTGGTCGAAGGGGATTACCGCCACCGGAGCGGGGTCAGGGGGAGGCGGAGGTGAGGCTGCAGTGCCCCACGTCTCCTCAGAGGCGGTGGGGTTCCCCGCACCCAGGGCCACGATGGCGCCGTCGCAGCTGCGGAAGTAGATCCGGTGATTGCTCACCACGAAGGTGGCGTACTCGCTCCAGTACTGGTCGTATACCGCTCCTTGGTTGTAGTAGATGTAGAAGCCGAAGTCGTAGTGGCGGGTGTTGAACAAACCACTGGAGCAGTAATGGGAGGCGCTGAACGCACAGGCCCCCACGTCGTCCTGGGAGGTGGCCACGGTGGCCAGCCGCTGGGAGGTGATCTTGTTGGCGAAACTGCCGCGCCCGTCGGAACGGTCCAAAATCCGCATGGCAAAGCCCGCCTCCCAATGGCCGCCGAACAGGTAATCGCCCGCCATGCTGACGTTGGGCTGCTCGTCGGTCAACAGGAACGGGTCGCTGCTACCAGGGGGCCAGTCGAAGGCAATGAAGCGGACGTCGCCCCCCTGCAGGCCCGGTACGGTGGTGTTGTCCAGCATCATCTCCCCGAAGTGCGAGTCCCAGCGTGGGTCGTAGGCGTGCTTGGCACGAATAATGATGTACGCCACCTCCTTGCCGTTGGGTAGGCGCTTGACCACCGGCTGCGGTCCCATGGGCAGGTAGTCGCCGTCCCCGTAACCGCCGTGCCCAACGTTGGCGATGAACGGCACGCTGCCGTCGTCGAGACGTAAGACGAACAGGGCTTGGTCCCCGGGGTACTGGGTAAGGAGCTGGCGCATCCCGGCGTTGGTCTGCGGCCAATCCCGCCACAGCACCTGCCACGGCAGGCGCACCTTGATGAGGGCCACCCCCGCGTTATCGGCGACCACCGGCCATCCGAACCGGTACTCGGTGGGGTCGGAGAAGTTGCGGCTGGAGTGAACGGGCCGCACGCGCCACAGCCTGGTGCCGTCGCTGTTGCGGATGGCGTGCACGTAGAGGTCCGGCTCGGTGGCCACGACGATGAGGTTTCGCGAGGCAGAGTAGGCGGGGGGCACGGCCACCGTGGCGCCGGCGTTGTAGGTCCAGAGCACCTGCAGGGTGACCTTATCCAGGGCGTACACCGAGTTCCCCATGGAGAACACCACCCGGTCAGCGGTGAGCGCTGGGGGGAGCGGCAACGAACTGCTCTGCCCGCTGCTGAACTGCCCCAGGATGGCGCCGTCCGAGGCCCGCAGTTTGTACAGGGTGCCGCTCGCTGAGAGGGCAAAGACCGCCTGCGTGGTGGGGTCAAAGGCCACCGTGGAGCGCACGTCGCCGAGAGCGCTTTGCTGCCACACCGTCTGGCCCGTGGTTTCGCTCAACGCCACCACGCCGTTGACCCCGGCCGCGATGTACACCCTGCCACCCCCGGTGACCGGCTGCACGTTGCGGGGCAGCGAGCCTCCGGTGGTGACTTTGGCCACCCCGCCGCCGGCGTCAGGCCCGTTCCACGCCCACAGCCAGCGCCACGGGGGTGGCACTGCTTGGCTTGTGTATCCGGTGCGTTGAGCGTTGTGCCCGTGCTGGTGCCACTCCGCCGGCGCCTCAGGGGGCGGCAGGCCAGTGGCTTTGGGCAGGTCGAAGGTGCGCACCAGGAAGACGGCCATTTGCGCCCGAGTCACTGCCTCTTCGGGACAGTAGGCGTTGCCCCCGCAGCCGCTGGTGATGCCATCTCGGGCCAGCTGCTCGATCCAGCGGGCCGCCCAGTAGGTAGTGGGGACGTCGGAGAACAGCCCAACGGCGGCGGGGGGGCTGTAGCTCGGTCCGTACTTGGAGCGCACCAGAAAGACCGCCATTTGCGCCCGCGTCACCGTGGCCTCGGGACAGTAGCGCAGCGGGTTGGTGGCGCAGCCGCTGGTGATCTGGTCGGCGTAAAGCTCCTCGATCCAACTTACCGCCCAGTGGGTGGCGGGCACATCGGCGAAGACCGTGCCAGTACCCGGGGGCGGCCTGTGGCTTGCCCCCTTGCGCCCCCGTTGCAGAAACAGAGCCATCTCCGCCCGCGTGACGGGGGATTCGGGGCAGTAGGAACCGCCACCGCACCCCCGGGTCAGGCCACTCAGGAACAGGCGCTCGATCCAGGTCCACGCCCAGTGGGTTGGCGGCACATCAGCGAAGGTCTGTTCCTGAACGATGGAGTACACCTGTCCACTGGTGTACGGCAGACCCGCCCCAGCATTGCCCGCTAGATCGACGAAGGTGGCGGTGGCCGGCACGTCCAGCCGGATGGCCCCGTTGCGCTTGTTCCAGGCGTTGCGCAGGCCGGTAATGTCCACGGTCACATCGAAGGTGGCGGCGTTGACTTGGCTCAAGCCAGCCAGGGTGGCGTTGGTTCCGGGCTGACTCAGGAGGGTGAGGCTGAAGTCGTTGAGATCAACCCCGCTCACCGCTTCGCTGAAGGTCACGCGGAACACCACGGTAGTGCCGCTGGTCACCACCGGCGCCAAGGGGTTAAAGCGGGTGACAGAGGTGACCCGGGGCGCAACCTGGTCTTCCCCCCACCACACCTGCAAGCGGGGACGCCCTTCCAGGTTCCAGTCACCGGTATCCGAAGACACGAAGTACTTGCCGCTGTGATAGTCCGAATCGGCGCTGTACAGGATGAGTCGCAGGGGCTCCCCCCGGGCGTAGGCCTGTGCCGCTGCCGCCGACACATCCCAGCTCCTGGGCACCCCAGGCCACCCTGGCCAGGTGGTGATGGGCGGCACCCATGCCCCGCCGACGTTCTCCCGCGCCGCAGGGGCGTTGTTCCAGGTGATGGTGTTCTCGTTCCATCCCCCGGTGGCGGTGAGCACTTGAATCCACGACGGCTGCGCCTGCCCTGGCCCCCCGGAGTTGCCGAATTGATGTAAGGTCAGGGTGGCGTTGGTGATGGCCTTTCCCGGCGGCACCGCGGACAGGGGGAAGGTGACGTAGTACTTGGCAAAGCATGGCCAGTCGGCGACGTCGGATTGATTTTGGATGTTGAAATCAGGAGCTTGCCCCCAGTTGAGGTTCCCCCACACGTTCCAAATATGGTTTTCGTCGCCCGGGCACTGGTTGCTGGTGGTGCCTCCCATATCGGCATCGGGGACCAGGGGGCTAGTTTGGGTGGGACGGCGGATGAGCGCCTGGCCCGTGGGCGGCCCGGGAGGTGCGAAAGTGGGCAGGCCAAAACGCAAGAAACCCCAGCAGGAAGCGCTGGTCAAGGTGGCGATGGGCGGCCAGTACTGGTCGGGCTGCGGCGGTCCGGCAAAGGAGTCCCGATCGTGCAGGATGACCGCCATGCGCCACAGCGTGCCGGACGGCGGTTCGCCGGTGAGGCCCAAGCTGGTGAAAGGGATGGTGAAGCCCATCGCCCACCCGCGGTCGTTGTCGCTGTCGTCGTTAAGGGCGTTGCCGCGCCAGCCGGGGAGGGTCTGGAATGGGACGCTCACCGGTCGCCAAACGCGCGCGATCCAGCGGTCCACGGCGGTGCGGATGGGGCTCGGCTCACCGTAGAGTTGGGCCACGAACCGCCAGGTGGAGGCGGAAAACTCATCGCCGGCAGAGGTATGGAGAAGCAACGTCACGGCGTCCCACTGGTGCAGGCTCGAACGGCTGGGGTTGGGATCGAACCACAGACGTTGATCGAAAATCGTCAAATGAATGTAGAGCTCTTGCGCGTTGTATCCGCCCCGAATGTCCGCGTAGTTTTGCGTAGGTGAAACGCGTCCAAACCAGGTAATCGAAGTTTGCGAGAAAGGAATCGTCCCTGGAAAGCGCTGTAGGTTGAGTCGAGGCAGAAACTCTGAATGACAACTGCTGCTGCTCGGCTGCGCGTCAAGCTCGGAGGCGTATTGGGCCGGAGCTGCCAGGAGAGCCGTCAACATCGTTGCTAAGCAGATGACCTTCTGCCGCGACGAAATTCCATGTTTGTAAAAACCTTGCGTACGTCTCCCGCCCCACATCACTGACTCCTTTCGCGCCGGCATCCTCGCCGCTACCTGGGCTCCGGCGCTGCGCAATGATGGCCTCGCCGGCTCGCCCATCCGCCAAAGTCGCTACAGCGCTACCCCCACCTGCTCCCCTCGCCCCCCTTGCTGTGCTCGACGGCGGGTCCTGGATTTTCCTCCGGACGCGATGGCGTTCGACACCAGAAAGCCGAACCTGCTCTCTTCCTATGAGTGGGCCGCTCCCTCCTTTTTCCTTGCTAAAAAACATAGGGTAGAGACCCCTCAGTTGCAAGCGTCTTCGGTGACCCCAATCACGAAAATGTCCCGCCTCTGACCGTCCTCTGGGAATTCGTCCGCCGCCCTGGCGGGCACGGAAGAGTGCTCGGTCATCGGCGTGACTCCCAGGGTCAGAGGGGTGGTGCCGGTTGGGGGCGAGGCGAACGCCCCAGCGTGGTCGGCGACCGTCGGTCGGAGCTGCGATGGAGCGCGCGCGGGCCTCTGCCCCGCTGCGAAAGGCGGAGGCAGACCTACGGTGCACTGTGGGCGAGCGGGGTCAACGGCCCACGCCGTGTCGCTAAGGGGGGTATTCTAGCCGTGCATGGAAGCGAAGGATCTCAGCATGTTGCTCATCCTGGACGTACTCCTGCAGGAAGGGAGCGTCACGCGGGCCGCGAAGCGTCTCGGGCTTTCGGTTGCGGCGACGAGCCATGCGTTGGCGCGAATCCGCAGGAAACTCAAGGACCCGGTCCTGGTGCGGGCGGGTCGAAAGATGGTGCTGACGCCGCGGGCCAACCAGCTGAGGCCGCGTGTGCGCCAGCTCGTCGAGGAGTCGAGGAGCGTCTTCGAGAGCGGCGAGGGGTTTTCGCCGCGGGAGCTGTCGCGGCGTTTCACGATTTACACCACCGACCATGTCCTGTTGGTACTGGGGCCGGTGCTAGATCGCATCGTGCGTGCCGAGGCGCCGGGGGTGTCGCTGCGGTTCCTGCCTAGCTCTGAGGAGGATTGGGTACCGCTGCGGGACGGCGCAGGCGACGTCGCCGTGTGTATCCTCGGGCACTTTCCGTCCGAGTTCCACACCCGCGCCCTGTTCACCGACCGCTTCGTCTGCGTCGTCCGTCAGGATCACCCGCGCGTTGGCGACAAGCTCACCCTCGATGAATATCTGGCCCTCGAGCACATCGTCGTCTCGCCGCTCGGTCGGCCCAGCCAGGTTGACGCGGTGCTTGCCGAGCGGGGCCGGCAACGCCGCATCCAGCGAGTGGTGCCTTTTTTTGTGTCGGGGCTGCTCATGGCCGCCGCCACCGACTACGTCCTGACCGTCTCGTACCGGGCGGCGGCCGCGCTGGCAGGTCGCCTGGCTCTGCGCACGGTCGAGCCGCCGATATCGTTGCCAACCTACGACCTCAACCTGCTCTGGCACCCTCGCGTGGACAACGAACCGGCGAATCAGTGGCTGCGTGCAGCCTTCGTACGGGCCGCGGAGGAGGTCACGTCGCATGATCCCGCGCCTGGGTGCGGGAGCCAGGCGCGGCGTAGTTAACGCAAGGCGACTACGGAGAAGAATACCCAATGAGTTGCAGGGATTGCAATAAACAATTGCAACCTATGTCGATTGACGCAAGTATAGACCCAGTCTATGGTGGGGAAGCTGGTCGCCCTTGGGGGTCGATCGCAGAAATGTCCGGGAGGTGGCTCGTGAGCCGCGCGCTGAACGTAACGAATCCTACGCGAAGGAAGAGAGTCCTCATGGTCGTGGCCAAGCCGGCCACATCCCCGACCACAGGTTGGCCGGTGGGTTTCTGGTGGGCGGAGCTGACCCACCCCTACTGGGCATTCATCGAAGCGGGCTACGAGGTGGAGATCCGCAGCCCCGCCGGGGGCACGCTGCAGGCCGACGCCTACAGCGATCCGGAGGACCCGAGCGGCTACTCCGCCTACGACATTCTCAGTCTCGGCTTCAAGCACTCGGCGCAGCACATGGCCCTGCTCGAGCACACGAAGAACCTCGGCGACGTGGATCTTGGCGACTACGACGCTGTCTTTCTTGCGGGCGGTCAGTCGCCGATGGTCACCTTCCGGCACAACGCCAAGTTGGAACAGCTCGTCGCGGCGTTCTACGAGGCGGGGAAGGTGACGGCGCTGGTCTGCCACGCCACCTGCTTGCTTCTCGATACGAGGCTCTCAAGCGGCGAGCTGCTCGTCAAGGGCAAGACCTGGACCGGTTTCGCGACCAGCGAGGAGCAGTTCGCCGATGACTTCGTCGGCACCCGCCTGCAGCCCTTTTGGATCGAGGATGAGGCCAGGAAGATCAGCGGCACAAACTTCGTGGTGGACCAGATGTTCCGCGAGTTTGCCGTGCGCGATGGGTTGCTGGTGACCGGCCAGCAGCAATACTCGGGCGCGGCGGCGGCGCGCCTGGTGATCGAGGCGCTGGGAGTCTAGGGAGGACCACCGTGAAAATCCCATTCATTGGACACGGCAACGTTGGCGGCGCGCTCGCCCTTGGGATACGCCGTCTCGGGCACGATGTCACCCTCGCGGTCCGCGACGGTCGGTCCAGCCGGGTGCAGGAGTTGCTGGCTCGGGATCCAGCGCTGCGAGTCGCGGCGCCACGCGAGGCCGTGCAAGAAGCCGACGTGGTTGTCCTCGCGATCCCTTTTCAGATTGTTATCGATGCTCTGACCCCTCTCCGGGAGGCGCTGGCGGGCAAGATACTCATCGATTGCACCAACCCGGTTGGTCCTGGCCTGTCCCACGGCCTCGCCAATGCGCAGTCCGGCACCGCGATGATCCAGGCGTTCCTGCCTGCCACCGGCGTTGTCAAGGCCTTTAGCATCTATGGCTTCGAGAACTTTGAGGAGACCTCTTTTCCCGGCTACGGGGTGGCGCCAGTGATGATGTACTGCGGCGACGATGCAGCGGCCAAGGCCACGGTGGGGAGACTCGTGGGCGAGCTCAGATGGGAACCCCTCGACGTGGGTGGCACGGTGCAAGCGCTGCACCTGGAACACATGACCCTGCTATGGGTGCGCATGGTCCGGATGGGCGGCCGCTCACCGCACATGGTGTGGGCCGTGCTGCGCCGTACGGACGCACCCGCGGTCACCCCCGCCCGGTAAGGGGGGCGGCAGGGCCGGTAGAGGAGAGGCCCGCATCAGTGGGCGGGATCATCGGATGAGATCGGCCAGTTCTTCGACGGTAGGGGCGACTGGTGCCAGTGCCCGCGCTGCCAGCTCCCGCTTGCGTTTTAGCAGGGCGTCCAGACGCAGGTCGAAACTGGCCGCGCCGAGACCGGGATGAATTGCCAACGGGTAGTGGACAAAAACCGGCCGTTCTTGACCGATGCGAAACACCCGATCGGTGCACTGATCCTCCACGGCGGGGTTCCACCACCTTGCCAGGTGGACGACGTGGTTGGCGGCCATCAGGTTGAGACCCACCCCGCCGGCGCGGGGGGACAAGAGCATCACGTCGAACCCATGCCTTTGCTGGAACAACTCCACCCGCGCCAAACGGTCACGCCCCGCCACCTGGCCGTTGATCACCAATGGTGGTGTGGGGAGCCGGTAACGCCGCTGCAAGACCCCCAACAGGCGGGCTTGGACGTGCAGGCTGTCCACAAAAACCAAGGCTTTTTCCCCTTCGGCCGCGACCCGGTCCAGTATTTCCACCAGGGCACTCAGGCGGGCGGAGGCAGCCAGGTACTCTTCGTCGGATCCGTACCAGTCCTGCGGCAAGGGGTCCAGCGACACGTTACGAAACCTCTGGATGGCGGCGAGAATACCGCTGCGACCAGCAATCCCGCGGGTCTGCTGGAAGGTTTTGGCGTAGGCGGCGGCCTGCACTTCGGGCATCGCCCGCCGGTAGGTCATGTGTTGCTTGGGTGGTAGACCGGGGAGCGAGTCGGCCTTTAGGCGCCGAAGCATGAGGGGCGGGAGGCCATCCCGGGGGTGTGCGATGTACTCGGGCAGCCGGGCCAGCTGCTCCGGGCGAGCGCACCAGCGCAGAAAGCCGGTCAGGGAGCCGAGCGTCCCCGGGGCCACCGCATCTACGATGCACCACAAGTCAGCAAGGGAATTCTCCAGCGGTGTCGCAGTGAGGGCCAAAACGAACGCGCTTTTGAGGGCCTTGGCTGCGTTGGTTAGGCGCGCCGCGGGGTTCTTCATCCGCTGGGCTTCGTCGAAGACGACCAGGGTCCAGGGGATGACCACGAACGCCCGCTGGTAGTCCCGCAGACGCTCGTAGGAAACCAGCACCCAGGTGGCCTTTCGCAGCTGCTCCGCGAGCTCTCCTAGATTCCTGACGCGGAGAGACGAGAGATCGAGAGGTTCGCCTAGCGTTGCCAGCAGGCCGTGGCGTTCCGCCTCGGCGCGCCAGTTGGCCAGCAGGCCAGTGGGAGCGACGACCAGCATGGGTGCGACGCTGCCCGCTTGGCTACTTTGGTTTTGCAGCGCTGCCATAAAGGCCAAGGCCTGCAGCGTCTTGCCGAGCCCCATGTCGTCCGCCACCAGCACACCGGGCCAGCCGCTGCGCCAGCTCTCCGCCAGCCACGTCAAGCCAGCCCCTTGGTGGGGCAGAAGGGGTGTGCCGGTGAGCGACGGCGAAAGATGCACAGGCGTGCGGGGGCGCAGTTGGGCGCGAAAGACGCCCCTTTGGATGTTGTCGAGGATGTGGATGGCCAACCGGGGCGGCGGGGATGGCGGGGCTGGCAGCGGCCCGGGCTGGTCTTCTTGAAGCCCCAGAAAAGCCAAAATCCGCTGAACGGCGACGATGACGGCGTGGGTAACGGGCAGATGAACGCCGTTGACGGTAAGGTGTTCCTGCCGTACTCTCTGGGCGTCCAGGAGACGTTCCAGGAGGTCAGGGAGCTGGTCAAGGGCCAGTGGGACCACGTGTCCCGCGATGACGAAGGGGACCTGGTCAGGCACCCAGCGCACCCCGCTGGGGGGCGTCGGTGGCACCGCCACGCCCAACCACTGGCCAAGGTGGGACACTCGCTCGCTTAAGCTTTCGCAGTCGACGACCAGGGCGTCGAACTCCTCGTCGGAGCAATCTGGCAGGGCCTCCCGAAGGTGGCTGTGGGGGGCACGTAGGAACGCCAGCCGTTGCTCCGCGGGCAGCGAGTTGAGCCGACGCACCGCCGCCACGACCTTCTGGAGCTGCGGCGACAGGATCAGGTACTCGCCCCCGCCGAAGGCGAAACGGTCGAGGACCATCGCTCGGCGCTGCAGCTGGCGAGCAAAAGCCCGGTGTTGTTGGTGAGACAACGCCACCACGTACTCAGGGGGGGTGTCGCCCGGGATGCTGGTGTCTTCCTCTGTGGGTGAGGGTGCCCACGGACGGAGGAGGAGCGGTTCGAGGGTGAACTCGCCCGCCTCGTCGACGCCCAGCAGCACCGCGAGGGCGGTAGCCCGGTGGATGCGAAAGTCCTTTAGGTAGTCGTCCAAGCGCGCCGGAGCTGGTGGCCCCAGCAGTTCCTGGAGATGGGCCAAGAACGCGAGGCGGTCGCTCTGCTCCAACGGGAGGTGGGCGTTGAAGCGGTCGATGGCTTCCAAGGCGGAAAACACCGGGTCGCTGAGCAGGAAGCGATGATCCCCGCATGTCAGCACGGTGCCCTGCCGGTGGACGCCGATGAGGGGTCGTTCCCGGTCGTCTAGGAAGCGAACCCTTAAGGCGAAGTGGGGATCGGAGAGGAGGCCGTGGTGCTCCACCGCCAGTCGGTAAGGGGAGGGGGGCGGCAACTGGAGTCGTCGAGCGGTGATCGGGTCTAGGCGGGCGATGGTCTGGTGGGATATGAAGATCTCGGTGGGTCGTTCCTCAGCTTGGCCGCTGGCAGCCAGGTGCAGAGCGGTTTCGGCGGCAGCCTGGAGGTCACCGGTGGGCCATGGGGTCGTCAACCAGTGGGTGACGGGGAGGGGTTGGCCGCCGCGCAACAGCGCCATGGCGATCCCTTCCGGGCAGGGTGCGTGGACGAGGCGGGCCGGTGGGGACATCGCCGTTAGAACCATGCCGTGGCCGATCGGTACGGGGCCACTGGCGCGGCGAGAGCGGGTATTCCCGCGACTTCATGCAGGTACTTGGCGATCGTCTGTTGCCACCGTTGACCGTGGTGTGCGACCCGGTATGGCGTCGCGGCACGCAGGTCTTTCGCAAAATAGCGCCCTTTGTAGAGCGCCGGGAGTGCGCCGGCGCCGGGCCCCCAGATCCGGCACGCACCGCTGTGACTCCACTCCAGGACGGTGGCGCGGCCAATGCGCAGTAAAAGGGCAGCCTGATTATGTAGGGACCCTTCCAGTGTTGCGTAGCCCCCGACGCTGTCCTCGCTCAGCCGAGAGCGGACCGTCCACCCCAGAGCGACCCAGGCGTCGGAGATCAGCCCCTGCTCCCAATAGCGGGTCCAAAAGGCCTTGCGAGCCCGCCAGTGGGAGAGGTCGGCGGTGGCGTCGATAACCCGGAAGAAATCTTCGAGGCTCACCCGCGCCAACCACCTGCGCAGCACCCCTTGGGCTTCCTCAGAAATGCCGTGCCATTGCTGCGGTGACAGACGTGGATCGCCGAGAAGACCTTTGAAAAACTCGGTCAGCCGCTGGCGGATCTCTTCCCTGGGGTTGCGCTCTCGAAAAGGCAGGAGGAGGGCGTGGGCGAGGTCGCGCTTGAGCGCAGGAAATCGCAACTTCTCATCCTGGGTGAAGAGGGTGAGCAACGAGAGACGGCCGAGGGGAACCTGGTCGGCAGCCAGGGCACGCTGCAGTTCGCCCAAGGCCACTTGGAGTGTCTGCTCGACGAACTGGGCGTTGGCCAAGCCGTATTCCAGTCCTGCCTGCACCAGCAACTCCTCCGGCTGCTCGGTTTTAGTCAATTCGTGGGCCAACAGCTTCGTCCCGTCGCGGCTGAGGACGTTATGCTTCTGCCACTTGCCCCAGGCATCCCGCAAACGCCGATGGCGGTTGGCGTGACGTATCACCAGGTTCAATATGGCCTTGCGCCACTCCTCGAAGGTCGCCAGGGGGCGCGGGTAGTACCACAAGAAGGTGTGGGCCAAGGCGCGGACGAAGCGAGCGCCGGCGCGCTGTTCGCCGGCCCGGGTGAAGGCCGGAACGAAGGGCGGCTCGCTGGCAGGGGTGAAGTCCGGCAGCCAAAGGACCCAGGGGGCGCTCCGCAGGGTCCGCGGGGGCAGCGTCGCTAAGTCCCTGTGGTGTCGCCACGCATCCAGCACCTGCCTTTGAACGCGTTCAAGCTCGTCGTCGGCCGGCTGGGTCACGTCGGCAGCACCCAGGGTTGCCGTCAAGATGGCCACTTGCCTTCGCAGCTGGGTGGGCTCGGCGGGGAGGAGGCGCTGGGCGGCGATCAGTGGGTGGCGCTGGCGGAGTTGCCGCACCAGCTCGGCCAACGTGGTGGGGGTTTCGAGGCTGCCCATCACGCCCCCGGGGTGGTGGTGCCGGCCCTGAATGAGGCGTCGCTGGTAGCTGCGGCGGCGGCGGGCGGCACCATGATGAAGCGCACGTCGATGCGGCGGTTTTTCTGGCGCGAGGCATCGTCCCGGTTAGGCTCCACGGGCCGGCGGTCGGCGTAGCCGGCAACCCCAAGCGCCTGCTGTCCTTGGGGATTGCGTACCTCCTCCAGCTCGGGGCGAGTGGCGGTGAGCACCCGGAAACAGGAAATGGCGCGGGCGGCGGACAACTCCCAGTTGCTGGCAAAGGGGGCCCCTGGCTTGAGCGGCAAATCGTCGGTGTGCCCCTCGATGAACACCGCTTCCAGCCGCCCCGGGTGCCAGAAATCGGCGCAGCCGGACGGTCGAATGTCGTCGGGAGGGGCTGCAAAACAGGGGAGGATCGCGGCCAGCACGTCCGCCAACGCGGCGGTGGCACTGCGACCGGTGGGCGTTAGCTCGGCGCTCCCCAGCGGGAAGAGCACCTCCTCGGGGAGCCGCAACGTGGCGGTTTCGATGTCCACCACCACGCGCACGCCGCGCTCCCGCAGGCGCTGGGCGATGAACTCCACCAAGAAGCGCCGCAGTTCCTCGGTGTTGGTGAGCTCTTGCTGGGTACGAGCCAACTGCTCCTGGGTGGCGCGCAGGTCCCGGCTGGAACGCTGAAACTCCAAGGCGAAGAGGACCAGCGTGATGATGAAAAGGAACAGGAGCCCGCTCATCAAGTCGCTAACCGACCCCAGGTAGTCGCCGTCAGCAGTGGGCGAAGCGGGGGGTGAGGCGGTGGTGCGGGACACGTCACTGCTCCTGGCCTGAAATTTCGGAGAAGTCTTCGATGGTTTCCCTCAACTCTCCGATGGCTTGGCCAAGTGTCGAGCTTGCCTGGGCGAGATGGCCATCCACGTGCCCGAGAAACTCGCGCACCTGATTTGTGAACGCTCCGAGCCCCTCGTTGATCTCTTTGAACAAACCTTGCGCGCTGCGATCCACCTGCCCAAAGCGCGCCTCGAAGTTGGCGAGCAGCTGCGCCAACTGCCCGTGCTCATGCTTGATGGTTTGCGCCGTGGCCAGTAGCTCCCCGTGCAGATGAGAGGCGGATTGCATCGTGGTGGTGATCTGGGCTGCGGCGGCGCTCACCCCCTGGGTGGCCGCCTTGAGCCCCGGGGCCAGGCTGGCAAAGGCGGACTTTGAGGCGGCGAAGGCGTTGGCCGCCTCGCTGACCTTTTCGGTGGCGGCGTGCACTTCGCCGAGTACCGCGCGCAGGTCGTTGGCCGCCGCTTGCAGTTGGCCGCTCACGCTGGCGCCGCTCTCTTGGATCGAGTTGACGGCGCTACTCACCCCCGCCTGCAGGCGGGCGTGCACGCCGGCCAAGGTTTGATCGACGGTTTGCAACAGCACTGCCACCCCCTGCCCCATGGCAGTGGCGGCGGCGTCCACGGCGCCGCGGAGCTCACTAGCCACGGCACCCATCTCTTCGGTCCACCGCGCTTGTTGATCGGCAAGGGTGCTACTGCTGGCACTGAGGTGTTGAGCCGCGGTGCTCATGGCGCTGGCCATCTGCTCGATCTTGGATTGGGCAGAGCCTGTCAGGACGGCTTCGAATTTACGCAAAAGCTCCTCGCTGAGGCGCTTGTCGAAGTTGACCTGGTTTTTGTGCATGGCGTCCGCCGCGGCGATTAGCTCCTTCAGCATCGGCTGCAGCCAACGGGCCTGGCTTTCGTCTAAGGCGCTGGCGATGGAGGTCGCCAACTCCGTGTTGAAGCGCTCCAGCTGCTTGGTGCTGGCGCGGGCCACCTCCAACTGCTGGTACGCCACCTCCGCAGCGGTCAGGGGCGGGATCAGCCTGTCCCAGCCCCTCGCCCAGGCGGCGCAAGACTGATCCACCTGATGCCATCGGCGCTTGGAGAAGGCGGAAAGCACCAGGGACAGGAAGAGCCCACCGGCAGACGTCCAGAATGCCAGATGTGCTCCGCCCAGGAGGGTTTCCAAAGCGGCGGTTCGCCCCAAGTGGTCGGTCGCCGTGACACTCTTCTCGGCTCCCCCGATGCCAATGATCAGGCCACAGAAAGTAAAGAAAATTCCCATGCCGGTCAAAAGGTTGGGCATGGCGCCGTGGAGTTGGGCGTTGAAGTTGAGGGCGAGGCCCTCCCCCAGGAGGCAGGTGGTGGCCGGCCGCAAGCTGCGCAGTCTGTCCCCCGTTTCGACAACGGTGGAGCGGTAGTCTTGCCACATGGACCACAGCGCTGGGTACTTCTCCACCTCCTGGCTGTAGCGCTCCCACTGGGCGGTGAGTTGGTTCGGTTGAGGAAGCCGTCTTTGAAGGGCTGCGATGGCGTGGAGAACCACCGACGTCACTCGCCCGACCGAGAGGCTTGACCACCAAAAGCACATGAAGATCACCGCGCAGCCAAAGATGGTGATCAAATTTGGGGCTGAGATTTCAGGCACGTTTGCCCCCAGGTTCGTCACGGCGCCCCACGCCGAGACATAAAGTTGCATCCATGGAAGGTGATGCTCGCGTCAACTCACAAGGTGTTGGGCCGGGGAGTAACTTGTACGCCTTGAAAGGCGTTACAAGCGCCCGGTGAGGGGGGCGGCATAGCCGGTGAGCTCCAGGTAGCCCTCGCCGGTGGTGGAGCCGGAGATGGCCACCGGTCCCTCCCAGTAGACCACGCCGGTGGACGAGCGGCCGTCGATTTCGGCGTCGGCCAGCAGCGGCGCCACCTCCAGATCGAGGCCGGCGCGGGGGATGCGCAGGCGCAGGCGGGCGGGGTAGGCGGCGCCGGTGCGCGGGCTCGTCCAGCTGGTGAGGGGGACGAACTCGAGGTCGGCGGCGCCGAGGGCGAGCGTGGACCCGTCAACGGAGACGACCGTGCCGGCGGAGTGAGGGGAGGCGCTGCCGTCGGCACGGCGCAGGCGGTAGACCATGAGGTCGCGCCCGTCGGCCAGGCGCACCCCCAGCCAGTCCCAGCCCACCACGTCGGTACCCAGTTGGGTGGAGCCCCACTCGTGGTCCAGCCACGATTCACCGGTGACGGTGAACGTACGGCCCTCCAGGTGGAGGGTGCCCGCCGTGGCCAACCGGGTCCAGGTGAGGTAGGCGGAGGCGTTGCCGGGCTCGTCCCCCTTGCGGGAGACGCCGCCCTCGCCGTGGCGGGTCAGCGGCCGCGTGGGCTCCAGGCGTAGGTGCAGCGCCACGTCGGCTCCGCGGTCGGCGGCGGTGAGGGTGAGGACGTCGCCGTGATGGCGTTGCAGCTCCCAGTCCTCGACCCAGACGTGCAGGTCGCCAGTGGCAAAGCCGGCGAGGCCGACGGCGGCCCGCCGCAGCCGCTGGGCGTGGTGGAGACGGCCGTTGCGCAGGTCGGCCACCGCCAGATGGGCGGCCAGGGCCTGCCGGGGATCCAACTCCGAGGCCCCGGGGGGCGCCTGCCCCGGCCGCACCCCCTGACGGAAAAAGGTGAGCTGGTAACCGAAGCGCCGGCCGGCGGGGTCGGCAACCAGGCCGGTGACGTACCACCACTCGGTGCGGTGGTCGGGGTGGGCGCCGTGGTCGGCGGGGAAGGTGAGGGACAGGGGCGAGGTCACCGCCCGCCACTCCTCGCCCCCCGCCACGGTGGCCACCAACAGCGGGACGGCTGCGGCGATGGTCCAGCTACTCTTCACGCAGCACCTCCGCCGGGGCGACGCGCAGCGCGCCGGCGGCCGGCACAGCGCCGGCCACCAGGCAGCCCAGCGCCACCCACGCCGCCGTGGAGAGGACGCTCCCCCACGGGGGGAGCAGCCGCAGCGTCCACGCAAAGGACTGCACATTCACCACCTTGACGAGGATGAGGCCGATCGCCAAGCCGGCGGCGATGCCGCCGGCAGCGCCGATGACGCCCAACAGCGCCGCCTGCACCAGCACCACCCGCGCCACCTGGGTACGGCTGGCGCCCAAGGCGCGCAGCAGCGCCAGGTCCCGCGCCCGCTCGGCCAGCAGGGCGAGCAGAACGGTGGCCACCGCCACCACTGCCACCCCGACGGCCACCAGCTGCAGGGCAGTGGTGATGGCGAAGGTGCGGTCGAACACGGCGATGACCTCCGCCCGCAGCTCGCGGTTGAGGAACACCTCGACCAGGAAGCGGCCGGAGAGCGCCGCCAGCAGGCGCTGGCGGGCCTCGGCGGGGTCGGCGTGCGGGGGCAGAAACACCGCCAGCTCCTGGGCGCCGATGTCGGGGAAATGGGCGAGAAAGTCGGCGCGGTCGATGACCACCATCCCCTGGCTGCGGGAGTAGTCGTAGAACACGCCGACGATGGGCCGCTCCAGTACCCCCTTGGGGGTGGGCAGCCGCAGCACGTCCCCCTCGGCCAGGCCGAAGCGCCGAGCGGCAGGTTCGTTGATCACCGCCCCTCGCCGCCGGAGCACCTCGGCGAACACCGCCCGGGCGTCCTCGCCGCTGCGGAACGGCACACCGCCATGCCGGGCGACCACCTCCAAAGCCCCGGCCCCCAAGGTGATCGTCTCGCCGTGGAGGGGAACGGTGGCGACGTGGAAGGGATCGACGGCCTCGTTGCCGAACAACTGGATGGCGCACTCCACGACGTCCGGGTGGAGACGCCCCACCTGCACCCCCGCCACCGCCGCCGGCCGCACCCACAGGTCCGACCGCAGCCCCTGCTCGGCCCAGTGAAGGACGGTGGCGCGAAAAGAGGACACCATGGTGGCGATGGCCACGGCCAGCGCGATGGCCACCCCGACCGCCCCGGCCGCCCACGCCGCCCGCCGCCGGCCGGCGGCCAGGGCGGCGCCGGCCAAGCGCAGCAATACCCCGGCGCGGCGCAGGCCGGGCAGCGCCTCGAGGCGGGCGAAGGTGTCCACGGCCAGCCCGGCGGTGGCCAACAGTGCCGCCAAGATGGCCAACGAGCCGGCGAGGGCCGGGATGGGCAGACCCCCAACCGCGGGCAGGCGGGCCAGGGCGGCGCCGATGGCCAGCAGCGCCAGTCCCAGGAGAGCGCTGCGGCGGCGGGCGCGGGCGGGCAGGAGCACCGGAGGCTCGCCGCGCAGCCCTTGCAGGGGCGGGGTGGCCCGCGCTTCCAGCAGTGGCAGCGCCGCCGCCGCCAGGGACACCACAACGCCCAGCAGCACGCCGGTGACGGCGAGGGGAGGGTCGATGTCGATGGCGGTGGTGGGCACGGCGCTCTGCACCGCCGAGGCGACGGTGGCGCGCACCGAGGCCAGCGCGGCGCGCGCCGCCAGGCCGCCGCCCAGCACCCCCGCCACCCCTCCGGCCAGCCCGATGAGTGCCGCCTCCACCAGCACGGCCCGGGCGATCTGGCCGCGCCCGGCGCCCAGGGAGCGCAGGAGGGCGATGACTCGGCGCCGCTGCACCACCGAGGTGGCGAGGGTGGTGGCTACCAGCACGGCGCCCACCAGCAGGGATATGCCGGAGAGGGCGGCGAGGTTGAACTCTAAGGCGCGGAGCATGCGCTGGCCGCCCTCGGCGCGCTGGCCCGGGGTGGCCAGGGCAAGCGGTGGGGGCAGCAGATTCTCGCTGACCACCCTGTCCCGCAGCTGCTCCAGGGTGACTCCCGGCCGGGGCCGCAGCTGCAGTGCGTCCACGTACCCGTGTCGGCCGAAAAGCTCCTGCGCCGCAGCGATGTCCATGACGATGACGTGGTTCCATGCGCTGGCCAGGCGTTGAGGGGCCACCACGCCCGCTGCGATCAGCTGGACGGTGCGCGAGCGGGCGGCCAACAGCAACCGGTCTCCCACCTGGAGGGACAGGCGCTCGGCCAGGGCGCTGGGCACCAGCACGCCGTCACCGCGTAGCACGCTCTCCCACTGCGGCTGGCCGCCGGCCAGGGGTGGCAAGTTGGCGAGGCCGACTTCGGTCAACAGGTCGACCCCGAGTACCTTGACGGTCTCCCTCAGCTCCGGCAGCAGCGCCGCCTCTTCGATCACCGGCGCCAGGCGCGCGTGGGATGCCAACCTTCGCAGAGCAGCCAGCCTCGCGGTGGGTACGCCGCCGGGGGCGGTGATCTCCAGGACCTCGCCGCCCGCCACCTCCACGACGCCTTCGCGCATCGCCCACACCGCCGCTCGGTTTGCGGCGATGGTGGCCACCACCGCGGCGACCCCGGCGGCCACTCCAACGATGGTGAGGAGCAGGCGCAACGGCCGGCGCTGCGCGGGGCGCAGGACCAGGGCCCGGAGGATCATGGCCGATGACTGGCCACCAGGCGGCCGTCGTGCATGGCCAGAACCCGGTCGGCCACGGCAGCGAGGCGTTGGTCGTGGGTGGCGAGGAGCAGCGCCGCCCCGTCGCGGCGACGCAGCTCGTCCAAAAGCTGCAGCACCGCTGTTCCGGAGGCCGAGTCCAGGTTGCCGGTGGGTTCGTCGGCCAGCACCAGACGGGGGCGATGCACCAAGGCGCGGGCCACCGCCGCCCGCTGCTGCTCACCGCCCGACAGCTCCCCTGGGAAGTGGCGCCGGCGGTGGGTGAGGCCAACCCGCTGGAGGAGGTCGTGGACGCGGGAGTCGTCGCGTCGGCCGTCCAGAGCCAGGGGCAACGCCACGTTTTCCTCCACCGTCAACTGCGGGACCAGGTGAAACGCCTGGAACACGATGCCAATGTGGCGCCGGCGCAGCAGGGTGAGGACCTCTTCGCCGGCGCGGCGCACGTCCACTCCGCACACCGTCACCTCACCCTCGTCAGGGCGGTCCACGCCGGAGAGTAGGTTCAAGGTGGTGGACTTGCCGCACCCCGAAGGCCCCACCAGCGCCACCATTTCGCCCGCAAGCAGGCGCAGGGAAACCTGGTGCAGGGCGGTAACCGACCCTTGCCCTGCCCGATAGCGCTTGCCCACGCCGTCAAGGACGGCGACCGGCTCCACGGGTCTTCCTTTTGGGGCGCCCTTGCTGGCCGTCGCCGCTGGCCAGAGAGAGGCGGGTGAGGCGCTCCTCCAGCGTGTCGAGCTCGGCGATGAGCTGGACGCCGGGGTGCAGACCTTCCAGCCAGCCGGCGCCGGATCCCCCCACCCAGAGGGCGGTACGCGGCGGCAGCGCGGCGTGCAGTTGGTTGAGCAGGGCCACGGTGCGCGCCGACGCGCTGGCGGTGCTCACCGTCACCCCCACCGCCTCGGCGTCGGTGGCGCCGGCGGTGTGGACGATCTCGTCCAGGGGTGTGTCGAGGCCCAGCAGGTGCACTCGACGGCTCCTGGCGACGGCGGCCAGGGCGACCATGTGCAGGGGTAAACCGTGGGTTTCGCCGGGCAGGGCGGCGAGCACCAGCGGCCGCCCCGCAGCGCCCGGCTCCAGCGCCTGGCGCAGCGCCCGCAGCTCATCCTCCACCGCTTCCGAAAGCAGGTGTTCGTGGCGGATATCCAGCTGACCCCGCGCCCACCGCTCCCCCACCTCCACCAGCAGGGGGTGCACGTACTGCCGCAGGAAGACGCTCACCCCGTGGGCAGCGGCCGCAAGGTGCAACGCGCGGGCCACCGCCGCCAGATCGAAGGCTTCCAGGTGGTGGATCACACTGGCGCACCAATGCTCGGGGGTGCGCCCGTTGGTCACTCCCGGGGGCAGCAGCGCCAGGAGTTTTTCCAAGGGCAGGGGCACCACGGCGCTGGCGCGGTGTCCCTGGGCGAGGGCGCTCTTGACCAGTCTCAAGCGCTCCACCTGCTCGGTGGTGAAGCGCCGGTGCCCCGAGGGCAGACGCACCGGGGTAGGGAAGCCAAAGCGCCGTTCCCAGGCGCGCAGGGTGTGCTGGGTGAGGCCGGTGGCACGGGCCACCGCGGCGATGGACCAGGTGGCCTGCTCAGCAGAGGGGGTGCGGTGGCTCATGTGCGCTCCGGGTGCCGGCAGGGGAAGGCGCCGCGGGTTCTGGGGCGAGGGGCGGGCCACGAGGTTTTTTCCAGCTTCGCCCGACCTCGGCCCCGGCCCGCCACCGTCTTCTCAGCGGCTTCGCAGTAGACCGCATTGCAGGACGCCCAGGCTGATTGGCGCTGCTGCTGGGTGGTCACCATCGCTCCCCTCAGCTTGGAGAAGAGCACTACTACTGTCGAGTATTCCTCTACCGGCGCAGCATCGGTCGCCCTTTGGCCTTCCCGCGTCACTCCGGCGGGCGGCAGGGAGGGGGGAATTCGCCAGGCACCCGCACGGGCACGGTGGCTGGGAGCGCGGCCCCGCACGCCCGCACCCGGAGGGCGTTGATCTTCTGCGCACACGGCGGGCACCGACAGGGTGGTGGCCATCGCCCCGGTCAGCGGTCACGCTCAAAAACTAGGCCATGGGCACCGTCGAGGACCACGCGGCGCCGGCAGCGGCGCGACAAGGGCAGTGGACATAGCCCCTAGCTTCACGGCCTGCTGCCGTCCCCGCAGCCCCCCTTGACACGTCGGTTTTTTTTTTT
>Ga0308414_1000858_pt1 | contig 19951 bp, 15 predicted proteins | sample HotsprSampleOS50_FD_205667 | JGI IMG/M metagenome (GOLD analysis project Ga0308414, IMG submission 205667) | Hot spring phototrophic mat microbial communities from Octopus Spring, Yellowstone National Park, Wyoming, United States - 20090730_OS50 ...
TAAAGTTTACTTCGGACAGTTCTGCGGAATGAAATGAAGCAGTCCCGACTTGTCGGGATAATCGAACCATAGTGGAATTGATCCCGATAAATCGGGACTACTTCGAACTAAAGTTCTCGTAGGACATTTCTGCGAAATGAAATGAAGCAGTCCCGACTTGTCGGGATAATCGAACCACCTGTCCCTTTTGAACGAAGTGAATGGGATAGTGGAATTGATCCCGATGAATCGGGACTACTCGAACTAAAGTTCTCGTAGGACTTTTCTGCGAAACAAAGTGAAGCAGTCCCGACTTATCGGGATAATCGAACCACCTGTCCCTTTTGAACGAAGTGAATGGGATAGTGGAATTGATCCCGATAAATCGGGACTATTGAAATTAAATTTTCGTAGAGCAGTTGTGTTGAAGGAAATAAAGCAGTCTCGACTTTTCGGGATAATTAGCAGGTCTAAGGTTCAAATCATTTCGCCAGCTCTATCGTAAGCCCTTATTTCTAAAGGCTTGTCTATTTTAATCCATTGATTTTATTTTATCATCTCAAATTACGAATAACAAAAGAAAAAGGTGGGGATAATTCGTTTACTTTCCTTCTCGCAGAAAATATCAAAATTTTATGAGTTTAATTCTTAGGTTTGTGAATTTTCAGTGGAAAAATTGGGTCATTATAGTTGTCTCAAAATAGTACAAATAGCGAATTAGATACGGCTTAGATACAAGTTAGATACGACTTTGTAACGACTTTGATACGACTTTGTAATGACTTTGATATGACTTTGTAGTGATAACTGACCTATTTGAGAGGAAATAAGTCCAAATTTTGTATTAAAAAATGAAAAAGACGGGTATAAATCTTTAACTTTTGAGAATAAACCCTCTAACCATTGCCGTTTACTTCCTGCTGTTGATATCTTTAACCCGAATTATGCATTAGAAATAGCCAAAGGGGGAGAAAAATTACAAATATTTTCATATAATCCATTAATCTAAGCTCTTCTTTTTAGTTTAACGGATAATTTAAGGATAATTTTTCCACCTTTACTAACTAACCAACTCATCTGCATGACGGTTCCTACTTCGACTTGCGAAGTGAGTGAAGTAATGGGATTGAGACTGGGGGCTGTCTAAAAAGTAATTTTTTTATATAAATCAGTATGAAAACATTTGATTTTACAAAAAAATGTCAGTCTTCGTCGGGCTCAGACTGACATTTTTTAACTTTTTAGACAGCCCCCTACGATTAAAAAACCTTTAATTGAATAACCTGTTCATAAGATCGTTTTAATTAGACCTGCAAAGTGAGGCGATTATTGGAATTGACCTGATGAATCGGGACTACTGAAATTAAATTTTCGTAGGGCAGTTGTGTTGCTGAAAAAATTAAATTTACGATTTATCCCGATGCTAATTACATTTCCTGGACTGAAACTTATAATAACTCAGAATTTTATAATTGGCTTTTATCCAATAAAAAAGAATAAAAGATTCTTAATTATAACTCACCTATGTTCAATTAATTGTACAATTAAAATTTTTTCTTTTCTTTATTCATTTAATTTTAATTTTTAACTAAAATTTTTATCTGGTATAAGCTTTGACAAATTTTTTATAACAACGAAAGGAGTTATAAAATGAAAAAGTTAAGTATTTTTTTATTCGCAGCCTTCTTAATCTTCTTATTACCAAAAGAGATTAAAGCTAATAACCCTGGATATATGCAGGGATATTTTTATTCGAATTTGACGCCTTATGGAACTTGGATATCCTTAGACTTTGGAGTTTATGCGTGGAGACCTACAATTATATCAAGAACTTGGTCACCATACAGAATGGGACGATGGATTTGGACAGATTATGGCTGGTATTGGGATTCTTACGAACCTTTTGGATACATAGTTTATCATTATGGAAGATGGCATTATGATGATTATTACGGCTGGATATGGATTCCTGATTATGAGTGGGCTCCTGCTTGGGTTGAATGGAGATATGATGATGATTACATTGGTTGGGCTCCACTTCCACCTTATGCAGTATTTAGAGTTTCAGTGGGTATTGTTTATACTTATTCATACTTTATTCCTGTAGCTCATTGGCACTTTGTAAGTTTTAAACATTTTTGCAATCCGTATGTATATAACTACTATATTCCTGAAAGAAGCAAATATAGAGTTTACTCAAATACAAAATACAGAAATGAATATAGTTACTCTGGAGGCAGAATAAGAAATGAAGGTGTCGAATTTGATTTCGTTAGAAAAAGATCAGGTGATAATATAAGAAAAAGAGACCTCGTGATAACAGATGATCCAAGAAGTTTTGAAAACAGTCGTAAAAGAGATAGAGATCAGATTACTGTATTTGTAGCTGACAGAGAAAGAATTATACAGGACAGAGAATCAATTAGAAATGCTGATATTGTTAGAAATGACAGAAAAACTTCTCTTGATTTATCACGAGTTGAATTGGGTGATATACGTAGCAGAGATGAACAAATAAAAAATCAGGAAAGAGAAAACATTACTAACAGAGAAGTCAGGAGAGACAGAGAAATCAGCAGAGAAGTTATTCAAGAAAGAAATGAAGAAGGAAGAGATTCTGAACAGAGAAACAATAATCAGACAAGAGATGAAAGGAGAAATGTAATTATTCAGGAACAGAAAAGAAGCGAATCAAGAGACAATGAAATAAACCGTGAAAGAGAGAGAATTCAGATAAACAATGATAGAAGTAACCAGAGAGAACAAAATAGAAGAAATGATAGCTGGATAAATTCAAATAATGACCATAGAAGTTCCAGAAACATTGAAGAGAGAAGAATTGAACAGAATAACAATCAAAGGAACGATAATCGTGAAATTAGAAATCAACAGAGAAATGAAAACTCTCGAAATGAAAGAAACAGGGAAGATGTAAATCAAGATAGAAGACAGAATACAGATCAAAGGCAAAGATCAAGGTAACATAATTTTTCATCTCATCCTGCTTAAGGCGATAGTGAATTTATCTATCGCCTTTTTTGTTTTTGAAACAAATATCTATATTGAAAAAAAATTTTTGAAAATTATGAAAGACAAAGAAAAAAATCTTTTTTATATACTTGGTTCTTTTTTCGTTGCTAATGCTTTATTAGCAGAATTTATTGGAATAAAAATTTTCTCCTTAGAAAAATCACTTGGAATTGAGCAATTTAATCTATCGTTTTTTGGTATAGATAATCTATCATTTAATCTAACTGCAGGTGTTTTGCTATGGCCTGTTGTTTTTATAATGACAGATATAATTAATGAGTATTTTGGCAGAAAGGGAGTAAGATTTATGTCCTTTACTGCTGCAGCTCTCATCACTTATGCATATTTTATGATATACTTCTCAATGGGTCTTCACCCAGCAGACTTTTGGATTACACGTGATACTCCTTCAGGTTCATTAAATATGGAATTAGCATTTGATACAATATTTGGTCAGGGTTTATGGATTATTGTTGGTTCTTTAGTTGCTTTCTTAATCGGTCAGCTTGTGGATGTTACAGTCTTTCATTTTGTTAAAGCAAAAACAGGAAGTTCTAAAATTTGGCTACGAGCAACAGGTTCTACTTTAGTTTCTCAGTTTATTGACAGTTTCATCGTGTTGTTTATTGCTTTCTACATTGGTGCTGGTTGGGATTTGAAATTAGTTCTCGCCATTGGATTAGTAAACTATATTTATAAATTTATCATTGCAGTTTTCCTAACTCCAATTCTTTATCTTTTACATTATTTAATTGATTTATATTTAGGAAAAGAGCTCGCAGAAAAATTACAATTAGAAGCTACAAACAAATAACTTTTGACTACGTCAATTATTTACTTAGATTTGTTTTGTAAATAATTGATTTTTTGAAAGTCTATAAGTGGAAAAATTATTCCAATCTCTTCATAAAAAATCTCTATATCTATTCAATTGGAATTCTACATCAATCCAATCAAAAAATAAAAATAATAATTCAGGGAGAGAAAAATGAAAATCACCAAAGAAGAAGCCTTACTCTATCATAGCACTGGAAGAGTAGGAAAAATTGAAGTTATTCCATCCAAACCTTGTCTTACATCTAGGGATTTATCTCTTGCATATACTCCAGGAGTCGCTGAACCTTGCAGAGAAATACATAAAAATGTTGAGGATGTTTATAAATACACCGCAAAAGGAAATCTTGTGGCAGTATTGTCAAACGGAACCGCTGTTCTTGGACTTGGAGATATAGGACCTGAAGCAGGTAAACCTGTTATGGAAGGAAAAGGAGTTCTCTTTAAAAGATTTGCTGATATAGATGTATTTGATATTGAAGTTAATTCTCACGACACCCAAGAAGTAATTAGAGTCTGTCAATTACTTGAACCAACATTCGGCGGAGTTAATCTTGAAGATATTAAAGCTCCTGAATGTTTTGAAATAGAAGAAACTCTAAAAGCAACGATGAACATTCCTGTATTTCACGATGATCAACACGGCACAGCAATTATTTCTTGTGCTGCCTTGATTAATGCTGTCGAATTGGCTGGGAAAAAAATAGATGAAATTAAAATAGTTGTTAACGGTGCAGGTGCTTCTGCTATTTCTTGCTGCAAACATTATGTTATGGCTGGGGCTAAAAGAGAAAATATTTGGATGTTCGATACAAAAGGTTGTGTTACAAAAGATAGAACTGATTTAAACAAATACAAAAAAGAATTTGCCCAAGAAAAAGGATTTGCTACTTTAGCTGACGCAATGAAAGATGCTGATGTTTTTATTGGACTTTCTGTTGGCGGTGTGGTAAATAAAGATATGGTAAAATCAATGGCAAAAAATCCAATCATCTTTGCTATGGCTAATCCTGATCCAGAAATTATGTATGATGAAGCTGTTTCTGTTCGTGATGATTTAATAATGGCTACTGGTCGAAGTGATTTCCCAAATCAAGTAAATAATGTACTTGGCTTCCCATTTATTTTTAGAGGTGCATTAGATGTTCGTGCTGTTCAAATAAATGATCAAATGAAAATGGCAGCAACTTTAGCTCTTGCAAAATTAGCAAAAGAAAAAGTTCCTGAGATGGTTATCAAAGCCTATGGTGGAGAAGAATTTACATTTGGTAAAGAATATATAATCCCAAAACCTTTTGACCCGCGGGTTCTTTGGTATGTTGCTCCTGCAGTGGCTAAAGCAGCAATTGAAACAGGTGTTGCTAAAATTAAAGAAATGGACTGGAATGCCTATGAAGAAAAACTTAAAGAGAGATTAGGATTATCCAAAGAAATCGTTAGGGTTATGATTCATAAAGCTCAGCGTAAACCTAAACGTGTAGTTTATCCTGAAGGTGAAGAAGAAAATATTATTCGTGCTGCGCACTCCGTTTATAATGATGGAATCGCTAAACCAATTTTATTAGGAAATAAAAATAAAATTGAATCTGAAATTAAAAGAATTGGATATGAACTAAGTGAATTTCAAATTATTGATCCTCTGAATTGTGATAAATGTGAAGAATATGCTTTGGAATTTTATAAGAGAAGACAAAGAAAAGGTGCAACACTCTATGATTCAAGAGAAGTTATAAAGAAAAATAATTACTATGGCTCAATGATGCTTGCTTTAGGTGATGCAGATGCTATGATAAGCGGATATTCTACAAGTTATCCGAACACAATAAAACCAGCATTACAATGTATTGGAGTTAAAAGCGGTTTTTCAGTTGTATCGGGAATGTACATTGTAATTACTAAAAAAGAAACTTACTTTTTTGCTGATTGCACAGTTAATGTTAATCCAAACGCACAACAGCTTGCAGAGATTGCCATATCAACTGCAAATGCAGTAAAATCTTTTGATGTAGAACCGAAGATAGCATTACTTTCTTTTAGTAATTTCGGAAGCGCACCATATCCTGAGTCAATTAAAGTTAAAGAAGCATTAAAACTAATAAAATCAGCGCGACCAGATTTAATTGTTGATGGAGAAATGCAAGCTGACACTGCAGTAGTACCTGAAATATTAGAGAAGACATTTCCTTTTACAGAAATTAAAGGCGGAGCAAATGTTCTAATTTTCCCAGATTTAGGCTCCGCTAATATTGCATATAAACTTATGGCTCGAATAGGACAAGCTACTGTTATAGGTCCTGTTTTATTGGGAATGAACAAGCCCGTTCACGTATTGCAAAGAGAAGCTACTGTTGATGATATAATAAATATGACTGCTATTGCTGTTGTTGATGCACAAGCAGTCAATAAAAAATAATATCATATCTATTCTTGATGCAATAACTTAATAAAATAATATATCATCTTTTGTTGGAATAAGATTTCAGGTTCTGATTCGTTAAATTTTTTTATGAATCAGAGCCTGATATTTATTAATAAATGTATATTTTGAATTCGATTATACTCTTAGAAAAAAAATTATTTTTGAAAAAGTTTCATAATTTTCCTTAAACCTACCAATGATTATTTACTTGAAAAAAAAATTTCTTTCAGAAACCCATTGTAATCCATTGCTGTCCAAAATAAACTTAAACTTAATCAATAAATTCTGATTTTGTTCCAAAATAAAAGATAATAAATTTGTTTTTAATTGAATCCATTATAAAAAGTATTACTCTATTATTATTCACGGGTTTTAATCAAATGTGGCTAAAGCCTATAATATGTTTGTCTTTATAATAACAGTTGGATAAATCCAACTGCAATAGATTAGAACACATCTAATGAACATTTATTGGGGGTTGTCTAAAAAGTAATTTTTTTATATAAATCAGTATGAAAACATTTGATTTTAAAAAAAATGTCAGTCTTTGACGGGCTCAGACTGACATTTTTTACTTTTTAGACAGCCCCAAAAAAAATTAGAATCAGGGACAGGCTTTAGCCACATAAATAAATTTATTTTGAACAGATGAGTTATAATCTTTTGAATTAAGTCTTAATAAGTATAAAGGAAATATTTATGAAAATTTTTAATTTGTTTTTAATCTCTTTGTTATTAATAAGCAATATAATTGCTCAGGATTTTGATTTTAATGAACCAAAAGTTTCAATTGGGGGTTATGGAGAGCTTCATTATAACAGCGATAAAATTGGTAATCAACCAACAAAATCTTCTTTGGATTTCCACAGATTTGTTTTATTCTTAGGATATAATTGGAATGAAAAATGGTCATTAAAGTCTGAAATTGAATTAGAACATAATTTCGTCAGAAATGGTCAAGGGGAACTTGAATTGGAACAAGCATATATTAATTATCATCATGCTGATTGGTTTGGATTTAATGTTGGTGTAATTTTACCATCAATTGGATTACTGAATGAATTTCACGAGCCTCCTCTATTTTTTGGAACTGAAAGACCAGTTTATCATAATTTGATCATTTCGACAACTTGGTTTGGAAATGGAGCATCTATTTACAGTTTTTTTAATGGTTTTGATATCAAATTAACTCTTTTTGAAACATTGAACTCAGATAAATTTTCATATTCTCAGGGAATAAGACCAGGCAGAATGAAGGGTTATTTTCCTGATGCATCGAGATTTTTATATAGTGCAAGATTAGATTATTTGAATATTTCAGGATTAAAATTTGGTGGTTCTGTGTCATTTAACAATGCAAAAGGTGATTCAACTAATACAGACGTAATTATATCGGAAATACATGCTAAATATGATGCTAATAATATTGTTGCAGTTTTTGAATTTGGTAATATTAATTACAATTCTGGTATTTTAAGAAAATCACAAGGGTTCTATTTCGACATAGGTTATAATTTTAGTGGTTTTTTTGATTGGGATGCAAAAATTCAACCTTTTGTTAGATATTCTGATATAAACACTGCTTCAAAAACCAGTAGTGGCGGTTTAAACGAAAAACTTTACCACTTTAAAGAAATTATGGTTGGTATTTCAATAAAACCTATTGAACAAATAGTCTTTAAATTAGACTTTAGTGAAAGAACAAGAGAATCAGACAAGAGAAAATCTAAATTCATTAATCTTGGTGCTGGATATATGTTTTAGAGGAAATTGACAAATGTTAATAATAACATTTTTAATCCTTATTCTGAATTTAATTGTATTGCCTCAGAGCATTAAAGAGAATGTTGATAAGGCTATTGAAAATTGTTTTGGCAAAACCATAAGAATAGAATATGATAAACTTAAAATAGAAGATAAGTTAAAAATACATATTGAAAAAGAAGTGGGACAAAAGTTTTATTCAGATGAGGTTTATTTATACAGAATATTTAATGAAAATAATTTAATAGGATATGGTTTACTTGATAACGTTATTGGTAAATCATTACCAATTACTTTTTTAGTTTTATATGATAATAGCGGAACTATTCTATGTTCTGAGATAATAAAATATCGTGAACCCTATGGTGGTGCTGTTCAGAGCAAAGACTGGAATGAGCAATTTAAAGGTAAAAATCATAATTCAGATTTTAAAGTTGGTAAGGATATAAATGGAATTAGTGGTGCAACTATTTCGGTTTATTCAGTAACCAAGGGAATTAAAAAACTAACTTTATTATTAAACAATATTTTTGATAAGTGAATATTAAGTTATATCAATTCCCAACTCAACTGAAGAATTTTATTTTATCTCTGTTATTTAGTCTTACAGTTGGAGTTTGTTTTGGATTAGGATTTCTCTATTATACAACAAATTATTCGCCTGAAAAAGCTATTGAAAGATTTAATGGTTCTGAGGTTTCGAGTGAATTTGAAATCTTAGAGAATTATCCAAAACCAATTTCTGAAATATTTATCACAACACATAATCACATAATTGCATTCACTTTAATTTTTTCAGTAGTCGCAATTATATTTTATTTCTCTTCTGTTATAAAAAATCGATGGAAAACATTTTTTCTTGTTGAACCTTTTGTTTCGATAGTTATTTCTTTCTCGAGTCTTTGGCTAATGAGATTTGTAAATCCTGATTTTGTTTATTTAATGTCTTTGTCATCAGCTTTGATTTATATTTCATATTTTATTATGGTTGGGTTAATCGTTTATGAGATAATTTTTATAAGAACTAAATAGTAAGAAAAATGAACAATAATATTCACAAAGGAGCTTAACCCTGAAATAAATTCAGATTATGATGATAAATATTTGTTTGTAAGTCTTTATTTGTATGATTTAGGGCTATTGCCCCTATAAAAATCTATTAAATACAAATTGTTATTGAGATATTATTGCTAAAGCACTTTCTATATTTAACACAGTAATAAAATTTTACAAAAAAATAAATTTTTAATAGTCTCTTTAAATTCTATCTAACATTTTTGGGAAAAAGTAATCTTTTATTATTAATCTTTTTTCTATCAGTTCATTCCATTTTTTTTCTGTTTCCAAAATTACTATTCCACAGGTTGGTATATTTTCTAAATATTGATTTGAATAAATATTTACAAAGTCTGTTAAACCAGGATTATGTCCAAATAACATTAGGTTTTTATTTTCATCTTTTTGTTTAGATAATATTTCTTTTATTTCACCAGCAGAAGCCATATATAAATTTTCATTAAAACAAATAGCCTCGACTTTGTAATTTAGTCTATTAGCAAATCCTATAGCAGTTAATTTTGCTCTTTTAGCAGGGCTTGATAAAATTAAATCCGGAGTATGAAATTTTTCTGAAAAGAATTTACTCATCATTTTCAGATTGTCTTCACCTCTTTTATTTAAAGGTCTATCGAAATCTTTTAGTTTGGTATCTTTCCAACTTGATTTGGCGTGTCGGATAATGAATAACTTTTTCATTTTAAATATTTACTATTAGTTTATTTTTACCAATAAAAATTATTTTAATCGGATGCACAAAATTAAATTCATTTTATTTGTAAATATATTCTTTCTGACTATTACGGTTTTCTCACAAACTTATCAATGGCAATTGTTTGAAACACAGGTTAAAGCAAACTTAAAACAAATATTCGTTGTTGATTCTCTCAATATCTGGATTGGTGGTGATAGTGCATACATTCTTTATTCGAGCAACAAAGGTTCATCGTGGACAATTCAAAATTACTATCCTGCTTATGAGATAACAGATATTTTTTTCTTGAATAAAAATCAGGGATGGGCTATTGAGAATGGCTCCGATGGAATCAATGTATTAAATAATATTCTTTTTACAAATGATGGCGGAGAGAATTGGATTAGAAAAAGATTCAGACCTGATAATGTTACTTTATACACTATTTGTTTTTTAGACTCATTAAATGGATTTGTTGGAGGAGATCAGAACATTTTTCATTTTACAACTAATGCAGGTGAGAATTGGTATCCGGTTCAGAGAGATACAGCAATTTTTTCACAATTTCCAGTAAGAAAAATTCGATTTATCAATGACAATTACGGTTTTGCAGTGGGCGGGTATTTTGATTTTGGTGGAGTTCTATGGCATTCAACTAATAATGGATTTAATTGGATTACAGATTCTGCTTATGCTGACCCTTTTTTTGATATGGTATTTATTGACTCTACTACAATCATTACAATAGCAAGTGATATTGAAAGAAGTTATCCTTCGGCAGTATTTAAGTCAACAAATCTTGGAACTACTTGGAATTTTTTTGAAATCCCTTATTATGGAGTAAGCAGAGGTATAGCAAAAAGAACAATAAATGAAATCTGGGGAACGTTTCAAAATGAATTTATTTACAGTTTAGACAGAGGAGATAGTTGGATAACAATTTCAACCCCAAGAGATATTGTTGTATATGATATCGAATTTATTGATTCTACCTTTGGTATTTCCGTTGCTGATAGTGGTTATATAATTTTTTACAGATTACTTCCGGATTTAGTTGAATCAGATTTTAGTTTGGATGAGAAGAATTTTCATTTATATCAAAATTTCCCAAACCCATTCAATTCCTCGACAAATATTAAGTTTACAATCAGAACTGAATTTGGCGAAATTGTTACATTAAAAGTATATGACTCTTTGGGTAAAAAAGTTACAACTTTAATTGAAGACATTCTGAAATCAGGAAATTATCAAATTCAATTTATTATTGATGATTTACAATTAAGTTCAGGAATTTATTTTTTTCAACTACAAGTTGGTAGTAAAAGTAAAACCCTTCCAATGATTCTATTGCGATAAATTTTCTTAACGCAGAAGGATCATTTTTTTTGTTTCAACAAAGTCACCTATTCGCAATTGATAAAAATATACTCCACTTGGTAATGTAGAATTTATAATGTAGAATGTAGAATGTTTCCCAGCTTCATAGTAGCCATCAACTATTGTTTCAATTTCTCTTCCAAGAATATCATATAATTTTATTGTTTGCCAACTGCCTACTGCCGACTGCCAACTTATCATTGTGCCAGAATTTCCGCTGGAGGCGGATGACCCCGTGATAGAAAATGGATTAGGGTAATTTTGTTCTAAAACAAATGATTCAGGGAATGTTTCAGTATCTGAAATAGAAACTGGAGTAAAGGAAATTTGTGAAGTCCAAATTTGGTAGTTGCCTGTTCTGTTATCCATCCACACAGGAAATATTTTATTTTCAATTGATACTAAATCAATATTATCTCCTTGATAACCTTGTCCTAAACCTCCAATTGGAATTGGTTTAAAATTTTTATCACTAACTTTATAATCCGTCCAGCTTGAACCTCCATCTGTTGAACGGGAAAGAAACACACTTGCTGAGTCAGATGTAGTAGTTCTATCATCATAATACAAAATGTTTATTCCACCGTATTCATCAATATCTATAGCAGGGAAGTATTGAATTTTTCCATTATTAAATTGGTCTTGATTTACACGAATGGGTTGAGACCAGGTAATTCCATCATCAGTTGATTTGTAAAGAATTATGTCAGGATCATTTCCTGCTGGCAGTCTGTTTCTTTGCGTAGTTACAATATAAATTGTTCCTCGATAAAACGAATTGGATTTATCCACTGCAATTCTTGGTAAACCATTTACTCTTATATTTGATTTAGTTGAAAGAACACCTGTAATACCAGTTACTTCAAAAGCATTATTATTTACTGTCCAGTTTATTCCACCGTCAGTGGACTTTGCAAATCCTATCGCCACTTCATTAAAAGGAGAAGTATTAGATACGATTGCATAACAAACATAAACTTGACCATTTAATCCTACTTCTATATCTGCTCCCGAACTTCTTTGGTTTGAAAAATTAATAAAAATTTTATTACTCCATTCTTGCTCAATATTATCAGTATATGAAAATTCAACAGGGAAGTTGCCAGCTAATTTAACCCAGGCAGCATAAATTCTTCCATAGAATGGGCTATTTGAATTCACGTCTGATACTATTGATGCTCTTTCATAAAGTGATTCACCGTCACGAGTTACCTGTTTCTGATTTGACCAAGTAATTCCATTATCGGTTGAGTAGTGTGAATAAATTCCATAAAAAGGCTGTCTTCCTAAACGTGTTAAAATAAATCTTCCGAATCTATCAATAGTAATTCCAGGGTCTCCTTGATGAAATAAAATATTAGGTCCATTGCAGCTATCACTTCCAAACCAAGTATTACCACTATTTGTTGTAACATAAATTCCTTCACTTACAAAAAATGAAGGTTGAAAAGTAATTGTATTAGCAGTAGCGAAAACTGTGTTTTTATTGGTTGGATGTTTTACAACAAAAGGTTCTGTTTGGGAAACATTGCTTGGATAAATTCTGTAATTATTTCCAATAGATAATCCACTTCCTTGCGGGAAGGAAGTGGAATTAAGAATCATAAGTGTTAAAATTAAAACGAAAAATAATTTATTCATTAGAAACTATATCCCAATCTTAATGATGCAAAAAATGTTCTTGGTTCGCCGGCTTCGTAAAATCTCTTGCTTGTCGAATTGATGTTAATAAAACCGACATATCTTTTATCTAAAATATTGTTAACACCACCAGAAAGCAATAAAGTAATATTTCCAAATCTATATTCAAAACCGGAAGTTAATCCTAACAAAGTATAATCACTTGTTTTATCTTCATTAGCATCATTGACAAACAATCCTGAAACATATTGCATAGTTCCTTTTACGAAGCCAGTTAAATTAAGATTGAACGTGTGTTCATATTCTATTGAAGTAAATAAATTATGCTCGGGAACAGAGGGGACATAATTTCCTGCAAAGTCTTTTGTTTTGGTTTTAATATTACTTAAAGAATCTACTTCAATTGATATTGCTTTGTATTCATCATACTTAAACTTTGAGAAAGCATAAGATAAACTGAAAGTTAAGCCTTCTATTATTTTAGTATTTCCGCCAACTTCAATTCCTGTTCTCCTTGTTTTCGCTGAGTTTCGATAAAAAACATCTCCGTAAACTTCAAATGGAACAATCTCATCGGAAATGATGCTATTGAAGAAAGTAACTTCGAAATAAGTGTTGCTGAAAAACTTTCTATCAAAATCAACAATATTTCCTTTTATCCCCAATTCAAAATTATTTGATTTCTGAGGTTTAAGATCAGGATTAATTAATGTTGTTCCATTATTTGAACTCAAAGGATAATTATCTAATTCATTTCCGGCAGGTGAATCGAAACTCAAACCATACGAAGTGTATAAGGAAACAGATGGAGTAAGTTTGTAATTAAAAGCTGCTTTCGGAGTGAAGGCTTCAAATCTTCTTATATCATTTCTGATTGCAAGCAGTTGATCTTTCTGATCAAAATAAACGTTATCATATCTGCCGCTTAACAAAATGAACAATTTCTTTTTTAATATTTCAAAATTATTTTGAATAAAGAAACCTGAATTACCAATTGTTTCATCTGTAAGATTATTCAATACATCACCTTTTTTTCCAGCAATGTTATTGTAGTTTTCAATAGGTCCTGTTTGATATAAATAGTCTCCACCGATTGTGAATTCGTTTTCTCTATTTTCAAAAAAGATAGACTTGTTTGTGAACCTGCCGGAAGCACCGAGACCATAACGATTAATAATTCTGTAATTTCTTTGAGTTCTTTCGAAATATTTAATCGTTCCATAAGTTGTAATTTCAACTTCGTTGTTTAAGGTTTCACCAAATTTGGAATTTAATCTAACACCAACTCTACCTTTTTTTGAGATTCTTCTAAAATCAAAATCAACTTCTCTTTTAGCGGCCTGAAAAGGATCTTTATCCATTTCTTTTTTTGTAAGAGAACCTGGTAATCTAATTAAGCCAGTTGTGAAATATCCTAAAAATTGCAAGTTGGTATTTTTACCGGGATCAGTTTCCAACACTGTATTTACGATATGCCAGTAATCTTCACTATGAGCACGATAACCTTTATAATTATGATAAGTGTAAGTTAATAAAAATCCGTAATCAGGTGTTCTTATTCCTGTTTTGAAACCATTTCTTCTTAAATTAAATGAACCGAAATCATTAAATATGGTAACAAAATTATTTGGGAAGTTTATATCGTTAATGAAGTTTACGACTCCACCGGGAGCATTAGTATAAAGTGACGAAGAGTTCCCTTTAACAATTTCAATACCTCCAACAGAGTTGAAATCAATTGCTTCAATTCTCGTTTGTCCATCTGGTTCCGATTCAGGAATTCCATCAAGCAAAATTCTAACACCACGAATACCAGAATTTGATCTACTGCCAAATCCTCTAATTGAAATTCTAACATCGTGATTACCGTATCTGTTTTGCATAAATACTCCCGGCATAACATTAAGAATATCGCTGATGGAAGTTTTTCTATCATATTTATAGGTTTTGTTTGAAATTCTAACAACGGGATACGGAATATCAATTATTTTTTTAATAGTTCTTGTCCCTGTTACTATGACTTCATCAGTTTGATATTTTATTGTATCAACAGATGATAATAAAGTTTCTGTCTGAGATTCTTGTGGATATAGAATTTCAGAAAAACTAATTAAGCATAGTAGAGGAACTAAAATTCGAATAATAGAATTTAACATTTAAGTCCTCCTTGAAAAATCTTTTAATAATTATTAAGAAAAAAGATTTGATACTTTAGGAGGTGGAGTATTTATTTCGATAAAGTTATTTAATATTCTTTCAGATTCATATAAGCAGTAAGCAACTAATTCAATATGGCTACTTAATGAATCTGTTTGTTGGAAGTAAAGACCTAAGAATGGATAAAATATAATTTTTAATGGTTGGTTTGACTTAGATTCTTTCGATGAATTATCGAATTTATGCAAGAGTTGTTCGAGTAAATTTTCATATTCATCCATATAACATAAAAAACGCAAAGAATCAGCATCTGACAAATCCTCTTTGATGTCATACATTTGCCCATTGAATCTGAATTCCTTTGAGTCAATCATTTCAAATTTTGGATTATTATTAGCAATATCTTTTTTTGAAAAAGAAAGAATAATTAATTCTTTTTGAAACTCATCATTTTCAATTAGGTAATGGATTGTTTTTTTTACAACTTTCAATGATGAAAAATAGAGCAGCACATACATACCACTATTGAGTAGTAAGATAAATATCAAAGTATATGCAAAAATTGATGATTTTCTTTTCAAAATTATTCAGTTAAAGTTCTTTATCTAAAATAATTTAATCATTAGTGATATTAAAGTTATTTTTGCAGATAATTAAACATAAGATATTGCTAAATAGGTCAAATCTGTTCAAAATAAATGGAAAGCTGATAATACAAATGCGACTGATTTGCACGGCTTAAAACTCTTTGTGTTCTTTGTGCATACTTTTTGCGCTTTGTGGTTAATGACTTTTTAAACACAAAGTTCACAAAGAAATTTTCAGAAAGTCATCTGTTTAATTTTTAAGGTGATATAAGTTGAATAAAAATAATCATTGTTTGGTTGATTATAGAAAAATTCTAAAATAGCAATGCCCAACAGAGTAATATGAAAATAGAGACAATTAAAAAAATAGCAAGTGAAAATTATATAATCGGTCAAGAAAAATATTTCAAGGCTGCAGTTGTAATCCCTTTGTTCAATCAAGATAGTGAAATACACATTCTTTTTGAAAAACGTGCCGCAGAGATTAGACAAGGTGGGGAAGTAAGTTTGCCCGGTGGTGAATGTGAAATATTTGAGAACAATACTTCGCAGACTGCTATAAGGGAGACTTCTGAGGAACTTGGAATTGAACGAGAAAAGATAAATTATTTAGGTAAATATGGTTTTTTGATTACACCATTCGGCGCTTTAATTGATGTTCATTTGATCGAATTATTGATTTCAGATATTAAAGAATTAAACTATGATAAAACTGAAGTTGAATCTGTTTTTAGTTTGCCTCTTAAATATTTTTTGGATAATGAGCCGGAAATTTTTTTTGCAAAAGCACAAGTACTTCCAAATTATGTTGATAAGAATGGAAATCTTGTAGATTTATTTCCTGCTAAAGAATTTAACTTACCAGAAAAATATCATAAACCGTGGGGAACACATAAGCATAGAATTTTAGTTTATAGAACTCAACCCGAAATAGTTTGGGGAATCACTGCAGAAATTATTTATGACTTCTCAAAAAAACTCAAGGAAATAATTTGAAATTTGATAACATTCGCGTTGTAATCTGGGACTGGAATGGAACATTATTAAATGACGTTCAATACTGTTTGGATATATTAAACAATCTTTTAATTGATAATCAACTTAAGTCCTTAACTCTTGAACAATATCGAAAAGTATTCACTTTTCCTGTGAAGGATTATTATGAAAAAGCTGGTTTTAATTTCAGTAAAAAATCATTTGAAGAATTAGGTAAAATTTTTATTTATAATTATGAGAAGAATAAACATTCGTTAAATCTTTTTGATGGTGTTGTAAACATACTTGAATATTTTGAATCCATCGGAGTTGAGCAATATCTTTTGTCTGCATATAAGCAAGATAATCTTGAAGATTTTGTTGAATATTTTAAGATTAAAAAATTCTTCAAAAAAATTAAAGGTCTTGATAACATTTATGCAGGTGGAAAAACTGAATTAGGAATTGAATTAAGAAAACAAATAAATTATTCAAAAGAACAAGTGGTTTTAATTGGAGACTCACTTCACGATTATGAAGTAGCTCAGACAATTAATGTTCAGGCAATTCTTATTTCAAATGGTCATCAATCTGCAGAAAAACTTCGATTAAATTCCAACTTTGTAATTGATGATATAGTCGAACTAAAAGATTTAATTAAACCAATAATTTCTTCTTGAAATATTCAAGTGTTCTTAAAATACCCTCTCTTCTGCTAAATTTTGGCTGCCAGTTCAGAATCCTCATTGCTTTTGAAATATCAGGCTGCCTTACTTTTGGATCATCTTCAGGCAAAGGATGATATTCAATTACACTTTTTGAACCAGTTAGTTCTATTATTTCTTCAGCAAATTGTTTAATCGAAATCTCTTCAGGATTGCCAATATTAACAGGTAGAACTTCATTTGATAGAAGAAGTTTATAAATACCTTCGATTAAATCATCAACATAGCAGAAACTTCTTGTCTGACTTCCGTCGCCGAAAATTGTAATTGGTTCATTCTTTAAAGCTTGCGAAATAAAAGCCGGTAAAGCTCTTCCATCTTTTAATCTCATTCGTGGACCAAAAGTATTAAATATTCTGACAATCCTCGTTTGAACTCCGTGATAACGACTATAAGCCATTGTGAGAGATTCAGCAAATCTTTTTGCTTCATCATAAACACCACGAGGCCCTACAGGATTTACATTTCCCCAATAATCTTCACTTTGCGGATGAACTAAAGGGTCGCCATAGACTTCTGAAGTTGATGCTAAAAGAAAAACAGCATTTTTTTCTTTTGCAAGTCCAAGAGCCTTATGTGTTCCTAATGAGCCGACTTTCAATGTTTGAATTGGAAGTTGAAGATAATCAATCGGGCTTGCAGGCGAAGCAAAATGCAGAATGTAATCAACTTTGCCTGGAACGTGAATAAAATTCGTTACATCGTGTTTTATAAAAGTAAAATTGTCATTTCCAAAAAGGTGAGAGATATTTTCAATATCGCCGGTAATTAAGTTATCAATACAAATTACTCTCATTCCTTCATTTAATAATTTATCGCAAAGATGAGAGCCTAAAAATCCAGCGCCACCAGTTACTACAGCTGTTTTCAACTTTTACCTCGAATAATTGCTTGTCTTCCTATGCTGAAGTATGTGAATTCTTTTTCTTTCATATCATCTAAATCATAGACATTCCTGCCATCAAATATTAAGGGCTCTTTTAATAGCGATTTGATTTTATCAAAATCTAGATTTCTGAATTCATTCCATTCGGTTAATATTAAAAGTGCATCTGCATTCTCTAAAGCATCATATTGATTATCTTTATAAGAGATTAAATCATTTAAATAAAATTTTGCGTTCTCCATAGCAACAGGGTCAAATGCTGCAACAGTGGCTCCAGATCCAAGAAGTTTTTGTATTATGGTTATTGATGGTGCTTCACGCATATCATCTGTGTTTGGTTTAAATGATAATCCCCAAACTGCAAAATGTTTTCCAGAGATATTTCCGTTGAAATAATTTACTATTTTCTCGACAAAACGAATCCGCTGTTCTTTATTAATTTTATCAACAAGTTCAAGAATTGTGAGTTTAGAACCTTTATCGCTTGATGTTTTTATCAAAGCATTTACATCTTTAGGAAAACAAGAACCACCGTAGCCAATACCTGGAAACAAAAATCTCTTCCCAATTCTTGAGTCACTTCCCATACCTTTTCTAATCAAATCTACATTTGCTCCAACTTTTTCACAAAAGTTTGCTAACTCATTCATAAAAGTTATTCTTGTAGCAAGGTAACTGTTAGCGGCATACTTTGTAACTTCAGCACTTTTAATGTCCATTTCAATTATTGGATTTCCTTGTCGAACAAATGGCTCATAAAGTTCACGTAAAATTTTGAAAGCTTTTTCGGATTCTGCACCAATTACTATTCTGTCTGGTTTCATAAAATCATCAACTGCAAATCCTTCGCGTAAAAATTCAGGGTTTGAGGCAACATCGAAGTTTTTAACTCCTTTTTCCAATAAAATATTTTTAACCATCTCAACAGTTCCAACTGGGACAGTACTTTTGTTTACAATCAATTTATATCTATCGCTATCTTTAAGAAGATTACCGATTTGTTCCGTTGCTTCAATTACGTGTTGAAGGTCAGCAGAACCGTCTTCATCTTGAGGAGTAGGTAAGCAATAAAAAATAACATCAGCGAATTCAAGTGCGGATTTTAGGTCAGAGCCAAATAATAATCTTTTTTGTTTGAAATTTCTTAAATAAAGAACCTCAAGTCCGGGTTCGTAAATAGTAATTTGTCCATTTAATAGTTTATTCAATTTTTCTTGATTATTATCAATGCATAAAACTTCATTGCCCATTTCGGCAAAGCAAACTCCGGATGTAAGTCCTACATATCCGGTTCCGATAATTGCTAATTTCATAATATTCCTTTTTTAGTTTATTAAAATTATAATGCAAATATAAGAATTAAAGTGTAATTGTTGGTTAAAGCAGTGTTGTCCAAGATAAATTTAAACCTTATCAATAAACTCTGATTTTAGTTCAAAATAAAAGACAATAAATTCGATTTTACTTCAGTCCCTTATAAAAATGTATTACTATCTTATTATTAACAGGTTTTAATTAAATGTGGCTAAAGCCCTTAATATCCTTGTCTTTATAATAAGGGGCTGTCTAAAAAGTTAAAAAATGTCAGTCTGAATATTATGACTTAGTCAAGCTTTTTTTAATAATTCTGGATTAATAGATTTATAGTTTTCTGTATAGGCAGTTCCAGAATTAATAACAGCACAAATTATTTTTAATAGTTTATTTTCAATGTTGTTTATAATAAGTCTATTGTTTTTTCCTTCAGCTTGTTTACGAAGAAAGTATTTCTTAAAATTTTGATTATGAGTTCTTACGGATAATGCAGCAAGGTAAAGAAGTTTTCTG
>Ga0308414_1000859_pt1 | contig 19950 bp, 14 predicted proteins | sample HotsprSampleOS50_FD_205667 | JGI IMG/M metagenome (GOLD analysis project Ga0308414, IMG submission 205667) | Hot spring phototrophic mat microbial communities from Octopus Spring, Yellowstone National Park, Wyoming, United States - 20090730_OS50 ...
CGCTCCTGGATGCGGGCAGTAACCGGGCCACGGGTGCCGCTGCCAATTACCCGGTCGTCGAGTTCGCGGATCGGGGTGATCTCGGCTGCGGTTCCGGTAAAGAAGGCTTCGTCGGCGATATAGATATCGTCGCGGGTCAGCCGGCGGCTGGTGAGCGGAATGCCGAGTTCGCGGGCGATGTGATGAACCGTATCGCGGGTGATTCCAGTAAGCGCACAGGCGATCTCTGGTTCAATCAGTTGGCTGTTTTTGACGATGAAGAGGTTTTCACCCGCCCCCTCGGCAACAAACCCCATGGTATCAAGAAGGAGTGCCTCATCATAACCGTGCTGGGTTACTTCCAGGTTGGCCAGGATCGAGTTGGCGTAGGTACTGGCCACCTTGGCGCGCGGCATGGTGACGTTGACGTGCTGCCGCTGGTACGAGGAGGTCTTGACCCGGATCCCTTTCTGCAACCCCTCTTCGCCAAGGTAAGCGCCCCACGGCCAGGCAGCGATGGCGATATGAACCTTGGCACCGCGCGGCGATACCCCCATCTTCTCTGAGCCGTAAAAGACAATGGGTCGGATGTAGCAGGAGGTAAGGCCATTGGCGCGCACCACCTCCTTTTGCGCCTCCATCAGTGCTTCCAGCGAATAGGGAATGGGCATCTGATAGATTTTGGCCGAATTAAGGAGCCGTTCGGTGTGTTCGCGCAGCCGAAAGATTGCCGTCCCCCGCTCGGTTTCGTAAGCACGCAGCCCTTCAAAGACCGAGAGACCGTAGTGCAGGGAGTGGGTGAGCACATGGGTGGTAGCTTCGCGCCACGGCACCATTTGGCCGTCGTACCAGATAAAACCGTCGCGGTCGGACATCGACATAGGTGACTCCGGAGCATTTCCCTTCTGACCGAAGAGATTGTAACGCAGTTCGAAGCGGTAAGGAAAGGACAAAATAGATAATCGACTTTTATCGGATGATGAGCAATTGGCAGCTGATAGAGGAGTACACTCGCTGGTGATTGTTATGGTTCCGGAGTCTGTTGATGTCCCAGCGTGACCAGGCTTTTCGTGAAGCGGCGCTCGACTACCACCGCCGCCCAACGCCAGGCAAAATCTCGGTTGTTCCCACCAAAAGTCTCATCAACCAGCGCGATCTGGCTTTGGCCTATTCGCCAGGGGTCGCCTACGCCTGTGAGGAGATCGCCCAGGATCCCCTTAAGTCGTTTGAATATACCTCACGGGGCAACCTGGTGGCGGTGGTCACCAATGGCACAGCTGTGCTCGGGTTGGGTAACATCGGGCCCCACGCTGCCAAACCGGTGATGGAGGGCAAGGGGTGTCTGTTCAAGAAGTTTGCTGGGATCGACGTCTTTGACATCGAACTCGACGCCAGCGACCCCGATCGGGTGGTCGAAATCGTCGCCGCGCTAGAGCCAACACTGGGAGGCGTCAACCTCGAGGACATCAAGGCGCCAGAGTGCTTTGCCATCGAGAAAAAGCTGCGTGAGCGGATGAAGATCCCCGTCTTTCACGACGACCAACACGGTACGGCGATCATCTCGGCGGCAGCGTTGCTCAACGGTTTGCAGGTGGTAGGCAAGCGCATCGAGGAGATCAAGGTGGTCTGTTCTGGCGCAGGTGCCGCGGCGATTGCCTGCCTCGATCTGATGTGCCGTTTGGGTTTGCGTAAAGAGAACATCTTCGTCTGCGACTCTAAGGGGGTGATTTACGAAGGGCGCGAGCCCAATATGGAGCCCAACAAGGCGCGCTATGCGCAGCGCACCTCGGCGCGAACCCTTGCTGAGGTGATCGAAGGGGCCGACCTCTTTCTTGGCCTGTCGCAGGCTGGGGTGCTCAAACCAGAGATGGTCGCCAAGATGGCGCCCAACCCGCTGATTTTTGCCCTGGCCAACCCATTGCCCGAGATCATGCCCGAGGAGGCAAAGGCGGTCCGCCCCGATGCCATTATCGCCACTGGCCGCTCCGACTATCCGAACCAGGTCAATAACGTCCTTTGCTTTCCCTTTATCTTTCGCGGTGCGCTCGACGTTGGCGCGACGGCGATCACCGAGGAGATGAAGCTGGCGTGTGTGCTCGCCATTGCTGAACTGGCGCGCGCCGAAACGAACGACGTCGTCGCGAACGCCTACGGCGGGATCGAACTGAAATTCGGTCCCGACTACTTGATCCCCAAACCGTTCGATCCGCGATTGATCGTGCGCATTGCCCCCGCGGTGGCCGAAGCGGCGATGGCCAGCGGGGTTGCGACCCGGCCAATTGCTGACCTTGACGCCTACCGGGCGCAGCTGCAGAATTTCGTCTACCACTCCGGCGTGGTGATGAAGCCGGTCTTTACCGTGGCGCGCACACTCCCCTCTCAGCAAAAGCGGGTGATCTTTTGCGAAGGGGAGGATGAGCGGGTGCTGCACGCGGTGCGCGCAGTGCTCGATGAGCGGCTTGCCCGCCCGATCTTAATCGGTCGCCCAGAGGTCGTCGAGATGCGTCTCAACCGCATCGGTCTAAACCTGACCCCAGGGCGCGATTTCGAATTGATCAACCCGGAATCGGACCCGCGCTACAAAGCGCTGTGGCAGCAGTATCATAAGATGCTGGCGCGGCGTGGCATCACTCCAGAGATTGCCAAGGCCCGGATGCGCCGCGACACGACCCTAATCGGCTGCATGTTGCTCAAAAATGGCGAAGCCGACGCGGTGATCTGCGGTACCTTCGGTACCTTCGACTACCACCTGCAGCATGTCTATGATGTGATCGGGTTCGCTCCAGGCGCTCGGTTGCTTGCGGCGATGAACCTCGTGATGACTGGCAACCACACGCTGGCTGTGGCCGATACCTACGTCAACTACGACCCCACTGCTGAAGAGGTGGCCGAGATCGCCCGGATGGCCGCCGATGAGTTTGCCCGGTTTGGCATCGAACCGCGGGTGGCCCTGCTGTCGCACTCCAATTTTGGGTCTTCCCGCCGCCCCTCAGCCCTGAAGATGCGCCAGGCGCGCGATCTGCTTCGCGCAGCACACCCTGACCTCAACATGGATGGCGAGATGCATGCCGATTCGGCCCTCTCCCCAGAGGTGCGCCAGCGGCTAATTGGGGAAGAGGAGTGCACCTTACATGGCGAAGCCAATGTGCTGATCATGCCCAATGTTGACGCTGCTAATATCGCGTTTAACCTGGTCAAGCAGGTCTCCGGCCAGGGGGTTTCGGTTGGCCCGATCTTGCTCGGGGCTGCGCTGCCAGTACAGATCCTGACCCCTTCGGCGACGGTGCGGCGGCTTGTGAACATGACCGCGTTGGCAGTGGTCGACGCCCATGAGCTGCGAGCGCGTCTATCTCAATAGGTGTTTGGGTAGGAGTGTGACCAATGCAGACAACTCGAGCCATTCGTCTGACCCGCTTCGGCGGGCCAGAGGTGTTGACGTGGGATACGATCCCGTTGCCCCCTCCTGCCGATGACGAAGTGCAGATCCGCAATCGAGCCGTTGGCGTCAATTTCATTGACATCTACCATCGCACCGGACTCTATCCGGTGGCCCTCCCCTCTGGTCTGGGGCAGGAGGGGGCGGGAGAGGTGGTCGCTGTCGGGCGCAACGCAACCGAATTCGCGGTGGGGGACCGGGTTGTCTACCTCAGTCCGAAGCTTGGATCTTATAGCGAAGCGATCAATGTGCCTGCCGATCGGGTCGTCCGTCTGCCTGACGGGTTGTCGTTCGAGACAGCTGCCGCGATGTGGCTCAAGGGGCTGACCGCGCAATATCTGCTGCACCAGACCCATGCCGTTGCCCCCGGCCAGTGGCTGCTTATTCATGCTGCCGCGGGCGGTGTTGGTTCACTCCTTGTCCAGTGGGCCAAACGTTTGGGGGCGCGGGTGATCGGCACCGTGGGAAGCGCGGCCAAGGTGGCGCGAGCTGAACGGCTTGGTTGCGATGCGGTGGTCTGTACTGCCGATGGCCCCTTCTCCCCGAAGGTGCGGGCACTGACCGGTGGCAGGGGGGTGGACGTGGTCTTTGATTCGGTTGGGGCCGCAACCTTTCTCGAATCGCTCGATTGCCTGCGCCCACTCGGGCTAATGGTCTCCTACGGCAACGCCTCTGGGAAAGTTCCCCCGTTCGATATTGGGCTGCTCGCCCAGAAGGGGTCGCTCTTTCTCACCCGTCCGACGCTTTTTACCTATACCGCCGAGCGAGCAAATCTATTGGCGATGGCCGAGTCGCTCTTTCGCGCCTGGTCCGAGGGCTTCTTTACCGTCGAGATCGGACAGCGTTTTCCCCTTGCCGAGGCGGCCAAAGCTCATGAGGCGCTCGCTTCGCGGCAGACAGTAGCGAGCACCATCCTGTTGCCATGAGCCGCCCACCCTACGTCCATCTGCGGCTCCATACCGAATTTTCCATTCGCGAGGGGATCGTAACGATCCCCGATGCCGTGGCCCAAGCGTCAGCGCACGGTATGCCGGCGCTGGCGATCAGCGACGTGATGAACCTCTTTGGCTGGGTCAAATTCTACCAGGCAGCGCGCGCGGCCGGGATCAAGCCGATCGTAGCCGTGGATGCCCGCGTGGCCAACCTCGATGCCCCCGACGATCCCGACCAGGCGCTCGATCTTCTCTTGATCGCCCGTAACCGCAACGGTTATCGGCAGCTTTGCGAGCTGCTTTCGCGGGCCTGGCTCACCAATCAGATCCGCGGTCGGGCTTTGCTGCGCAAAGAGTGGCTGACCCCTGAAGTTTGCCGCGACCTCATCGCCTTTTCGGGTGGACCACGGGGGATCCTGGGGCCGGCGGTGCGCGCCGACGATGACCAGGCGGTCCGGCAGGTACTGACCGACTGGGCGGCACGCTTTCCCGAAGATTCCTTCTTTGTTGAGGTGCACCGCGCCGGGCTTCCCGATGAGGAGCGCTATCTGGCCGCGGCCGTTCCTCTTGCTGCTGAGTTGGGGCTACCGGTGGTGGCGACCCACCCGATCCAGTTTCTGCGCCGGGAGGATTTCACCGCCCACGAGGTACGTTTCTGCATCGCCGAAGGGTACGTGCTTCATGATGAACGGCGGCCGCGCCCCTTTTCTGAGGAGCAGTACTTTACCAGCCCTCTTGAGATGGCCGAGCGCTTTGCCGACCTTCCCGAGGCGCTGGCCAACACGGCCTGGGTAGCTCAGAAGGCCAACGTCACGATGACGCTGGGCAAGAATTTCCTGCCTGCCTTTCCGACTCCGGAAGGGATGCGCCTGGAGGACTATTTCGTTGCCCAGGCCAAGGCTGGGCTGGCGGAACGGTTGGCCGAACGCTTTCCCGATCCTGAGACGCGCGCGCGCGAACAGCCCCGCTATGAGGCACGGCTGGCGTTTGAGTGTGAAACGATCGTCCAGATGGGGTTTTCGGGCTACTTTCTGATCGTTGCCGACTTCATCAACTGGGCCAAGGCGCACGACGTGCCGGTTGGGCCGGGGCGTGGTTCAGGGGCAGGGTCGCTCGTTGCCTATGCGCTAAGGATCACCGACCTCGACCCCTTGAACTATGCGCTTCTTTTTGAGCGGTTCCTGAACCCCGAGCGGGTCTCGATGCCCGACTTCGACGTTGACTTCTGCCAGGAAAAACGCTACCAGGTGATCGATTATGTCCGCCAGCGCTATGGCAGCGAGGCGGTGAGCCAGATTGCTACCTTCGGGACGATGGCCTCTAAGGCGGTGGTGCGCGACGTCGGCCGAGTGTTGGGGCTTGCTTACGGGCTGTGCGACCGCATCGCCAAGCTGATTCCCACCGAAGGGGTGAAGCCCGTCTCGTTGGACAAAGCGGTGGAGCTGGAGCCGCAGCTTGCCGAGCTCATGAACGACCCCCACGATGGGGAGGCGATTCGTACCCTCTTTGCCTTAGCTAAGCCGCTCGAAGGCCTCACCCGCAATGTCGGCATGCACGCTGGCGGTGTGCTGATTGCTCCCGGACGGATCACCGACTTCTGTCCCCTCTTTGTGCAGGAGGGGGATGACCCCAGCCCGGTGTCGCAGTTTGACAAGGATGATGTCGAAGCGGTAGGGTTGGTCAAGTTCGACTTTCTAGGGCTGCGCAACCTGACGATCATCCGCGAGGCGCTCGATCAGATCGAGCGGCTTACCGGTTCGCGCCCCGACCTTACTCGGCTCACTTTCGACGATCCGGCCACCTACCAGCTTTTGAAAGAGGCCAATACCACGGCGGTCTTCCAGTTGGAATCGGAGGGAATGAAGAAGCTTTTGAAAAAGCTCGCCCCCGATCGATTCGAAGACATTATCGCCGTGCTCGCCCTCTACCGCCCTGGTCCGCTTGGGTCGGGGATGGTCGACGATTTCATCCTGCGCAAACAGGGCAAACAGGCGATCGATTACTTCCACCCCGACCTGCAGGGGTGCCTGGAGCCGACCTACGGAGTAATCGTCTATCAAGAGCAGGTGATGCAGATCGCTCAGATCATCGGGGGATATACCCTGGGGGCAGCCGACCTGTTGCGCCGCGCTATGGGTAAGAAAAAACCCGAGGAGATGGCCAAACATCGGGAGATCTTTCGCGCCGGAGCGGTCTCGCGGGGGTACGACGAGGCGCTGGCGATGCGTCTCTTTGACCTGATGGAGAAGTTTGCCGAATATGGGTTCAACAAGTCGCACACCGCGGCCTATGCAGTAGTGACCTATCAGACCGCTTGGCTCAAGCGCCACTATCCGGCCGCCTTCTTTGCCGCGACGCTCTCCAGCGACATGGACGACACCGATTCGGTGAAGGCCCTCTACGACGATGCGCTGGAAAATGGCCTGCAGGTATTGCCTCCTGATGTCAATAGTTCAGAATACCGATTCGTGGCCATCGATTCCCGGACGATCCGCTATGGGTTAGGAGGAGTTAAGGGGGTGGGCGCCCCAGCGGCACATGCGATCCTAGCAGCCCGACAGGCAAGCGGCTCGTTTCACGACCTCTTCGATCTGGTGGCCCGCGTCGACCGGCGAGCGGTCAATCGCCGGGTGGTCGAGCAGCTGATCCGTGCCGGCGCGCTCGATTCCCTTCCCGGTCACGCCTCGTTGCGCGACCCTTCCGGGCGCTGCGATCGGGCGCGGTTGTTGGCGGCGGTGGGGGTAGCGTTCGAAGCAGCTGAACAGCAGGCGCAGGCGGCAGGTCAGCAGGGGCTCTTTGACGAGGGGGGGACAGCGCTCACCCCTGCGGTTTGGCCCACCGTTCGCCCGTGGCGCGAAGAGGAGCGGCTTAAAGAGGAGAAGGTTGCGCTGGGCTTTTTCCTCTCCGGTCACCCCTTCTCGGCCTACGCCCAGGAGTTGCGCGCCACGATCCCGACAAAACTGCGCGATTTAACCAATAGCCGCGACAACCTCTGGGTGTGCGGGGTCATTACCGAGCTGCGCACCAAAATGGGGGCGCGCGGCAAAATGGCCTTTGTTACGATAGACGATGGTAGTGCGGCGCTTGAGCTGATCTTCTACCGCGAATCGTGGGAGGCCTACCGCTCGATCTTGGTCGTCGATGCCCCGCTGGTCGCTCGCGTGCGTGTCTCGTCCGACGAGTACACGGGCGGGGTTCGGGTGGTGGCCGAAGAGGCGATGACCCTTGCCGACTGGCGCGCGCGCCACCTGCAGGGGATCGAGGTGACGGTAGCGGCTGAAGCGATCGAGTCAGCAGTGGCAGCCGAACAGCTGGCCGAGCGGCTGGCAGCTTACATCGTTTCTGACGGGACAGGAGTCCCCCTGCGCCTGACGGTGGCGTTTCCTTCTGGGACTGTTGCGTTAGCTCGGCCATCGGCTCCCCTTCTTCTGAGGCCTGAAGAGGAGCTTCTGGTTCAGTTGCAGGCGTTACCAGGGGTGCACGCCGAGTGGCGCTACCGGGTTACTTAACCCGCATCCCCACCTCGGCGCCGCTATCGGGGGCAATCAAGAAGAGCCCAGGGGTGGTGCCGTGCTCGTCGCTTGCGGCCAGTACCATCCCTTCAGAGAGACCAAAACGCATCTGGCGCGGCGCCAGATTGGCCACGATCACCGTGAGCCGCCCAACCAGTGCCTCCGGGGGATAGGCGGCTTTAATTCCTGCAAAGATGGTGCGGTGCCGCGGCGAGCCGTCGGGATGGCGTTCGCCAACATCGACTGTGAGTTTGACCAGTTTGTGCGCCTCCGGGATCGCTTCGGCAGCTACGATGCGCGCCACCCGCAGGTCGATAGCAGAAAATTGCTCTATGGTGATGGGGGTGGCGGCCGGAGCGGTCGTCTTGGGTGGGGCTCCGGGCAAGGGAGCGGTTTGCGGAAAAGCGGCCCTTTTTTGGCGTTCTCCTACAGCGTTGCTCGTGTTGCCTGCCGCACCATTCTCCTGCAAAGTAGCTCGATTGGCATCAAGCAAACGGTCGATCTGTGCCCTTTCTAGGCGCGTCATCAGGGGTTGGAACTCGCTAATGCGGTGGCCTGGTGGAAGCGGTGCCCATGGCTGTTGCCAGTTAAGCGGCGGGATGGCCAAAAACGACTCGATACGGGAAACGGTGCGGGGCAGGATCGGTTTAAGAAGCCAAGCGATGTCGCGAAACATCGTCAAACCGGTTGAACAGACTTGGTGGAGCCGGGCGCTCTCCCCTTTTTTGGCCAACTCCCACGGCTTTTCTTCGTTGATGTAGCGGTTGGCCAATTCGGCAAGCTGCAGGGCTTCGCGCGTCAGCACAGCAAAGTTGCCCGCTTCGATGGCCTGGTGCAGGGCAGGGTCAGTGAGCCGCTCTGCAAAGGGGGCTAGTTCTGCGGTGTGGCTCTCCCCCAGTGCTCCCGCAAACTGACGGGTCAGAAATCCAGCCAGCCGAGAACCGATGTTGATAAATTTGCCCACCAAGTCGCTGTTGACCTTGGCAATGAGGTCATCGAAGGCAAGGTCGACATCTTCCATGGTGCCGTTGGATTTGGTGGCAAAGTAGTAGCGAAGCCACTCTGGGTTAAGACCAAGGTCAAGCCACGAGCGCGCCGTGATAAAAGTGCCGCGGCTCTTGCTCATCTTGGCGCCGTCAACGGTGAGAAAGCCGTTGACATATTCGCGCGTTGGGGTGCGAAAGCCCGAGAAGTGGAGCATCGCTGGCCAGAAGAGGGCGTGAAAGTAGAGGATATCTTTGCCGATGAAGTGGACCATCTCGGTGCCGTGGCGGGTGGCCGCTTCGGCATCAAGGAAGGGAGTGGGGTCGATGCCGATCTTGGCAGCAAGCGCGGTGAAGCTGGCCAGATACCCGATCGGGGCATCGAGCCAGACGTAGAAGTATTTTCCTGGGGCTCCGGGAATTTCAAAGCCAAAATAGGGGGCATCGCGCGAAATGTCCCAATCGGCCAGGCGCACCGCATCCCCTTCGCCCAACCACTCGGTGAGCTTATTGGCAGCCTGGGGCGGCAAGCGCGGTTCGCCACGGGCGTTGGTGCCGCGCGTCCAGTCGCGCAAAAAAGCGATGCAGCGGGGGTCGGAGAGTTTGAAGAAGTAGTGGGTCGAACGTTTGACGACCGGTTTCGCGCCTGAGAGGGCCGAATAGGGGTCGATCAGCTCGCTGGGGGCGTAGGCGGCGCCGCATACTTCGCAGTTATCACCATACTGATCTTTGGCGCCGCAACGAGGGCAGGTCCCTTTAACGAAACGGTCGGGAAGGAACATCGCTTTGACCGGATCATAGAGCTGGTCGATCTCGCGCGTCTCAATGAGCCCGGCCTCCTGAAGCCGCTGGTAGATCGTCTCGGCAAAGTGGCGGTTTTCCTCGCTGTGGGTTGAGTGGTAATGGTCGAAGGCCACGAGAAAATCGGTGAAGTCGGCCAGATGGGCTTCGCGCATCCGGGCGATCAACGCTTCAGGGCTAACCCCCTCCTTTTCGGCGCGGAGCATCACCGGCGTGCCGTGGGTGTCGTCGGCGCAGACGTAATGGACGGTGTGGCCGCGCATCCGTTGGTAGCGCACCCAGATGTCGGCCTGAATGTAGCCAACAAGGTGTCCAAGGTGGATGTCACCGTTGGCGTAGGGTAGGGCGTTGGTAACCAGAATCTTGCGGGGCGTTTCCGTCATGGTTAGTGATCATCTCAATCGGAAGGTTGCGAGTATAATCGGAAAATGCGTTAGAATAGCAGCTAGGCCCAGGTGGCGGAATTGGTAGACGCACTGGATTTAGGTTCCAGCGCCGCAAGGCGTGGAGGTTCGAGTCCTCTCCTGGGCACCAATTTCTGCTCGTACCGCTGGCCAGAACCAAGCCAGCGCCTTCTGTAGCGCCTCTTCCCCCTGCGGTGACAGGGAGGCTCCCAGCCTAAAATGATTGCCTGTGAGTGCCAAGAGCCAGATCGCTGGTGGTAGCGGTACGGCAAGGAGCAGGGCGGCGGCCAAGAGCGCTTGCGGTGTGACCTGATGGGTACCGACAGAGGTAAGAAGCGCTAAGGGGTCGTTGGCCGGTGGGGTCAGCCGGGTGATGGTAAGTGGTGAGGCGCGCTCCCGCGTGGGGGAAGAGGTGCAGCTGCCTGCTCGGTCAGGCGCGATGGCAGCGTCGACGAGGACGACAAGCTGCCGCTTAGCTAAGAGCAGCGCTGTCTCCGGCCACCACTGGAGCTGCCAGTGGGTGGCGATTGCCGATTGCCATGGGGCGGGCAGGTGACGCTTTTTCTCTTCGATCGCAGCGACAAAGCGCGCCCCCAAAGCATCGTCGCCGCGCAGGTCGTTGCCGCAGGCAAGAACCAGGATCGCCCCTGGGGGTGGGGGCGGGAGCGTGGCCAAATCAGTTAGATGCGGCATCTCTTGTGCGTACCGATTGGGGCGGCTTCTGCTGATCTGATCGCGTGGCTCGGCTTCTTGCTCTCTATCGGTCATGGGCAAATGGCGCAGCTGCCACCCACGGGGGGCTCTCCACGCTCCTCTTCGCCTGCCCCTAACCGGTGCACCGTGCCGTCGCTATCCCGAATCAGCCGGTCGATCGGCCCAGCGCTTCCTGGGGCGTAGAGGGAAACCTCAAGAGGCATCTGCCCCAGCGCATGGGTGGCGCAGGAGAGGCAGGGGTCAAAAGCGCGCACCGCCACTTCAATATGGTTTAAAAGCCCTTCGGTGATCGTGGTGCCAGAAAGGAAGGTTTTGGCTACCGCAGTAACTGCCCGGTTCATCGCTTCGTTGTTGTGCGTGGTGGAAACGATCAAATTGCAGTAGGTGATCAGGTCATCTTCGCCTACTTCGTAGTGGTGGATGAGCGTGCCGCGCGGCGCTTCGATCACGCCCACCCCACGCAGCTGCCGCTTCCCCTCTGCGCGCAGTAGTCCCCATTCCAGATCGGGGTCTGCCAAAAGCCGTTCGATCAGCTCGGCGCAGTAGAGCATTTCGATCAGTCGCGCCCAGTGGTAACCGAGTGTGCTGTGTGCCGCAGCACCGCCATCGAAGGCAAGGAAAGATTGTCGGGCTACTTCAGCCTTCGGGGTGGTAAGGCGGTCGCAGTTAAGAAGCCGCGCCGATGGGCCAACGCGGTAGTAGCCATCGGGTTCACCAAAAGCGCGCAGGTAGGGGAATTTCATGTAGCTCCACGGGCGCACCGCTTCGATAAGGAGTTCGTCGTAGCGGGCCGGGTCAAAGCCGTCGATGAGGATTTCGTCATTTTCGCTTTTGACGCGCACCACGCCGTCGTAAAGATCGAGCGCACCGTCGCGGGCAACCAGCGAGAGGGTCTTGGCGCGAAAGCCGCCAAACTGCTCATAGAAGGGGGCCTGTTGCTCAAAGAGCTGCGCAATCAAAGCGACTGCCTCCTCACACCAGGCGCGGATCTGGGGGGCGCGGGCCAGAAGCGCCATCCGTTCGCGTCGGGTAAGATTTTTATGAATCCCCCCAGGGACGGCGCTGGTGCCGTGGATCCGTTTGCCGGCGGTCGCTTCGATGAGCTCCTGGCCAAACTGGCGCACCAAAATCCCCTTTTTGGCCAGCTCGGCATTGGCTGCAGCCAGCCCAACCACGTTGCGCTGGCGGGGATCAGCGGCAAAGCCCAACAGGAGGTCAGGGGCAGCCAGGTAGAAGAAGTGCAGGGCGTGGGATTGCAGCACCTGGCCGTAATGCATCAATCGGCGCATCTTCTCGGCGGTGGGAGGGAGTTGGTCGACGCCAACCAGGGCATCGAGCGCTTTGGCCGCAGCCAAGTGGTGCGATACTGGGCAGATGCCACAGAGCCGCTGCACGACCACCGGCGCCTCCCAGTATGGGCGGCCAACGATAAAGGCCTCGAACCCCCGGAACTCGACGATGTGCAGGCGCGCTTCTACCACATCACCCGCTTCGTTCAGCCAGATGGTCACTTTGCCGTGCCCTTCGACGCGCGACAGGGGATCGATTGCCACGCGCCGAGTGGCGCCAGCCGGGCGACTTGGGTGGGGAGAGACCGGTTCGGCGGCAATGGGGGTTGTGGCAGTCAAGTGGCTAGCAGCAACCTCGGATGCACTTGGGGAAGGGATCGCCGATGCGCTCATTGCAGCTCCTTAGTCGTAGCGAATTATCGGGTAGGGCAGAGAGGGGAGTTCGCCGGCCAGTAGTTCAGTTAGCGCTTTCCAGATCACTTCGGCTGTGGGCGGACAGCCAGGCAGGAAATAGTCGACGCGCACGATCTCGTGGATCGGGTGGACATGGGCTAACAGCAGCGGCAACTCTGGGTCGTTGGGAACGTGGCTTCCATGAGCTAGGTTGCGGTCGCGTTCAAAGACGTGTGTTAAGAGCTTCGCTACGTCGTGGCTGTTGCGCTGTGCGGGCAGTCCCCCGTTAATCGCGCAAGCGCCCACGGCAACCAGAATGGTGGCCGCCCGCCGGAATGCGCGCAGCACTTCGACGTTTTCAGCGTTGCACACGCCCCCCTCGATCAACGCGATGTCACATGGATGGACGGTTTTAAGGTCGGTGAGCGGACTGCGGTCGAATTCTACCCATTGAGCAAGCTGCAGCAGACGCAGGTCAATGTCGGCAAAGGACATGTGGCAACCAAAGCAGCCGGCCAGCGAAGCAGTGGCGATGCGCACCTTGCGCTTGGCAGGCGGCAGGCGGGTCTCGGGTGGGGTAGGGGCAAGCGCGGCGTTCATCTCGATTTGCTCCAGTTAGGATTAGGTATAGCGTTCCTTGTCGCTTGTTACCGCAGGGGGTCGGTGGTCGAAACGGCGCATACCAATCGGGGTGGCAAAACCGACCCTTTTGAAGTTAAGCGCCCCTACTGGACAGATACGGGCTGCACGGTCGGTTGCTTCTAAAGCCGTATCCCCAAGTCTGCCTGAGGAACTGGTGGCGCGCAGTTGCGAAGCGATGCCGCGGCCGCTGATCACCAGCGCCTCTTTCCCTTCGGCAAGGCTAGCCCGGACGCAGAGGCCGCAGAGCACGCAGCGGTTCGGGTCAAGCCACAGATCGGGGTGGCTGGCATCTACTGACCGTTGTGGGTAGAAGGGATCGAAATGCGAGGCGGTCATTCCGTGCGCGTAGGCAAGCGCTTGCAGCAGGCAGTCGCCGCTCTTTTCGCAGCCGGGGCAGAAGTGGTTTCCTTCAGCAAAGAGCATCTCCAAAAGGGTGCGGCGCACTCGGGTGAGCGTTTCGCTTTGGCTGACGACCGTTAGCCCCTCTTCTGCCGGCAGCGCACAACTGGCTTGCAACCGGTTGCCGATTTCCACAACGCACAGACGACAGGAGCCGTGGTTGCCAAACTCCGGGTGCCAGCAAAGGTGGGGAATGTAGTGGCCAGCAGCTAGTGCCGCTTCCAGCACAGTCTGGCCAGGTGTAAAGGGGATCGCGCTGCCATCTAGCGTAAAAGTAGGCCTGACAAGGATGGGTTCGACTGGGCTTGTCATCATGCCTCCGGTTGTTCGAATTGAGCCAGGTGGGCGTGGGGGTCGTCGCGCTGGGTGAGCGCCCGGGTTGCAGCCAATTCGGCGTCCAGGGAAAAGGCCGGCACAAAGTCGTGCGGCTGTAAGCGTTCTTCAAGCGATGCGCGAAAGTGGGCCACCAGGTCGCGCACTGGGTTGCCAGCCGAAAGGCCAAAGCCGCAGTTGCTGGCTAGGCGCATCGCCTCAAGCGCCGGGGCAAGCCGTTCAAGGTCGAAACGGGTGGCTAACCCCTCTTCGATCTTTCGGAAGGTGCGGGCAATCAGTTGGGTGCCAACACGGCACGGTGTGCAGAAACCGCAACTTTCGTGGGCAAAAAAGCGCGCAAAATGGGCAACGATTGCGACTGGATCGCGCGTTTCGTTAAAGAGCATGATGGTTCCGTTGCACGGCAGGTCTTCGAAGGCGAGCAGCCGGGCAGAAGTGGCATCGGTTACCGGCAGTAGGGTCCCAGAGGGGCCGGAGACTTGCACCGCCAGCGGCGCGCCAACTGGCTGCGCGGCAGCGATCACTGTGCCAAGCGGGGTCCCAGAGGGGAATTCGTAGATGCCGGGACGGGCAACGTCGCCGCTGATACAAAAGAGCTTGGGGCCAGAGGTTTGGGCACTACCCTGGCTTCGCCACCAGGAGGCGCCATTGGCAATGATGGCAGCAACGGCCACAAGCGTTTCGACATTATTCACCACCGTCGGTTTTCCTAGGTAACCATGGGTGACAGGAAACGGTGGCCGCACACGCGGACGACCCGGTTTCCCCTCCAGCGACTCGATCAGCGCCGACTCTTCACCGCAAACGTAGGCACCAGCCCCAAGAGAGAGGGTGATCTTGACCGGCCAACGCTCGCTCTCCAATAGTCCGGCAGCGCGCCGTTCGGCCAGAATCTGCTCAAGCTTGGGCTTGAGGTAGCCATACTCAGCGCGCAGGTAGAGGATCGCTTCGTGCGCGCCAATTGCCAGAGCAGCAAGCGTCATCCCGTCAAAGAGACGGTCCGGGTGGCGGGTGAGCAGATAGCGATCCTTGAAGGTTCCTGGTTCCCCTTCGTCGGCGTTAGCAATGAGGTAGCGGCGCTCACCGGGGGCATTTCGGCAGTAACGCCATTTGGTTGCAGTCGGAAACCCGGCGCCACCGCGGCCGCGCAAACCGGCCGCTTCAACCTCAGCAAGGATCGACTCTGGGGTTGCTGCTCGGGGGTGGGAAAGAACAGCGGTCGAGGTGGCGCTATCTGCCCACTCAAGGAGCGGTCCGCGAACATAAACGTCGTTGGCAACGGCAAACCACTCCTGTGGCCAATTCTCAGGTGGAATCCCCGCACGCACCCATTGGGCAATCTGGTCGATTTTGGTTTCGGTTAAGTGCGGCAAAGGTCGCCCGTCGACAAGGGCTGCCGGGGCTTGGTCGGAGAGTCCGGCACAAGAGGTCCAACCGACTGCATAGGTGCCGTCGGCGCTGGTCATGCCAGGGGAGAGGCCACACTGGCGGGCAAAGCGGGCAACCAGCGCCGCGATGCCGGCATGGTGGTCGGTGACATGGTCGATGAAGTAGAGGTGGTGGCAAGCTGCCGGCGCTTGGAAAAAGTGGTAAAACGAGGCTGTGGCAGCAATTTCGCCAACAGGTAACCCCCATTCTTTGTGCAACGCTTCCAGTGCAGCAGGGCTTAACGGGGAACCAAAGTGTTGCTGAGCGCGATGAAGGGCTTGAAGCAGTCCCGGTACGGTCCGTTGGCGTTCGCTGGCCATGGTCGATTTCGCAAAAAACTACCAGTAGAAAGCATAGCAGAAAACGATGACCGGGAGATGACAACCTGGCTAGACGCTGCGATCATTCGATCCCCAGACGGCGCATTCGCCGCCATAAGGTTGTGCGGTCAATGCCAAGGAGTTTGGCGGCAGCGGCTTTGTTGCCGTTGGTGCGTTTAAGAGCAAACAGAATCTGCCCGCGCAGCTTACTTTCGTTGTCGCCGGCGGCAGCCGTAGGCATGGGAACGCTGGTGCGGTTTTCGGCAAAAGAGGTGACTGGCTGCGCTTCGGGAATTTCAAAAAGGTGGCGCAAGGCGGGATTGACAAAGAGGATTTTCCCGTCGGCAGTGCTCAGCAACACCCCTTGGTCGATGCCGGCAAGAAGGGTTTCGAGAATGGCGTCGTGCGGCAAAAGAGTGGTCATGTGGTGCAACTGCAACTTGTAAAGTAACTATATGAATTATATCATTATATTCATCATTCGTTGCACTTGCGCAACGGTTGGGCGCAACAACAGGACTGCTCTGATGGGGGATAGGCCGCATAGCGCTTGATGGTTGGTATTGGCACGGCTTTTGCTCTACTTTTTTGTGCAGGGGAGGTCCCTGTATTCAAAGGAGAGAAGAGATGGCTGATCTGAGCAAAGCGATGGCAATACCCGGCGCTTTCGCCGCTGGAGAGTTTTCGCCAACGGGCGAACTGATCAACTACGTGGGCAATATCCCGCTGCAGGCAGCCAAAATCGCGGCGCTCATGTGCGCTGCGAACAAGTTGATGTGCAAGATGCAGGCTGCGGGCTGGACTGCCTACACCGGTAAAGAGGGGTTCGAGCCGGCGGTGGGTTTTGCGGTCTCTGGCCCAGAAAACTCGGCGCTGATCGTCGGCAATGTCGGCGTTTTCGTGCGCAATAAAGAGACCGATTTCGACAAGGCGTTTGCGGTGCTTTCTTCGCTCTAAAAAGGGGGGAACAATCATGGCAGATCTCAATGCGCTGTTGCAACTCAAAGGGGTTTTTGCTGCGGGAACCTTTACTGATGACGGTAAGCTGACGGGGTACGCAGGCGACATCACCGAAGATGAGGCGGCAATGGCTGCGGCGATGTGCGCTGCTAATATGCACATGGCGCGGATGCAGGCTGATGGCTACACCGCAATGAGCGGTGAGTCGGGTTGGACACCAGCCACCGGCTTTGCCCTGGCTGGGCCTAAGTACGCCGTCTGTGTGATGGGCAACACCGGCGTTTTTGCCCGCCTGGGAGAGGCGTCGTTTAACGAGAACTTCAAGGCGTTGTCGCAACAAGCTTAAATAACCCCACTTAAGCGGGCCGGGTCTCTCCCCGGCCCATGAGGAGAAGATGATGAGCGATTTTTTGAGCCAGAGCTGGATCGAACGTTATCAACAAGCTTGACCAAGAAGCTGAAATTTCAAGGGTCGATGATCACAGCGATGAAGTATATGGGGCCCTTTGAGCGCAGCATTGCCCTATTGAGGCAGGTTTAAGTTCGGTTACTCCTCTGCCGCAAGGGGAGGAGGGGCGATAAAAGAGAGGGCAGCAGACGGGCTACTCCAGTAGCGCCCGAAATGGGCCACGCGCTCTAAGGGCCAACCAGCTATCTGGCAGGCAGCTTCGACCGCTGGCCAGGGAAGGTCGGCAGCGCAAAAAAGGGGTGGGCACGACGAGTGGGTATGCTCGTGGTGCATGAGAAGGGCAGCAAGCCACATTGCTGGAGAGGGGGGAGTTTGAGGTGCGTTGCCACAGACTGCCGTCCAGCCAGAGGTGGCCGCCGTTTGCCACTCGCGACGGGTTACTTGGAGGGGTTCGGTTTGGCCCTGGCACAGCACTTCCCAGAGCTCAGCCGCCTGGCGAGGCGGAATCGGTTCGCCCCGGCGCCAGGCAACATCAGGGCTTGCGTCACAGGCTCCGCGGGGCAGCCAAAGCAGTTCGTCGTCCCAAGGAATATCGGCGCTATCCAGGGGCGGGGGAGGGACAATCTCGGCTATCGCTTTGGGGTAACCTACGGCAAACCACTGAGGGGTAGCCAACTGACCCAAGGGATGAAAAGCGATGGTCCAACCGTTGGTCTCAAAGGCCAGCGGAAAGTAGCTGCCCACTACGGCTGCCACCCCTTTGAGCCGCAGAACGCCTGGGGGAAGTCCTTGCAACCAAGCTTCGATCTGCTCGCGATGATACCAACCAGGAAGCGATGCGCTGCGCACCGTCAGTGTTCCGTGCTGGGGAGGTGGAGGTTCGCTCTTGGCGCTTGATTCGCTGGGCTCGGCAAGCGGAAAATCGCTGGGCAGCCGGGTAACCAGTGCTAAAGTCTCCAGCCAGTCGCTGGGATAGAGCACCCCTTCCCGAAACCACCACAGAGGGGCTCGACTCTGTCGGGCTACTGCCTGGACCAGCGTATCCAGTTCTGTTGCTGAGATGGCCTCGGGGGCCGAAAGAATCACCGCATCGGCCTGGCCGAGTTGAGCACGGGCAAGGTCGGGGTGTTCATTCAAGCGCGCCAACCCGATGGGCGCAGCGACCAGGGTAAGTACGGCGATCCGGCGCAGGCCATGGGTTTGCAGCACAGCCACCACCGGTTCTGGGGCAGCCAACCCAGAACATTCGACCACGATGGGGGAAACTGCGCGCGCAACTGCCTCTGCAACAGCGTCGCTGAGCGCCCCTTGCGCACCGCAGCAACCGCACCCACCGGCCACTTCCCACAAAGGGAGGGTATGGCCGTTAATCCGCAACGCATCGTAATTGAAAGCGCCGGCGTCATTGACAATGAGCGCTGGCTGTTTGTTTTGCGCAGCAAGGGCAGGGAGAAGCACCTGTTCGATAAAAGTGGTCTTCCCCGCCCCTAAAAAGCCAGCGACAACGATTGCCTCTGGCATGGCTGCCACGCCTGGTTTGCGTGCAGATGTCACTGCGATTACAGAAACGCCCGTTTACCCACCCGTTCAAAGACGGCGTAGGGGCGATTGAGCACCATCGCTTGTGCCTGCCCTCCGTTGCCTGTGCGAATCCGGTTGGTAATTTGCCAGCTGCGGGTGCTGATTACCAGTACTTCGTCGGCTTTGCGGTTGTTGACGAAACATTTGCCATCATCGGTGAATGCAGCATGCCCCAGATGGCCGCCGGTTTCGGCATCGATGGTGGTGACTACTCTCAGGTTTTGGAGGTCGATCACCGGTAGTTTGGTGTCGTTGTATTGCGTAATGACCGCGTAGCGACCGTTCGGGGTGAGGTAGGCATGGCCAGCGCCATTGAGCGAAAGTTCAAAGTGTTTGACCAGTTTGCCGCTTTTGACGTCAAACAGATCGACCGATCCGCCGCCAAAGGTACCCCCCGCGCCGCGGTTGCAGCAAATGATCCTTTTGCCGTCGGGGGTGAGATTGGCATGGTGCCCTTCAATCTGCGCAGGATTGCTAAGCTCGGCTTGGGAGAGGGTCATTTTTAGCGTATTGACCGCTTTGGCAACTCCGTTTTCGGGGTCGAAGCGAACTTCAACCACTGCAGGACGCGATTCGGCGCTCTTAGGCTCGTCGGCCTCGACGGTGACAAAGACGTGGGTGGTGCCATGCCAGTCGAAGTAGTGGGGGTTGCCCGAAAGCGGCAGGGTAACGATGCGGCCAGTTGCTGCTTCGATAAAGTAGGCGACGTTGTCGGCATAGGAGCCGATGGCATACCATTGGCTATCCGATGACCAACTGCCGTGCATGGTAAAGTCGCCTTTGTGGCTGCTGTTTTTAAGAGGGAGTTCGATTGTCTTGGCCAACCGCTGCTCTGTCGCGTCAAAAAAGGCGATCCGCAACTTATCTTGATCTGGGGCTGAGTGGTTGACCGCAACCCATTCCCCGTTGGGTGAGGCTACCGGATGTTTGGGTCGGTTGCCGGTTTCGACGTTGGCAAGCACCCTGAGTTGACGGGTGTCGATAATGGTTACGGTTCGTTGCTCTGGGGCGTTGTTGGCCACGTAGAGCGCTTGACCGTTCATGGTAAGCGAACCCAACGTTCCTCCTTTGCCTCCCGTTTCGATTACCGCAGCAATCTGCTCCTTGGCTGGGTCGATGACAACCACCTTGCCGTCGCCGCGCAGGGCATAGACCCAAGGGGATTGCGGTGCAGCTGCACTGACCAGAGAGGTGGTCCATGGAAGCGACGTGGCCAAGAGAGACCACTGCAGGAAAGTTCGACGGTCCATTGCTGCTCCTCCTTGTGGTTGAAAGGTTATTGGGTTTTGGTTAGAAACGCAATTGCGGAATGTAGGGGGAGGAATGAAAAAGGTCAACTCCCCGTTGGGAGGATACCCGCCCCGGTAAGGATTGTCTCCCGGAAGTCGGTCAGCCACGCGGCAAAAGTCTCTGGGTCCTGGTTGTAGCGGGCGAT
>Ga0308414_1000860_pt1 | contig 19934 bp, 25 predicted proteins | sample HotsprSampleOS50_FD_205667 | JGI IMG/M metagenome (GOLD analysis project Ga0308414, IMG submission 205667) | Hot spring phototrophic mat microbial communities from Octopus Spring, Yellowstone National Park, Wyoming, United States - 20090730_OS50 ...
CTTGCGGATCGATCACAAAGGCATAGCGCACATTCGCGTTGTTCGCCAGGGTTGCCTGCAACAACTGATGCAGGCTGTACAGATCGTTGATGAGCAGCAGATCGGTGGCGCGGGCGGCCAGGTCTCGCGCCACCGAAATCGACTGCTCCTGGAGCTGCGCCTCCATGGTGCGCACGACTGTCTGGCGCACCTGCAAGGTCACGCCCAGACCAAGCAACAACACCAGCGCCAGCACGATGCCCAGGATTTTGGTGCGGATGCTGACCGCGCCGGCCAGCATCCACAATCGATCAAGCCAGGGGCGGAGCCATCCAACGGTCATGGCGCAGGCGCTCCCGCGCGATTCAACATGTCGCGCACCGAATCGTAGGCGCTATCGTCAATAAGAACGAAGCGATCGACGCCGATGGCCTGTAGCGCCGCCTTGCCGGCGCCGTGCGGGTCGTCACTGAGGTCGAGCAGGGCCTGTCGCAATTCCGCTTTGAGTTGCGGGCGCGCGTCGGGGCGCACCACCACCGGCGGGATGCCGAAGGGAGGCGATCGGTGAATGACGCGCGTCTTGTCGCGCAGCGCCGGGTCGCGCCGGATGGCGAAGTCGTACACCAGACTGTCCACCGCCGCCCCATCGGCCAGCCCCTCCGCCACGGCGCGGATGGCGTCATCGTGGCTGTAGGTGAAGAAGGTGCGAGCAAAGAAGGTGTCCGGCGTCGCGCCGAGTTGCTGCACCAACCACGTCGGGTACATGCGGCCTGATGTGGACATCGGATCGGTGAAGGCGAATACTTTGTCGCGCAGATCGGCCATGCTGCGCGCTGCGCTCCCGGCCGGCACGATCAACACAGAGTGGTAGACCGCCGCGCCATTGACCTGCGGCGCGGCCAATAGCTCCATGCCGAACTGGTCGTGGCCGGCCACGTATGCGCTGGTGCACACAAACGCCACATCGACCTCGCCCTGCTCCAGCAGGTCATTGACCTCAGCGTAGGTGCGGCGCTGCACCAGTTCGACCGGGCGCGACAAGCGCCGGCTGAGATAGTCGAGCAGGGGTCGATAGCTCTCCACCGTGCCGCGCGGCGAGATGACTGCGGCAACTGCCACGCGCAGGGGAATCACGCGGGCTGATTGGGTCGGCAGAGGTTCCAACTGTGACAGGCGAATCGCCGGCGCTGCCGGCGCGCCGGCGCAGGCAGACAACAAAAAAGCGATGAGCAACACCACACATGCGCGCATTGGCGATCTCGCAATCCCTGACTCCAGCGCAGGATGCGCTGGCATTATACGAGCCGCCCGATTGCCGACATCTCCAGCGGCGCGCCAATCACATGACATTTGTCAGTTGCGCGCCGGCTCGCGCGGCGTACAATCACATTCATCGATTCGAATGTGATTTGCCATGCGCGAAGACGATCAACTCTCCCGCCTGTTCAAGGCGCTGACGCACCCGGCCCGTTTGCAGATTCTGGACCTGCTGCGCGACGGCGAGCAGTGCGTGTGCCATATGGAAGCGCACCTGAGCTACCGGCAGGCATACATCTCACAGCATCTGGCCGTCCTGCGCGAGGCCGGGCTGATCGAAGACCGGCGCGACGGCTGGAATGTCTACTATCGCGTCACCGAACCGGGCGTGTATGAGGTGATGGATCGGGCGCGCGCGATAGCCGGCGTCCGCGTTCCCAAACGCGCCGGGCGACGCGCGGCTGCCGCCTGCCCGTGCCCCAAGTGCAGTTCAGAGAACATCGGCGCAGCGTCGGGTGTGATTCCTGTCGAGCGCATCGTCGCCGCGTGACAGTTGAGCCCAGAAGAGACAACCGTTGACCATGCGCGCACAGATCACATTCATTTCTACGAATATGTTCACTGCGGCGAGTTTACTCACCTGCGGTTAGAGGAGGCATCCGTTGGACATCGGCGCTTATATCGTCAAGTTTCTGCAAGGGGGCCTGGGTAACCTGGCCGCATATCTGGCCGCGCACGTCTTGCTGTGCCTGCTGCCGGCGTTCTTCATCGCCGGCGGCCTGTCCACCCTCGTGCCCAAAGAATCTGTGACGCGCTTCCTGGGGCGCAAGGCGCCCAAGTTCATCGCGTATCCGGCCGCGGCGCTGGCCGGCAGCGTGCTGGCAGTGTGCTCCTGCACCATCGTGCCGCTGTTTGCCGGCATCTACAAGAAGGGCGCGGGGCTGGGGCCGGCGATCACGTTCCTCTTCTTCGCGCCGGCCGGCAACATCCTGGCGCTGGCCTACACCGGCGTGGCGCTGGGGCCGGAGTTTGCCGGCGCGCGCATCATCCTGTCGCTGACTTTCGGCGTCAGCATTGGCCTCATCATGGCGTTGGTCTTCCGGCGCGACGACCAGGCGCACGCCGAGGCCAACGACGCTGCATTCGTCGGCCATGGCGGCCTCAAACGCATGACTGTGGTCTTTCTGCTGGCGATGGTTGCTCTGCTGATCTTCGGCACGCTCAAAGTGCCGGCGCTGCTCAACACCTACGCCTCCTTCACCCTGCCCATCCCCGGCGTCGAGGCGCTTCAGCAAACCTTGTTCAACCTGATTCCCTTTGACCCTGCCAAAGGCGAAGAAGGCGTCACCGTGCAAGGGCTGGTCTTGATCGGACTGCTGGTGTTGATTGGCCTGACCGCCTGGCGCGGCCTGGGCAAAGTGGATGAGGGCTATAACCGCTGGACGTGGGTCTCGCTCGGCCTGATCGCCGTGACGCTCGGCGTGGCAGCCGTTGGGGTGCAACCCACTGCGAGCGGCGCGCAGATCGACCTGACCGGCAAGTTCTTCGGCGTGTTGCTCATGCTGGCGGCCATCTGGCAGATCGGGCGGCGCTACTTCGAGGACTACGAAATCCAGCAATGGCTGTGGGAGACATGGCGTTTCGTGCGGCAGATTTTCCCGTTGCTGATCGTGGGCGTATTTGTGGTCGGCGTGATTCGCCAAATCATCCAGCCAGAGTGGATCCAAGCCATCGCCGGCAGCAATACGCTGGTCGGCAACCTGGCCGGCGTGGTCTTTGGTGTATTCATGTACTTCCCGACGCTGGTAGAAGTGCCGATCGCCAAAATGTTCCTGTCGCTGGGCATGCACCCCGGCCCGCTGATCGCCTATCTGATGGCCGACCCCGAACTGAGCCTGCAAAGCATCCTGATGATCTCGGTCATCATCACGCGGCGCAAGGCGTGGACCTACGCCGGGCTGGTGGCCGTGTTCAGCGCGGCGTCCGGCTTGATCTATGGCGCGTGGGTCGATGGCGCCAGCATGTGGCTGCTGCTGGGCTACGTGGCCGGCTTCGTGGCGCTGCTGGGCGCGGCGCTGTATCTCATCAGCCGGCGCAATGCCCGTCTGGCGCCGCCGCGCGCGCAAACCTCATAACCCGTCATTTTTTGAGCGCGGCGGGCGCATGGCCTGCCTGCATTCAATCCTGTATCGAAAGGAGAACACACAATGGAGATCAAAATTCTGGGTTCCGGCTGCGCCAAGTGCAAGAAGCTGGAAGCGCTGGCCCGCGAAGCCGTCAATGAGTTGGGCGTGCAGGCGAATGTGACGCACGTGACCGACATGAACGCCATCATGGCCTACCCCATTCTCAGCACGCCGGGTCTGGTCATCAACGAGCAGTTGAAGACCTCGGGCCGGCTGCCGCGCAAGGAAGAGATCGTGGCCTGGCTGAAGGAGGCTGTGAACTGACATGGCCAACGACACTTGCGCCTGCAATGGCTCGAACACGCTGGTCTTCGCCTGCTCCGGCGGGTCGAACGTCGGACAGATTGCCAACGCTGCCGCGCTGGAACTCGACCGGCGCGGCAGCGGACGCATGTATTGCCTGATCGGCGTCAGCGCGCACCTCGGCGGCATGGTGGACTCGGCAGCCGGCGCGGACTATCGCATCGTGATCGATGGCTGCCCGGTGGCGTGCGCGCGCAAGGCGACCGAACACGCCGGCGTCAGCGCGGATCGCCACATCATCGTGACCGAACTGGGCATTGCCAAAAACCATGTGTTTGAATGGACAGCAGAGCAAGTCGCGCGCGTAGTCGAAGCCGCGCAGGCCGGCGCGCCGATGGGTCGTATGACAGGCGACGCATGTTGCGGCGGCAGTGAGGCCGGTTGCGGCTGTCATTGAATCTTGTTCAAAGAGGTGAACGCATGAGTCAGACGTCCTCAGTCAGCGCGACGGTTGCCCCAGCGGCGCCGCGCCGGCTGTCCACGCTCGACCGGTTTTTGACCCTGTGGATCTTTCTGGCGATGGCGATCGGCGTCGGGCTGGGCGCGCTGCTGCCCGAAGTCGAGCACTTCATCAATCAGTTCCAGGTTGGCGCGACGAACATTCCGATCGCCATCGGCCTGATCCTGATGATGTATCCGCCCTTCGCCAAGGTCAAGTACGAGGAGCTGGGGGAAGTCTTTCGCAACCGCAAGGTGCTGGCCATCTCACTGATCCAGAACTGGCTGGTGGGGCCGGTTCTGATGTTTGCGCTGGCGATCATATTCCTGCGCGACAAGCCGGAGTACATGGTCGGCCTCATCATGATCGGTCTGGCGCGCTGCATCGCCATGGTCATCGTATGGAACGAGCTGGCCAAAGGCGACACCGAGTACGCCGCCGGCCTGGTGGCCTTCAACAGCGTCTTTCAGGTCTTGTTCTACAGCGTGTACGCCTGGTTCTTCATCACCGTGCTGCCGCCCCTGTTCGGCATGCAGGGCGAAGTGGTGCAGATCGGCATCGGCCAGATCGCTGAGAGCGTGTTCATCTATCTGGGCATCCCGATGATCGCCGGCTTCGCCAGCCGTTTCCTGCTCATCCGCGCCAAAGGGCGCGCATGGTATCAGACGCAGTTTGTGCCGCGCATCAGCCCGATCACCCTGATTGCGCTGCTGTTCACCATCGTGGTGATGTTCAGCCTGAAGGGCAATCTGATCGTGCAGATTCCGCTGGATGTGGTGCGCATCGCCATTCCGCTGGCGCTGTACTTCGTGCTGATGTTCCTGGTCAGCTTCTGGATGGGCAAGAGCCTGGGGGCGGATTACACGAAGACCACCACCATGTCGTTCACGGCGGCCAGCAACAACTTCGAGCTGGCGATCGCCGTGGCCGTGGCCGTGTTCGGCATCCGCTCCGGCGAAGCGTTTGCGGCGGTGATCGGTCCGCTGATCGAGGTGCCGGTGATGATCGGCCTGGTGAACGTGGCGCTGTTCTTCCAGCGGCGCTTCTTCGCACATGAGTTGCAACCGGCGCCAGCCGGCATGGTGAGCGCAGCCGCCGAAGCCTGCCCGCCCCCGTCGGGAACAGGGAAATAAGCCATGCTGGAGTACACCATCACGGCCGCTCAGGCTGCCGGCGCCGTGGGCGCAGCCAACACGCGCTCGGCGGAAGTGCTGTTCGACATCTCGGCCTCCGCGGGGCCGAATGAGCGCCTGATGAATCCGGCGGAATTGCTGCTCTCGGCCTTTGCGGCGTGCGTCCTGAAAAATGTGGAACGCTACGCCGGCATTCTGAGCTTTGCTTACGAGCGGGCCGAGATCGTGGTGCGCGGCGTGCGTCAGGACGCGCCGCCGCGCATGATCTCTGTGGCCTACACATTGACGCTGTGGACCAGCGAGCCGGAACATCGTGTCCAGTTGTTGCAGCGCAACCTGGAGAAATACGGCACGGTCTACAACACGCTGGCGGCGTCGGCGCAAGTCAATGGCGAAATTCGTGTGATCGCGCCGCCCGCCAGCGCCGCGCCCTGACCTTCATATGGTGGACATCGTGAACCGGGTGTATCCCGAATTCCAGGAGCGGGTTGGATTGGTGGACATCAATGTGTATGACCCGCGCAACACGCGACTGTTGGAGATGGCGCGCATTCAGGTCATACCCACCCTGGTGTTCTACGATCATCAAGGGCAAGGGGAAGTGTTCATGGGCGTTATGCAACCCGACGCGCTGCGCGCGAAGTTCGAGACACTGGCAGCGCGGAGGTAGTGCCATGCCTTTCGATCCAAGTGTGATCCAGACTGCTTCGCCCCTGGCGTTTGCGGTGGTTTTTCTGGGCGGCGTGCTGACCAGCATCGGCCCGTGCAATGTGGCCATGGCCCCCTTGATCGTGGCCTATGTCGGCAGATCTCGCAATATGTCGCGGCGGCGTTCATTCGTCATCTCGCTCGCTTTTGCGGTTGGGCTGGCGATCACTTTCATGTGGCTGGGCGTCGCGGCAGCGATGGTAGGCGGGCTGATTGGCGGCGCGTCGCGCGCGCTTTTTTAGGTGGCGGCGGGCGTGTGCATCGCAGCCGGCCTGTCGATGTTGGGTGTGATTGCATTGCCCATCCCCGACTGGGCCGCCGGTCTGCGAGAGCGGGTAGGCGCGCAAGGCGTCCCCGGCGCGCTCATTCTGGGCCTGCTGTCCGGCCTGGTGGCCTCGCAGTGCGCCACGCCCGTGCTGGCGGCCGTGCTGGCGTTCGTCATGACCCAGGAAGCCGCGCTGATCTATGGCGCGGCATTGCTGTTTGTGTACGCCCTGGGGCGCGGCGTGCCCATTGTGCTGGCCGGCACGTTCACCGGCGCGCTCAAGCAGCTCAGGGGAATGGCGCGTTGGACAGCGTTGATCGAGAAAGCAGCCGGCGTCATCATCATTGCCGTCGGCGTCTATCTAATCTGGATTGCCTGACGACACGCTGCGCCTCGGAGATCAGAGGGATTACCGCCGGCCGATCGTCTGCGATGAACTGCTTGATTTCACAAGGAGCGCCGATCTCATCATGACTCTGGATAGCTGGGGATACCTGATTGCCGGCTTTCTGGTATTCGGCCTGTCGGGATTGCTGGCAATGGCCGGGCTGGGCGCGGCATTCTTGTTCGTCCCGCTGTTCTACTACCTCGGTGTGCCACTGGCCGAGGCCACGCCGACGGCGCTGTTGCTCAACGTTGTCAGCCTGGCGCTTGCGACAGTGAACTACTGGCGCGGCGAGCTCATCAACTGGCGTGTGGGGCTGCCGGTGTTGATCACGGCGGTGATCCTGTCGCCACTGGGCGCGCTGCTCACCGCTTCGGTCAACAAGACGGTTCTCCTGGCGATGTTCGCGGGCTTTCTGCTGTTCGCCGGCTTCATGATGTTGTTCTACAGGCCGAAGAGGCGCGAACAACCGTTGAGTCGCGCAGTAGAAGTCGGCGCGGGCGCAGGGGTCGGCAGTGTGGCCGGCTTTTTGGGAGGGTTGCTCGGCGTAGGCGGCGGCAACTTCATTCTGCCGGTGTTGAACTGGCTGGGGCTGGATGCCAGAACTGCCGCCGGCACAACCGCGCTGGTAGTCGTCTTCTCATCGTTGTCAGGCTTCCTGGGCCATGCCACGTTGAGCAACCTGGACCCGCTGTTCATCGGAATCATGGCAGTCATGGCGGCGACAGGCTCGCTTGTCGGCTCGCAGTTGATGAGGACCCGACTGTCGAGCGCGCAACTCAAGAAGATCATCGGCGTCCTGTTGTGGCTGATCGCCGTCAAAATGATCGTCGATCTGTTCAAGTAAAGGCGTCTGCGTCTGAAAACGACACAACGCAAGGAGCAAAATCAAGTGGAAGACAAAGATATTCTGCTGGAGACACTGCGTTTTCATGGTCATCGGTGTTGGGCCAGTGCGGCCGGCGTGCGCGTCGGACTGGCGGCATTGCGCGCGCTGGGCGTGCGGCGCGCCGGCGGCACTCAGCTCTACGCCATCCTGGAAACGGGCGAAGAACACGGCGGCATGTGCTTTGGCGATGGTGTGCAATACACCACCGGCTGCACCCTGGGCAAAGGCAACATCCGCAAACAGCCGCTGGGCAAACTGGCCGTCACCCTGATCGATAAAGCCACCGACCAGGCTGTGCGTGTTTCATACAAACCCACTCTGCAAAAACAGATCGCCGAATCGGCCTTCATGCAACAGCGCGCAGCGGGAGTTTCACCTGACGAAATCCCAGAGGCGGATCAGGCGGCGCTGGTCGATCTGGTTTGGAACGCCCCCGAGACGGATGTGCTGACCGTCGGCGAAGTGCGCCCCTATCCCTGCAACTGGTTGCCGGAGGTGATGGGATTCGTCAAGTGCGATTCGTGCGGTGAACTGACAGCGCATGCCTATGTCCGGCTGGTGGGCGATCGCAAGATGTGCATTCCCTGTTCCGGCTACGAACGGTGAGCCGGCGTGAGATTTTGGAAGGAGTTCGCTATGAGCGCTCAACAAACCGCCAACGTCTGGCATGGCATCCCGCGCGACCAGATCGCGTGGCATCCCACAATTGTGGCAGATCGCTGCGCCGGATGCGGCCTGTGCGTCACGTCTTGCGGGCGCGGCGTGTACGCCTTTGACTATGCGGCAAACAAGCCGGTGGTGGTCAATCCCCAGATGTGCATGGTGGGCTGCACCACCTGCGCCACGATTTGCACGCAGGATGCGATCGAGTTCCCGTCGCAGGGGTACATCCGCCAGATCATCAAGAAGAACAAAGTCTCGACACATGCGAAGAACCTGCTGCGCGAGAACCGCGAGAAATACGATGTGACGCTGCGCAAGCCGGACGCAGGATAAACCACAACAAGGAGATTCGATTCCAATGAACACCGATAACGAACTGTACAAATCCGCGCTGCTGTTGCACGGCCACAAGTGCCCGGCGATGCCCATGGGCCTGCGCGCCGGCAACGCCGCACTGGAGGCGCTGGGCGCGCCGCGCGCCATGGACGGGCAACTGGTTGCCATGGTCGAGATCGACAGCGACCACTGCGCGACATGCTATGCGGACGGCGTCCAAATGGCCACCGGCTGCACGTTCGGCAAAGGCAACATCCAGAAGCTGGGCTATGGCAAATTCGCGCTCACGGTCGTGGACCGCAGAACAGGCCGCAGCGTGCGCGTCGTCACCCGGCCAGAGACAATCAAGCGCAGCCAGGAATCCGAGTTCATCCAACAACGCAAGAAGGGCGTGCCGGCATCCCAGATCGACGCGGCCCTCGTCGAGCCGCTGGTGGACTTCATCATGAACGCTGCGGCGGATGATCTGTTTATCATCGAGCCGGTCAAGGAGACCCGGCTCGGCCCCGGCCGCCCGCACGACTTCAACACCATCATTTGTTCCCAGTGCGGCGAAGTTGCGGTGGAGCGTTACGCGCGGGTCAAGAACGGCAAGATCGTGTGCATGTCCTGCGCGGAGAAAGTCCAGGCCAGCGGCACAAACGGGTGACGTCGATCACACCACGATCCAGTTCGAGAGCAGGCCTTGCGGATGTGGGACGCAGGCTAGGCGATTGGCCGGCGCCAGTTCAGCGCAACCAGGCGACCACATCACACCGCGAAGGCAAGCAGAGGCAGGTGAATCATGACACCCTATCAACTTACCGAGATGCGCCAGATGGCCGGCCGCGCGAAAGAGATTCTGGGCCTCGAGGCTGACCTGGTTGGCGTGCGACTGCTGGATGAGAGTGCCGACTACCCACCGGATGCGCAACGGCTCGAACAGCATCGCTACTGTCAGGCGATCATGAAGGCCCGGCGTGGCGAGCATGTGACGCTTGACGCCGAGGGCATCGCCTGCCCTGCGGCCGCAGCAGCCTTTGGCTTCCGTCCATTACCCGAGGGCCTGCGCAACGGCAAAGGGTTGGTCGGCTTTGGCATCGTGGCCGAGGAAGCCGTAGGGCGCCGCATGTTCGAGGCCATGCCGGCCCTCCCGCCGAACAGCGTGCGCGAATTGCACCTGTTCCCGCTGAGCCAGGCCACACACATGCCGGATGTGATTGTGGTCGAAGACGAAGTCGAAAAGCTGATGTGGATCAATCTGGCGTATCTAAACGCCACCGGCGGCGAGCGCCTGCGCAGCAGCACGGCCGTGTTGCAGGCTACATGTGTGGACTCCACAATCATCCCCTTCGTCGAGAACCGCCTGAATTTCGGCTATGGGTGCTATGGCTGCCGCGAAGCAACCGATCTGGCGCAAACAGAAACGGCGATCGGCTTCCCGGCTGCCATGCTGCCGGCTATCGTATCCTGCCTGGAATACCTGGGACAGAAAGCCATTCCCGCGTCACGCTCGAAGAGAGCACTGGCGGCGCTGGCCAAACGCGCCGGCGAACACGCCGACGGCTGATGTGAGGGAAGAGGATGGAACCCATGCTCGACAGACGGCGTTGCCCGGCGCAGCCGCAGATGTGCCAGGCGATCCGGGCGTGTCCAACCGGCGCCATTGCTTACGTGGAGGATGAAGAAGAACCGCTCGGCGGGCGAATAGAGTTCGACCTGGATAGATGCGATGGCTGCGGCCGGCGCGCCGAAGCGTGTTGCGGCAGCGCTATCCAGATGACAACCACTTCCACCTGAAGCCCAATGGCATGTCATAGTCGGGACACAGCAGAAAACCATGCCTCACAGGAGCGCGCATGACGATGAGTGAACACACAATCACAACAGAAATGATCGACCGGCTGCCAGAGCCGGCCCGGCGTTACATGCGCTGGACCGGCGTCATCGGCAAGCCCTGGATTGACACCGTGCGAATTCGCTACACCGGGCGATTCCGGCGCGGCATCGATCAGCCCTGGCTGCCTATCCGGGCGACGCAGATCTACACCACGCGCCCGCCGGCCTTCCGCTGGCAGGCGCGCCTCTCGATGTGGGGACTGCCGCTGATGAGCGGCTATGACCGCTATGCGCAGGGGCGCGGCCACATGTACGGCAAGATCGCCGGGCTGTTCACCATTTTCGACGCGCGCGGCGATGAGATCGACCAGGGCACGATGCTGCGCTATCTCAACGAGACGACCTGGTTTCCGATTGCCTTGCTGGGAGATAACATCGCCTGGCAGGGCGTGGATCACAACAGCGCCGATGTGACATTCACCGACCACGGCAAGAGCGTGACCGCGCGCATGACCTTTGACGCCACGGGACGCCCGGTCAACTTCGTCACCCGGCGCTACCGCGAGAACAAGGGCCAGTACACGCTGGACACCTGGGAAACGCCATTCACCGAATATGGCGCGTTGGGCGGATTGAACCTGCCCGTTCGCGGACAGGCGGTTTGGAAACTGGCCGGCGGCGATCTGCCCTACGCCGACCTCACGCTGAGCAGCGTTGAATACAACATCCCGATCGACGCTATCTGAGCGGGCAATGGGAGCATTGCCGCCGCATTGACGCGACGGGCTACTGCCAGATCATCTTGATCGCAGCCAGAACAAGCACAACGGCCAGAATCCGGCGCAGCGTAACCCCGGCCAGACGCCGGCTGCCATACTCTGCGCCGATCCAGCCGCCGACTGCGGCGGCCGGCCCCCACACCAGGATGGCAGATGGCAACCCGCCGACATTGCCGGCGTTGCCCAGCAGCGCCGCCGTCGAGTTGAGCAGAATAAACACCGCCGACACGCCAGCGGCCTGGCGCGGCCCGGCCCAACCAGCGAAGATGAGCAACGGCCCCAACAACAACCCGCCGCCCGTGCCGGTCAATCCGGCCAGCAGCCCGATGACCAGGCCGGCCAGCAACGCCACAGTCACAGACACGGGTCGATCGGAGGCCGGCGCGCCCGGTTGCATTGTGGCGCGATACAACCGCCAGGCCGCATACAAGAGCAACACGCCTACGATGAGGCGATAGACCAGGCTGGGCAGAATCAGCCGGCCGCCGACAAACGCAAACGGGATCGAAGTGACTGCGAACGGCCACAGCAGCTTCCAGGAGAAATGGCCGGCGCGGGCAAACTTGACGCTGGCGATGGCCGAGACCACGATGTTCAGCGCCAGCGCGACCGGGCGCATCACATCGGGCGCCAGGCCAAACAACGCCATCGCTGCCAGGTAGCCAGACGCGCCGGCCTGCCCGACAGAGGAATACAACAGCGCCGCGCAAAAAATGAGGCCGGCCAGGATAACGACAGCGGCAGCGTTCGCGGCGATGTCCATTCGCCGCTGATTGTATGCCGCAAATGGCCGGCCCGATCAATCGATGCGGTAGCCCACGCCCCGCACAGTTTGCAGATGGGTGGGATTCGAGGGATCTTTCTCGATCTTCTCGCGCAGCCAGCGCACATGCACATCGACCGTGCGCGTGTCGCCCTCGAAGTCATAGCCCCACACCTGGGTGATGAGAAATTCGCGCGACAACACGGCGCCCTTGTTGCGCATGAGGGTCGCCAGCAACTCGAACTCCTTGTGGCTGAGCCGCACCTCGCGGCCATCGACAAACACCCGGCGCGACACCAGATCGAGCGACAGATTGCCGGCCACCAGACTGGCGCTGGGGCGATTCGGCGCCCGGCGCAGCGCGGCGCGCACGCGGGCCATCAACTCCGGCAGGCTGAAAGGTTTGACCACGTAGTCATCCGCGCCACTCTCCAGACCAATCACGCGGTCGATCTCGGCGCCGCGCGCCGTCAGCAGGATGATGGGCACGTCGGATTCCTTGCGAATGATGCGGCACAACGAGAGACCGTCGAGGCCGGGCAGCATGACATCGAGCACGCACACGTCCGGCGCCTGTGAGCGAGCCAGTTCCAGCGCCTCTTCACCGTTGGAAGAGGTCAGAACCGTGTAGCCTTCCGCGCGCAGGTGCTGTGAGAGCAATTCCAGCAGCGTCAACTCATCTTCGACTACGAGAACTTTGGGCATACGACGGGAATCAGCAAAAAAACGAGCGGGCCGTCGCCTTCAGTTTTCGTCCTCTTCGGGTGCCAGGTCGCCTAGCTGGCCGGTGACGGCGAATTGAATGCGCTCGCACAGATTGGTGACCCGATCGGCCGTGCGCTCCAGATTGTGCGCCACCCATAGCAGGTAGGTCGCGCGGGTTGTTGTTCTGGGATCGCCGATCATATAGGTGATCAACTCGCGCAGCACCTGGTTGTAAAGCTGATCGACTTCTTCATCGCGTTTGACCACGGCGCGGGCCAGGGCCACATCGCCTTTGACATACGCTTCCATAGCCTGATGGAGCATCTCGCAGCAGGTCACCTGCATACGCGGAATGTCGATCAGCGGCTTGAGCAAAGGCTCGTGGCCCATGCGGATCACCACGCTGCCGATGCCGGCGGCGTGATCGGCCATGCGCTCCAGTTCCACCGCCATGTGCATGGAAGCCACGATGAGCCTGAGGTCGGCTGCTGCAGGCTGATGGCGCGCAATGGTGGTCAGGCACTCTTCTTCGATCTTATAGCGCAACTCGTTCACGCGCTCGTCAACCGTCACCACCTGCCGGGCCAGGTCGATATTGCGATCCTTGAGCGCGCGCACAGCGCGCTCGGTTTGCTCTTCAACCAAGCTGCCCAGCCGCAACACATTGTCGCGGATGGTCTGCAACTCATGATCCAGCGCGCTGCGAGTGGAAATAATTGCCATGTCTTAATCCATGACGGCGCGCATTTAGCCGAACCGTCCGCTCACATAGTCTTCCGTGCGTTTGTCCTTCGGCTTGGTGAAGATGACCTGCGTGTCGTCGAATTCGATCATCTCGCCGGCGCGGTCGGGCCGCATCATCATCATCGCCGTATAGTCGCTCACGCGCGCCGCCTGCTGCATGTTGTGTGTGACGATGACAATGGTGTAGTCCTGCTTCAGCTCCTGCATCAACTCTTCGATCTTCAGCGTCGCCACAGGATCGAGCGCGGAGCACGGCTCATCCATCAACACCACTTCCGGCTCGGCGGCGATGGTGCGCGCGATGCACAATCGCTGCTGCTGGCCGCCGGAAAGCGCGTAAGCCGACTGCTTGAGCTTGTCTTTGACTTCGTCCCACAACGCCGCCCGTTTGAGGCTGCTCACCACCCGGTCATCCAGTTCCGAGCGCGGCATGCGCCCATTGTAGAGTTTGATGCCGTAGGCGATGTTTTCGTGGATGGTTTTGGGAAATGGGTTTGGTTTCTGAAAAACCATGCCTACCCGTCGGCGCACCAGCACGGGATCGATGTTGGGGGCATAGATGTCGTCGCCATCCAGGGTGATATGGCCTTCGACGCGGGCAGACGGCACCAACTCGTTCATGCGATTCAGCGAGCGCAACAAGGTGCTCTTGCCGCAGCCCGAGGGGCCGATGATGGCCGTGATGCGCCGGTCATAGATGGGCAAGGTCACGTCAGCTACGGCGCGAAAGCCGCCGTAGTATACGGACAAGTTCTCGGTGCGCATTTTGGCTGTTTGCCCGGCTGCCATGGCGCGCGCAATTGCCCCTTCGCCAATCGGCGCAACCAGCTTGATGGGAACAGTGCTATCGGACATGATGATTCTATTTGGCAGGATGCGCCCGCATGCAACCAGGCACATCCCAGTCCGCAGGCAAATTCTTCACTTCGCTTCAGACACAACCAGCCACGTTGCCCGGCGTTCGGCGCCTGCAAGACGCCTGGCAGGTTCCAGACTAGCCGGCCCTGGTTATCAAATCGTTAAGAATGCGTAAAGCAAATATTAAGACAGGCAGCCGCCCCTGTGAGCCAGTCGACTGATAGCGGTTCTTTGTGAAGCGTCATGCCTCCAGCAATCCGCAAGTCTTGACGACCACCCCCCGGCGCTTGCGCGTCGCCTTGAGCGTGACAATCTCAAAGGGCGCCAGCAGGACGGGATACGGCGCGTCCATGCCCTCCAGCGTCAACGCAGCCGTTGTCGCTATGCCGGCCGACTCGACCAGCCGGATGATCAGCGCGTCCTCGTCTTCTGCTTTCTTCAACGCGCCGAGCTGCACTGTCGCCGGCTCAATGCGCAGGAACGGCAGCGCGGCCTGCTCTGGGTCCACCTGCGGTGTGGGCGGATAGAACACGGCAAAAGCGTCGAGCGGCTGGTTCAACTCCAGCGCCGCCGGCCACAGCCCCTGCGTCACGGCCTGCGGCTCGCCGATCAGAATGCGGAAGCGCGTGTCCACCTGCCCCTGGTCGATGAAGGTGTGGTGCTCGTCCGGCTCGATGGGCTGATCGCCCCAGCGCGTATGCACCGCGCTGCGGGCGATGCTCAGGCCCAGCGTTCCATCCGCCGTCGCAGCAAAGCCATAGATGCCGTCATTGGCAACAACCACCGAGCGCGCCTCACCCGGCTTCAACGCCGTCTTCTTCCGGCCCTTCGGCTTGCCGGCTGGCTCGTCCAGCGTTTCGTCCAGCCGCACCCAGCGGTTCTGCGCGTGTTCGCTGCCGTCAGCCGCGCGCGTCGCAATGCCATAGGGAACTTCGCACGTCACCTGCGGATTGGCCAGCTTGAAGGGCAGCACCAGCTTGATCATCTTGCGCCGCTCCTGCAGGTGCAGGCGCGTTTTGACATCGATCCACGGCAGATCGGCATAGAGCGTGATCTGGATGGAAGCCTGTGAATGGCGCCAGCCGGCCAATCCTTCGACCGTCACCGACACCGGCCTGCCGCCGCCCATCAGCAATTCTTCTTTGGCTGGCAACACGCGCAGCGGGCTGCCGGTCGCGCCATCCTCGCCGGCCCATTGTGCGCCCACCTGTTCCGGCGTCAGCGCGGCAAATTCGCCCACCGGCGTGTTGAAGTCGGCGTTGCTCTCGCCGCCCCAGGCGTCGCCCGTGTCGCGCATGGCGACCAGGCGCGCCGGCCCGCGCAACAGTTCGCGCCCGCTGGCTATCTCGACCAGCGAGACGAGCGCGGCATCAGCCTTGTCGAACGTTGCGCGCCACCACCAGTTCTCCACCACAATGCGTTTGGCCGTTTGGGTGACTTGAAGCGACTTGCCGCGCGCCTCCATCCCGCGCCGGGGATCGACCGCCGGGCGCACTTCGTAGCGCCGGGCTGTCAACGGCGGCACATCGGCGATGAATTGAATGTGTGGTTGAAAGCCGCCGTTCGATTGTTCAAACTGGCCGCCGCCGGTCTGACTGGGAACCAGTTGGCCGGCGTCGTCGTAGAGGTCAAAGGGATGCAGGCCGGGCGCGGGCCGGTAGTGCATGACAAAGTGCAACCCGACGGGCGCCTGAATCGGATAGGGATGCGGGTTGAAGACAAACAAAGGCACGCTGCCTGACTCTGGCGGCGCAGCCGGCGCCAGCGCGTTCTGCGACTGGAAGATGATGTCGCTGGCAATGCGATTGGCGTAGCCAAAGTAGTCCATGACGCCCTGCTCGGCCAGTTCGGCCAGCGATCCGCACAGTGTGTCGTGGAACGTGTTGAACAGAGCCGCCTTCCACGCCCGGCGCAGCTTGCGGTCGGGATAAGGGATGCCGGCGCGCCACCAGGCGATGGCCGCCCAGCGTTCGGCAGACGCCAGGGCCGACTCGGTGCGGCGCATGGCGCGCTTGATCCTGGACACAGAGGTGTAGCAGCCGGCAAAGGTGCGCTGCAACTCGCCGGCGTGGACGGGGATCGCTTCGGGGTCGAGCTGCCTGGTGATGCGCGCCAGGTACGCTTCGGGCGTGCTATGGCGCACCTCCACATCTTTTGTTTCGTCGATCAGTTGTTGCAAATCGAGCAGGTCGGCGCGCGTCGGCCCGCCGCCATGATCGCCCAATCCCCACAGCACCAGCGTATCGCGGCCGGTTTCGCGGGCCTGGGCAATGCCGTTCTCAGCTTGTTGGCGCGCAGAGGCGATGCCGGGCACACCGACGGGGCCGGTGCAGTACCAGCCGGTGTCCGGGCGCAAGGCGAGCACTTGTGTGCCGTCGTGGCCTTGCCACAGGCGCAGGGCCGCCGGCAGTTCGAGCTGATGCGGCACGGGCCGGCAGTGCATGTACAGCTCATAGCCGGCCTGCTGAAGGACCTGCGGGAAGCTGGCGGGATGGCCGAACGAGTCGAAGTTGTAGGCCACCGTCGGCCACGCCCCAAACTTGTCAGAGAAGTAGCGCCGGCCTTCCATGATCTGGCGCACCAGCGTTTCGCCGGCCGGCATGTTGCAGTCGGGCTGCACGTACCAGCCGCCGGCGATATTCCAGCGCCCCTGCTTCACCAGCTTGCGGATGCGCGCAAACAGCGCCGGGTCATTCTCTTCGATCCACTCGTACAACAGACTCTCGTTGTGGTTGAAGATGAAGCCGGGGAACTCCTCAAGCAGGTTGGCCGCGGTGTGGAATGTGGAGATGCCTTCGCGCGCGCCCTCCTGCCAGTTCCACATCCACACCGGGTCGATGTGGGCCTGACAGATGAGATGAACGATAGGGCGATCTGCGGGTTTGGCTTTTTTCTGCTTTGGCATGTAATTCCTCCTCGTAATGCCGACAGCCGGGTTTGTCGCATTGTAGCCGGAAGGGGCGCCACAGCTCCTTTCCACGATCCATAAGCCGATAGAGGATGGCGCAGACGAATTCGGGGGCGTGTTCACAGCCGGGGGCAAGACATGCATTCGGCTGCCAGGGCCGCCGCCGAGGCACAGAGATCGCTGAGAGAAATGCTGAAACAGGCTCCGCGTCCTGGTATGATGCGCCGAGACGCAGCGTCTTTGCGGTGAGTTCCCCACATAGGGAATGCAGCGGCCCCAACCTGTGAACGCATCCGTTCGGGGACAGATGGGCACAATGCCGGTGCAACAAGCCGCGCAACTTGACTTTTCAGCAAGCCGGCGCTACACATCGATGCGCTGAACGGCAAGCATCAACTACAATCCGGTTCAATGGACACCTTCGCGCTTGTGGAGCAACTTCGACCCGTTATCGCCGGCCTGCCGACGGCAGCCCTGGCCTACCTGTTCGGCTCACGCGCGGAGGGCAACGCCGGCCCATTGAGCGACTGTGACATCGCCGTTCTGCTCGACAGAGACGCAGATCATGAAACTGCCCATTTGCATTTGACGAGACAAATCCGGCGCGCGCTGCAAGCAGAAGCGATCGACCTGGTGTTGCTGAACGAGGCGCCGGTCGAGCTGGCCTTCAATGTGATTGCGAATGGCAAGCTGATCTATCAGCGCGATCTGGCGACGCGCGTGGAATACGAAGCGACGGTGATGAGCCGGTATTACGACTTGTTGCCCATGCTGCGCGCCCAGCGGCAGGACATCCTGAGTGGAGAAGACTATGACAAGCGAGTTCGGCGGTATCGAGCGGCGCTTGGACGAACTGAGCGAACGCTTGAGCAGATTAGAGCCGCTCAGAAACAGGCCAAGAGATGATTTTGCGGAGGACGCCTATCTGCGCGACATCGTCGAGCGCAATCTGGAGGTGGCAGCGCAGTGTTGCATCGATATCGCCGGCCGGCTGATTGCGATGGAAGGCGCGCAGAAACCTGCTGACTATCAGGAGGCCATCCTGCGCCTGGGGGAGTTGAACATTCTTGACGTGGATTTTGCCCGGCATCTCGCGCCGATCGCAGGATTCAGGAACATCCTCATCCACGAATACCTGGTTGTGGATTGGGACAAGGTGTATGGCTATCTGCAGCGACTGCATGAACTGGAGCAGTTCGCCGGCCAGGTCAGAACATGGTTGCTGAAGCGATTGAGCAACTGACAGGAGAGAAAAAAGATGATTAAGCTAGGCGTCAACTCAGTTCTTTTTGGCGGATTCGATTTCGCCACTGCCGCCCGTTGCATCAAGATGGCCGGCTACGACGGCGTGGAGATCTCGGCCATCAAGGGCATGTGCGAGCATCTGACGCTCGACAACTGGCGCGCGCAAGCGGCTGAGATCAGGCAGATCGCCGCCGACAACGGCCTGGAGATTCTGTCCACCGAAGTGGCCTCGCTCGATGAAGACCGCCTGACCAAAGCCTTCGAGGCCGGCGCCGAGATCGGCATCCCGATCATCAACGTGGGGCCGGGCGGCAAAATGGATGTTGAGGAGGACTTCGTCCGGCAAACCGATCTGCTGGCGAAGATGGCCGACAAGGCGCACAACTATGGCGTGACGCTGTGCTGCAAGGCGCATGTTGGCGGAGCGATCTACAACACGCCGACCACGCTGCGCGCGATGGAAAAGATCACCTCGCCCGGCTTTGGCGTGGATATGGACCCCAGTCACATCTATCGCGCCAACGAAAATCCTGCCGAAGCATTGGCGGCGGTGATTCACCGCACCCGCCACATTCACATCCGCGATTGCAAGGGACGCGGACCAACGCCCGGCGCGCCGCCGATGCAAGCCTGCGGACGCGGCGACATCGATCTCTTTGCTTACTGCAAGGTGATGGTTGAGGGCGGCTACAACGGGCCGGTGTGCCTGGAAGTCATCGGCGCCAATCAGTTGCCTCTGGCTCAGTGCGCCGTGATCGCCGCCGAAAGCTACGGTTACCTGAACGCGATTCTGAAGCAACTCGGAGCGCGGTAAGCAAGCAAGAAAGAAGGAAGAAGGAAGATGAAGAAGAGACCCAATCTGATTTTGTTCGGCATCGACAGTTTGCGCGCGGATCACATGAGCCTGTACGGCTACCCCAGACTCACCAGCCCGCACCTGGATAAATACGCCTCGCGGGGAGTCGTGTTCAGCAACGTCATCAGTCCCTCGATTCCCACCACACCCGCCTACACCTCCATGTTCACCGGCATGGACTGCTTCAGCACGGATGTGGTTGCGCTGCGACACAAGGGCGGACTGGGCGCGCATCTCAAGACGCTGGCCGAAATTCTGGGCGAGCAGGGCTACAACACCACCTGCGTCGGCTTCAGCGGCAACCCGGCCTCGCGCGGCTTCCAGAAGTACCTGGACTTCGAGGGCTGGGGATCGTGGGAACAGGGCCGCAGCCCCAAGGCTGAGAACCTGAACAAAGTGACAATCCCTGAGTTGAAGCGGTTGGCCGGCGAAGACGAGCCGTTCTTCCTGTTCCTGCGCCACATGGACCCGCACGCGCCATACCTGCCGCCGGCCCCGTTCGAGCGCATGTTCTACGACGGCAACGAGTTTGACCCAAACAATCACTCGCTCGACAAGGTGTACGACTTCAAGCCGTTCCGTGATTTCCACGCGAGCTGGTTCCCCCCCGGCTGCACCGACAAGGACTACGTCATTGCCCAGTACGACGGCGAGATTGCATACATGGACGCCTGCATCGCCAACCTGTTCGCCACCATCGAATCGCTAGGCCTAG
>Ga0308414_1000862_pt1 | contig 19878 bp, 20 predicted proteins | sample HotsprSampleOS50_FD_205667 | JGI IMG/M metagenome (GOLD analysis project Ga0308414, IMG submission 205667) | Hot spring phototrophic mat microbial communities from Octopus Spring, Yellowstone National Park, Wyoming, United States - 20090730_OS50 ...
TCCGTCGACGGCGACCAGCTCGAAGGGCACTTTTTGGGCGACGCTCATCATGACCTGCTGAAGCTTAGCCTTAGGCGCAAGGCTGACCAGCCAGACCTTGCTGCCCTGGGCTTGTTTGGCCAGATGGGCGGCCTCGTACAGGGCGTGCGCGGCCCACGGGTCGAGCACCGCCGGCAGCATCATTTCGTTCTTGAGCGCGGGCCCCGCCGGGGAGCTGACGGGCTCAAGGGTCTGTAAAGGATCGGGGACGATGCCCCCGCAGACGACGATGTGGTACACAGGCATTTCGGTTCAGTATGCAAAGCGGAGTCAGGTTCTGGGCCGCTCCGGCTGGAACGAAAGAAAACCGCTTACGTTCTCCCACAGCAGCCGCGGAAACGACTTGTCCAAATAGGACCGTATGGAGACGTAGCACTGATCGCACGTATTGTTCGCTGTGAACTCCTCGATCATCCGCTGCCGTTGATCAAGCGGATAACGCTGAAACTGCATGGAGCAGGGCTGTAGTTCGCCGCGGGCCGTGACCACCAGGAAGCGCAGGCCGGCCTTGCAGCCGGGCCTTCCGCCTTTGGCGAAATACTCGCGGGTGGCCTGGAGGGTTGTGGGCGAATTTACGATCCAGTTGCTGGGGTCGCGGCGGGCTTCCACGCGGTCCAGCTCGCGGTTCAAGGTTTCCATCTGCTCCGGGGTATTGAGGAAATAGTCTTTGCAGCCGGTGCGGCGCGGCGAATAGGCGCTGTAGCACATGTTGACGCCCCACTGGCGCGCCTTGTCGGCCATGGCGTTGATCTCGCCCACGTTTTCGCTGGTGATGCAGGAGTTGAGCACGATGTCGTCGTATCCGTAGCGGGCGCAGCGCGGAATCAGCTCGCTCAGGCGGCTATAGAGGCCCGGATAACCGCGGAAGACGTCATGCCGTTCGTCGGGGAAGTCCAGGCTTACGGAGAATTGATCCACTCCCGCCTGGTGGAGCTCCAGATACAGCTCCTCGGTCATCTCCGACCAGTTGGAAACCAGAATCGTGTAGGGCAGCCGGCCGTCGTACTTGATGTTGCGGACGATCTCGGCCACGTCTTTGCGCAGCAGGGGCTCGCCTCCGGAAACCTGCACCACGCAAGGCCGCAGCTCCTGTACGTAACGGCGGTAGGCGGCGGGGGGCATCAGATGCGAATCGTCGCGGGGCCCGCCGTGATCGCAATGCTTGCAGTAGCAGGTGCAGCTATCGGTGACCTCGAAGGAGACCACGAGGGGCCGGCGGGCGATCCAGTTTAGGGATCCCCGCCCGATGATCCGCAGCGATGAAATGAAGGGGACTTTACGCATTCGATTTCACCACAGCCCGCTCCCCCCTGATCCTACCAACGAGACCTTTTTATCCGCAACGGCAAGCCATCCACCGGCCGATTTCGCCCCTTGGGCGGCGCTAATTCTCCGTTGAATGGAGCCCTCCGGCTCCGGCCCGGAACTCTATGTTGGTCTTCTCGGGATTGTCCGGCAGCGTCTGGACGCAGTTCCAGACGCAGGCCCCGCAGTGAACGCACTTTTCCCGGTCGAAAACGGGCAGGCCGTTCTCGCCGGGACGGATCGCCTCGCCCGAACAAATCTCAATGCAGAGCTTTGTACCGCAGCTCTCGCAGAGGTGGGGATACAGGAAGACGACATGATCCGCGTATCCTTCCGGCGCTTGTACTTTGCCGCCGACCAGGAGCGCATCTTGATGAGAGATCAAGAGCTTGCCGTCAAATTGAATCCGCGGCCAACCGGCGCGCTCCATCAGGGCATCGTGCAGCGATGAGCCTTTTTGCTGAGCCTCCCGCCGGATTTGGGCGATCTCGGCCGCCGAAATCTTATTGCGGTAGTACTCCTCATGGGAGACCACGTGCTTGTGTGGCGGCAGGGGTTCCCCGGGGGCGGTGAACAAGCCCTTGGTTGCTCCAGCCAAGGCCATTCCGATCATGCCCGTCAGGAAACCCCGGTGGAATCCAACCCGGGCCCGCTCGGCAATCTTGCCTTCCTTCTCGATCCAGCTCGCCTTTCTACGACTCACATAGAACTTCTCGAGATTCTCCTTGCTGAAGGCCTCGTTTCTGTTAAGAATCTCGATAGCGGCCTCCGCAAGGAGAGTGCCGGTCACCCAGGCTTCATCCACGCCGGAACCAGTGAGCACGTTGGTGCTGCCGGAGCCTTCTCCGATGCGGGCGCAGCCGTCCAGGGCCAGATGCGGCTGGCCAAGACGCCCGGATTCGGCCAGAGACTTGGCGCCCCAGCTCCGTAAGGTCCCCCCCTTCAAGTACCGCCAGAAATAAGGATGCTGAATGAAATGTTGCAGATAGCGGTAAGAGGTCCGGACAGGATTAACAAACCAGGAGGGGACAAAGATTCCCGCGGAGGCGACCCCGCCGGGATGGACATAGAGGAAGCCGAAGATCTCCGGCTCCGGAAAGCCGAATGTGTGGAACACAGTGCCCGGCTCCAGCGGACAATCCGGAGGAAGGTCTATGACCATCTTCATCCCGACAGCCCAATCCCGCTCGTGGTGGCCAGGGGGCATGCCAAAATGCTCATTAAGCTGGCGGCCGACCGGGCCGAAGGGGCCATCTCCTACTACGGTAAGAGACGCTTTGATGTCCATCCCAGGCATATAGCCGGGTTGGGGGTTGCCTGCCCGGTCGGTACCCTGGTCCGCCAAGCGGACGCCCACGACGCGCCGGCCCTCAATGAGAGGCGAGGCGACGGGCATTCCAGGCCAGATCTGCACCGCTCCGGTCAAGAGCACCTGCTCGCTAACCCACTGGAGAAATTGACCCAGGGAGAGCACCAGTCCGCCTTCCTTGTGAAGGAACTCCGGCGTGAAGGGCAGCTCCATGGCGTGGTGCTCGACAGGCAGCACGGCGGAGGAGAGCCGGATCACTTGGTCGGCGATGCGGAGCGAAGATGGCCGGCGGCTGGCCCCGATCGGGTCGAGCAGGTATAGCACTTTTTCCTGCTGCACCGGGGCGGCCATGGGGATTTGCGCCGGGTCGAGATCGGGAAAACTGGCCCGGATCCCTCGCGCCTTGGTGACGATGCCGGAGACGCCGAAAGCGAGTCCGTCGGCGCGTTCATAGCAGGTCACCTGGAGGGGCAGCCCTGGGGCGACGCGGCTCTCGAAGCGGGGAGATCCGTCCGGAGCGAGCAACTCACGCGCAAGGGTGGTTAGAAAACCGGCCGTAGCCGGGCCGAAGCCGACGCAAACGATGTCGGCCTCCAGGGACTGGCGCTCCATCTCCGGGGTGCTCATGCGGGGTAGTCCAGCGCTTCGGGGATCATAACTTTGGTGAGCGCCTCAGCAGCCCTGTCCTTGGCGAGCTGGGCGCCGGTCAGGCAGCCGTCCAGGCGGGCGCGCAGGCGTACGAACTGCTCGTAACCCTCGAACCGGACGCACGGTCCGGCCTTGAAGGGGTGGGAACCGTCCTCCGCCAATGTATCTGTAGCGGTGCTGGCCAGCCCGGGGATGATCCCCTCGAGGGCCACAAGTTCGCCCTCACGGTAGCAGGCATCGGCGGTCTCCTCATCCCAGGCGGGATGGCGGCGGTAGCCGAATACTAGCTCGGCGGTGACCCGCCCGACCTCACCCGCAGCCCGGGCGCACTGCACATGGCACAGATCGGTGTAGAAGGCCAGCAGGCCGGGCAGTCCCTCGGCCACAACCGGGTGGGCAGGGCCTTTTTCGGCCAGCTCCAGCACGTCGAGGATGAAGTAACGCGCGGCTAGCAGCCAGCAGAGGGCGTCAGCCAAGGGGAAGGTGACTCCCTGGCGGGAGCTCTGATAGAGTTTCACGCCTTCGGCGTCCGTGGCTTTCTGGAGGTGGTTCAAGGTCCACAGCCACAGGTGCATGGCAGTGGCCAGCGTGCAAGCGCCAGTGCCGGGATGGCGGCTGCCGATCTCGCGCATCTCAGCGATCCAGCGATGGAACTGCGCCAGGAAAAGCTCATTGGTCATGGTGACCGACAACTGGCGCCGCTGCACCGCCTCCGGCCCCTCGTAGGTGGCTTCCAGTTGCGCGTCCATCCACTTGTGGCCTAGAAAACCTGGGCAGTCCTCGGTGATGCCGTAGCCGCCCATCAGGCTTACGGCTTCGCGCATCATGTTGGCGCCGTGGCCGGTGTTCCAGAGCTTGCAAGCCGGGCAAAGCACGTTCGCCAGCGAATCCAGAAGAACAAACCGCACCATGGGGTCGTCGCAGTTGGCGCCGGTTTGGAGGCAGTCCAGCGCCTCCTTTTGGTAGCGGCGCATGGCCTTTAGGGCGGCGGTTCCGCGCCCGACGTTGTCCCGGGCGAAGATCTCCTCCTTCTGCCGCTCCAGCGGATCCAGCTCATCGAACAGGCGCGCGGCGGCGAAGCCCAGCGAGGCGCTGGCTTCGCCCGTAGCCCAAACGTCGACCAGCCGGTGGAGCACGTCCTCCTTCATTTGCAATCCCAGCTCATAGCGAGGGGTTCCAGGCGTAGCGGTTTCGCCGCCGCGGAAGCGCCCTCGGTGGTACCGGATGACCGGCTCAACGGCGCTGAGCAGCTTGGCCGAGGTCATCAATCCGACGGTCACGCGGGTGCGGCGGAATACGGCTTCGATAACCTCCCCATGACTGTACCGGGGGATGATTACGCCATCCTTGACGGTATAGCCGCCGATGATGCGGCTGGCCGGGACTTTGAGGCTGAAGGCCGGGTCGCGGGTGGAGGAGAGCTGGTGGACGAGCTTACGGGCGGGCGCGCCGCGGTCGAAGATGCCGGGATCGGTCTCTTCGAGGATAATCATGCAGCTTCCCTTGATCCGTGGGTCGGCCGAATCGACAGCGGCGGTGACGAACTTGGCGAAGGCCATATTGGTGATGAAACGGCCGCGTTTGTCGACCTGGAGGATTGGCTCCTGGCCTTCCTGCCACTCCACGATGCGCACTTTGCCGCCCAGAAGGCCGGTTTCGACGCCGACGTAGGGGATCGGTTCGGTGAGGGCGAATGCGCCTCGCCAGATCTCGCGATCCTCCCCTGGTGCCGGCGGAGCGCAGCGCCGGAAGTAGGTATCGCGCTGCTCGGGCGTGCCGCGCTCGTGGATGGGCGCCAGCGCGAGGCAGTTGGCGAGGCTGCTGGTAGCCGCGCCGGCATCGACCCAAGCCAGCTCAAAGGCGACCAGAGCGAGCGCCAGGTTCTTGGGTCCTTGAATGAACCCGCCATGTTCGGGGTCGAGGAAGACGGCGGTGATCCCGGCTTCATCGAAGGCTTTCAACAGGCTGGCCTTCTCCTGGGTCCATTCGTGCGTGCTGCGGGCGCCGGCAGCAACCAGACGTGCGACGGGTCCGCGGGCCACCGCCCGGGTGGACTGGACAACCATCTGAAGGTCGAAGCGATCCGCGAAACGCCACATGATTTGGCGCACGTCGTCGCCCGGCAGCGTCCGCAGGGTCTCGCTGTGGGCTTTTGCAACGCTGGAAGACATTTAACGATGATCCTTTCCCAACTAGAAATGCCGCCCAATGATGATGCCGGTGGTTTAGCAACTGAGTTGCCAATGCCGGTTTCAAGTCCGGGTTTCCTTCCATAACTGATTGACAGGAAGGAAGATAGCATAGGCGGACAGGGCTGCGGCCGCCATCAGAACCAAGAAGGTGCGAGGTGGGGAGGTGAGCGGTTTCACCCTATGACGCTCCGGGATCAACGGATCGAGAGCTGCTGCAACGCAGAACCCAGCCTGGGCGGCCAGGGCGGCATGGCCCCAAGGGGAGGGAAGTCCAAAGCTGGAGACAGCCATCGCCAGCAAGGCCCATGGGAGCAACTGGCGGGCCAGCTTGTGGGAGGCGAAGTGGAACCACATGCGGTTGGACGTTCCCAGAAGTCCGGGGAGAAGACGCATGATCTGATAGACGCCGGCCAGCGTACGGATCTTGCGGCGGAACTCGGTGCGCAGCGAGGCAGGGATGTCGTAGGCGCGGGCTGAATCCTCCAACACGATCCGGTAGCCGCGCAGGAAGGCGTTCAGCGGGAGGTACATATCGTCGTTGATGGTTCCAGGCGGCAGGGGCCGGGCCAATCGCCGCCGCATGGCGTAGATGCAGCCGGTGGCCCCCAGCACCGAATCGACGGCGCTTTGCCGCTTGCGGATCCACTTTTCGTAGCGCCAGTACAGCCCGGTGTCCGCCTCCTGGCGGGTTTGGCCTTCAAGGATGATCAGCTCTCCGCTGGCGGCGCCGACCTCGGGATCCGCGAAGCACTCCACCAAACGGCGGAGGGAGGTAGGGTCGAGCGGCTGGCGGACATCGGTGAAAAAGAGAATCTCGCCGGTGGCGCGCTCGAGGCCGGCGTTGAGGGCGGCGGCTTTGCCGGAGTGTGGGATGTGGATGAGTTGAACTCCGGAGGATTCAAACTGGCTGGCGATTTCGCCAGTGCGGTCGGTGGAGCCGTCCGAGATGACGAGGATTTGAAGGAGTTCGCGGGGATAATCGAGCGCGAGTATGGATTCAAGCTTGGAACGCAACCAGGGCTCCCCGTTGTAGACGGGCAGCAGGATCGAGACGGTGGGCCGGATGGGCGCCCGCGTGAAGGGCCTCGGCCGCATTCTGGCCAGCGCCGCGAGCAGCAGGGGATATCCGCCGAGGGTGTAGAGAACAAAGGCGGCGGCGAGACAAAAGGTAAATTCGAACATCACTTAAAGACCCTCGTGCTGGGCCGGGCGGGCCACGGGAGCAATAGTATCACTGGCTGAAAGGATCAGGAGGCGCCCACCGGCGAGTGGCCGTAGAGTTTCTCTTCGTACCAGGCCCAGTTCCAGTCGGTGGCGAGGCCGGCCTCGGCGAGCTTGCGGCTGTAAACCGGCGCATCATAGCTGCCGCTGGGGAACTGATAGCCGGGATTGTGCAAGGTGTAGCCGCCAGGGATGGTGGTGCAGTTGAAGGTGAACAGGCAACCGCCGCCGCGCGCCAGCTGCACGCACATTTCAAAGCTCTCCCGGGTGCTCACAAAGGGCCGCACCTCGGGGAAGAGCAGGTTATGCAACGCTACTGTCGCGAGGAACTCCTGGTCAGACGGCAGGAACGGCGTGCTATGGACCAAGGCGCCGGGGGCCGGTTTTAGCCGCGGGATGCCCAGGATGGCTGCGGGGTGACCGCAGTGTTTTCGCAGCCAAGCTTCGTGGCGGATCAGCATGGCCCAGTCGCGCTTCCAGGGACTGAGACCCGTGAGAACCCCGATGCCGATATCCCGCAAGCCGGCCGCGAGCATGCGCTCGTAAGCCTCCAAACGGTACTCGAAACTGGCCTTGGGCCCGCGCCCGGGGTGCAGTTGCTGGTAGCGCGCCCGGTCGTAGGTCTCTTGCCAGAGCACGGAGAAAGACAGTCCTGCATTCAACAGGCTGCGGTATTCGTGTTCTTCCAAGGCCTGAGCGCTGAGTCCGACCGCGCCGCCTCCGTTGCGCTCGAGCAGGTTCCGAACCAGCTCCACGTGGCGGCACATCGCCGCGCCGCGCATGGCCGGATCGGAGGCGTAGACCAGCTCCAGGCAATGAAAGCCTTTCGCCTGGATGAGAAACTCTGCTTCTTGGCGGAGCTCCTCATCTTTGAGGCGCAGGCGCCGGACGGCCGCGCCTTGATTGCCCGCCCGGTAGTTGCAGTACAGGCAGTCCTCGTTGCAGATGCTCGAAACGTAGACGGGAACCACTGCTTGGACGGTGCGGCGGAACAGAGCAGCCTTCACCTGCTCGCTTCGCGCCAGCAGGATGGCGTCCAGCTCGCCGCCCGCGCCGAAGCCGGGAGCGAACAGCAGACGGGCGAGGGCGGGATCGCCGGGCGGTGACTCCTGGGCCAGCCGCAAGGCTTCGTCCTCACGGAGAGGCTCAGGGGCGCCCGTGGCCAGCCAGTGTTGGTTGTAGTCACGCGAGAACATACTAAGGACGGTAGGCGGCGGACGAGGTCTCCGTCTCCCAGACTTTGACCGCGGCCAGCCGCGCCGGAGGGGGGACCTGGGGGGCGATCTCGTCGTAGAAGTATTTCGCCATGTTTTCCGCGGTGGGGTTGACCTGGTCGAACGGCGGGACTTCGTTAAGGAACTGATGATCCAGCCGCTCGATGGCGGCGTGGAGCATGCGCTTGAGGTCGACGAAATCCATCAGCAGGCCCGCCGAATCCAGTTGCGAGCTTTCCACCAGAAGCTGAACACGGTAGTTGTGGCCGTGGATGCGCTCGCACTTGCCGCGGTAGCCCCGTAGGGCATGGCCGGCAGCGAAGGTCTCTTCAACCGAGATCTCGAACATGGAACGAAGAAAACCGCGGGGGTTTCTGTATTCATGATAGAACATCGTGCGTAACGGCTCGAAATTGTGCAGCTATCCTCGCGAGTGAGGGTGCGCAGAATGGCCAAGGCTGGGGACTACTCCGGCTTTCCACCTCCCCCCTTGGATTCGGCGGCGAATTGTGGTTTGATGGGGGAAACATGAGAGCAACCTTAACCAGGCTTAAAGGAATCGGAGGCTAATGTTTCCACGAGGACGCTTTACGCCACGGCGCCCCCGGATCCGGGAGAACGTCAACGAAGCCATCCGCGCCAAGGAGGTGCGGGCGGTTTTCCCCGACGGCACCGTCGAAATCATGCCGACGCCGGCTGCGATCCGCAAGGCGCAGGAGATGGGGCTGGACCTGATCTTGGTCTCTCCTACCGCCGAGCCGCCCGTCGCCAAGGCCATGGACTACGGGCAATGGCAGTACGAGCAGAAAAAGAAGCAGCAAGAGGCCAAGAAGAAGCAGCACATCATTCAGGTCAAGGAGCTGAAGTTCCGCCCCAACACCGACGATCACGACTACGAGTTCAAGAAAAACCACGCCATCCGTTTCTTGAAGGAAGGCAACCGGGTCAAGGCGGTGGTTCAATTCCGGGGCCGGGAGATCGCGCACGTCGACATCGGCAAGAGGCTGCTGATGCGCTTCGTAGAGGATCTGGCCGGCATCGGACAAGTCGAAGGGCAACCCCGGCTGGAGGGCCGTTTTGCGCACGTGCTGATCAGCCCGGTGAAAGCTGCCGTCAAAAAGGAAAAGACCAAGCCGGAGCGGCAGACTGGGTCTGAGGCCCAGGGCCCGCGCGCGGATGATGCCGAGCCGCCCGCGGCGTCTGCCTCCGAACCTCTGTCACCGGAAGCGGAAGAAGAACCCGCTCAGTAGAACAGGTATTTCTGCCAGCGCTCGTCGCTTTTGGCGAGCATGCGCATCAAGTGTCGGCTGGTGTGCAAAGTGAAGGGCTTGGGCTGCCGCACCAGGCGCATGTTCGCCTCCTCGGGGGTGCGGTTGCCTTTGCGGTTATTGCACTCGTGGCAGCACGCCACCAGATTCTCCCAGGTAGTTTCGCCCGCCCGGCTGCGGGGGATCACATGGTCGAGGGTTAGCTCGGAGGCCGGCAAGGTCCGCCCGCAATACTGGCAGGTGTAACGGTCGCGGATCAGAATGTTCTTGCGGGAAAGGGCGCGCGACTGATGCGGAATGCGCCTGTAGCCGGTAAGGCGGATTACGCTGGGCAGGGGCATAGCCTGCGCCGCCGAGCGGATCAGAACCTGGGAATGCTCCTCGGCGGTGGCGATTCCTTTGAGCACCAGCACAATGGCTCGGCGGGCCGCGCAGATGTTGATCGGCTCGTAGCTGGCGTTGAGCACCAGCACCGGTCTGTGAAGACGGTCGCCGTTGAACATCTAGGCTTCTCCTGACGATCCCAGAGGGGGCTGGTAATGGGCCGCGTTGAGACGGCGGTCCGCCCGCGCCAGGGCCAGCACCGCGACGTAGCGCGCTCCGGCCCGCTTCAAGGCGCGCGCGCAGGCGCTGGCGGTCGCCCCGGTCGTAAGCACGTCATCCACGAGCAACACCCGTTTGCCCTGGACGGCGTCCTGGCGCCGCGGGACGAAGGCCGCAGACACGTTCCTGCGGCGGGCCGCGTGGGTCAATCCCGCCTGCGGCGCGGTGAAGCGCTTGCGCTTTACCGCCTGGACTACCGGCAGGCCGCGGCGGCGGGAGAGTTCGCGCGCCAGCAGGGCAGCTTGGTTGAAACCCCGCTGCCACAGCCGGCGCCAGTGCAGCGGCATGGGAACGATCACATCAAAGCGCTGGTCCAGCGGGAACGCGGAAACAAGGTAATCGCCGAGCGGCTTGGCCAATGTCCGGATGCGGCCATACTTGTACAAGTGGATGAGGTCCCGCAAAGGGCCGTCGTAAGCGCCGAAGCTGTAAGCGGCATCGAAGGCTTGAGCGCCGCTCCGGCACAAAGCGCAGACGCCTTCTTCGTCCAGTGGAAAACGGTTGAGGAAGGGGGTCCGGCAGCGCAGGCAGAAGTATTCGGCTTCGAGCGGCGCGGGGAGGCGCAGGCAATCCCGGCAGACGGGAATGCGGGACAGCTCGCGGAGAGGGTTCCCGCACAGCCGGCATTCTTCCGGGAAAAGGTGGAAAAGCAGACGGGAAGCGCCCGCGATCAGGCGCCGTTCTAGACCGGCGGGCAGCACCTGCGTTCGAGAACCGATGCTACTCGAGAAGACCCACCTCCTGGTCTCAAGACATCAGTGTACACCAACCGCCAGGCGAGCTGGATCGGCGGGTGCTCTGCTATCATGGAGTGTCTCCCTATGAGTCCTGATGCACGGATGCAATTGGTGTGCGCGCACAGCCCCGATTCCGACGACGCTTTCATGTTCTATGCGTTGGCCACGGAGAAGATCCGCTCGCCGCTCGTGTCTTTCCAGCACGTTCTCAGCGACATCGAGACGCTGAACCGTAAGGCAATGGAAGGCGCCTATGAGCTTACCGCCATCTCGTACCACGCCTACCCCTACGTGGCGGATAAGTATGTCCTGATGGTCTGCGGGTCGAGCGTAGGCGACGGATACGGACCGGTCGTAGTGGCGGCTCACCCGATGGCTCCAGAGGAATTGAAGGGCAAGCGGGTGGCGGTGCCTGGCAAGTTGACCACGGCCTACCTGGCGCTGCGCCTGTTCCAGCCCGATGTGGTGCCGGTGGAGATCGCCTTCGACAAGATTCTGGAGGCCGTTGAGGAGCGGTCTGTGGACGCGGGCCTGCTCATTCACGAAGGACAGCTCACGTACCACCAGGGCGGCGTTCACTCCGTTGTGGACCTCGGCCGATGGTGGAAGCAGCAGCACGGACTGCCCTTGCCGCTGGGCGCCAACGCGCTGCTGCGTTCGCTGGCCCCGCACGTTCGGAATGAATGCTGCCGGCTGATGCGGGAGAGCATCCAGTATGCGATGGACCACCAAGGCGAGGCGCTGGAATATTCCATGCAATTCTCGCGGGACTTGGACGCCGCGCTCGCGGAAAAGTTTATCGGCATGTACGTCAACCACTACACCCTGGATTGCGGCGAGCTCGTGCCGAAGGCTGCGCAGAAGCTTCTCGATCTGGGGCATGAAGCGGGCTGGATTGACCGGCGGGTGCAAGTGGAGTTCATCCGCTGAACTGTCTGGAGAACGGCGCTCAGCATCTTGCGGTGCGCACATATCCGCCGCTACTGTTAAGGTATGAAGCGCATCTATTGCGGCCTATTAGCGGCAGCCCTCCTGGCCGCGCCGGTGTTTCCTCAAGATCCGGCCAATGGTGACGCGCGGCAAAGGCGGCGGGCGGCGCGGGATCTGGTCCGGCACGGTCCGGAGGCGATTCCTCGCTTGGCGGCCATGCTCAAGGATCCGGATTTGGAAGTCCGCATCGAGGCGGTCAAGTCTCTGGTGGAGATCGATACCGCACGAAGCCTGGATCCTCTGATGGAGGCGCTCCAGGACAATGACCCCGAGATTCAGATCCGCGCCACCGACGGGCTGGTGAACTTCTACTTGCCCGGTTATGTCCGGACTGGGCTCACGGCCTCCCTGAGACGGACCGGGTCGCGCCTGATGAGCCGATTCACGGACACCAACGATCAGGTCATCGATCCTTACGTCGAGGTCCGGCCCGAGGTCATCCAGGCTTTGGGGAAGCTCGTGAGGGGAGGCTCCTCGATGGAGTCGCGGGCGAACGCCGCGCGCGCCATTGGCATTCTGCGAGGACAGGCGGCGATCCCGGATCTATTGGAAGGCGTCCGGTCCAAGGACTCGCAACTCATGTACGAATGCCTGGTAGCGCTCCAGAAGATTCGCGATCAGAGGGCTGGTCCCAAGGTCGGCTTTCTGGTGCGGGACCTGGACAAGAAGGTTCAGATCGCCGCGATCGAGACGGCCGGGCTTCTCTATAACCGGGAAGCGCTGCCCGATCTGAGGGAGGTGCTGCGGAGCACTCGCGATCGGGACGTTCGCCGGGCGGCGCTAACTGCCCTGGCGATGTTGCCGGACCCGGAGAACGGTCCCCTCTTGCGGCAGTACTTGACTGACCGCGACGCCGGCCTGCGCGGAGCCGCCGCTGAAGGACTGGGAAGGTTGAAGGATCCCTCCGACTTGCCGGCGCTGGAGAAGGCTTTCGAAGACGAACGGGACGCGTCAGCCCGGCTTTCGTTGGCCTTCGCTCTGGTCCTCCACGGACGGCTGTCGACCTCAGAGCTGACGCCGTTGCGGTATCTGATCGACAACCTGAACTCCGCCCGCCGCTCCGGCCAAGCCCAGCCGCTTCTGATCGAACTTGCCCGGGACGCCCGGGTGCGCCAAGCGCTGCATCCGGCGATCCGCACTGGCACTAAGGACGAAAAGATCGGCTTGGCCTGGGTGCTGGCCCGCAGCGGCGGCCCCGAGGACGTGGAGGTGCTGGAGGCGCTCACCCGGGATGCGGACCTTACGGTGGCCTCCGAAGCCCTGCGCGCGGTGCGCACGCTGAAGGCCCGAATCGGGTAAGAACTACTTCGCCTTGCGCTGCTTCTGCTGGCCGACGCGGATCTTGTAGTGCTGCTGCTTGGCCTCCTGGAAGGCCTTGTGGTCGTGACGCGCTACCGCGTCCGCCAGATAAGCGTCGACATCAGTATCCTTGGGCACCACCGCCATCAGGGTGAAGTTTTCCTTGCACACCGGGCAGTATGGACGAAACCGTTTTACGTTCGGGATCCCCATAAACTATTAATCTACCACGCGGCCGGCGCCGTCATCGGACCGAGCAGCAGCCGGCTCGCCTCAGAGCGGAATCCTGGGACGCAGTTCGGAGCCGGTGGCGATGGCGGGCGCCGGTTCGGAGCCGGCCGGAAGACTCAGCAGCCGCGGCCGCAGCAGGATGAGGAGGTCGGTTTCGCTGCGGTCCCGCTGGTTTGCGGCCAGCAGGTGCTTCAGCACAGGGATCCGGGTAAGCCCGGCAAGCCCGGTGATGGTGCGGGCTTCCGTGGAACTCAGCAGACCGGCCACTACAGCCCACTCGCCCTCGCGGAGGCGGACTTCGGTTTGGTAGCTGCGTGAGGCAATCACCGGGATCTCTTGCACGATCACGCCGGTCAGGGCCTTGAACGTGGTCTCCAGGCTCAAGGTGATCTCGTCCGCTCCGTGTACGCGGGGCGTGGCCTTAATCACCAGACCGAGATCTTCGAATACGAAGGTGGGCGGATAGATCTGTGGGGCCGACGGATCCGGAAGGATTTCCCTGGCCGTTACGATGGGGTAGCGCTGCCCCACGTGCAGGCTGGCGGGTTGACCGTCGAGGGACCGCAGCTCGGCGCGGAACAGGATCTGGCCGCGGGAACGGCTGGTCTCAGCGAGCATCTGCGCGTCCGGAATGCCAAAGCCGAGCAGGGATTTCCCTCCTCCGAACACGGCGAACTGCGTGAGGCCGGGCGGCGTGAGAGGCGGGGAGTTCCACGGGCGGCCGAAAGCGGACAACAGGTAGGAGGTCGCCAGAGAAGCGCCGTAGGCGGTGGTGATCTGGCGGTTGACCTCGGCAAACTCGATCTCGATCGAGACCACCGGCTTGCGCTGGAGCAGTTGAGCCAGGAGCTGTTGCGCCGGTTCGGCCAAGGATGCCCGGTCGCGAAGCACCATCAGGCGGCGGGCCGGGTCGAAGGCGATCCGGGTGATCTGCATCACCTGCTGCACGGCGGCGCGGACCTCCTGGATCTCCTGGGGTGTAATCAGGTCCGGCGCAGGGACGGTTAGAGTGACGTGAGGCTCGCGCTCTTGCCGCTTTTGGGGTGTATCGCGAGCGACGAGAAACCGGCGTTCGCTAAGAGGGACGACGAACGAACCGGTTGCGGCTTCCAGCGCCCGGACCGCTTCGATCCACGAGGCGCCCTCGAGCCGGAACCGGAGCGGCGGAGAGGACGGGTAATCGCTGTCGAAGACAGCTTCTAATTGATAGAGCCTCGCCAGTCCGGTAAAAAGCGCGCGGGCGTCGCCTTGCAAATCAATATCTCTTGCGCCTGGCGACGGGCGCAGTCTTGGCGGCGGGAGCGGCTCAAGGACCGGGACCGGTTCGGAGGGGGGGAGGGTCTCCGCTTGGGCAACAAGCGGGGGAGCGGGCTCCGGGCGAGCGCCTGCGATAGGCAGCCCGGCCAGCTTCTGCTGGGAGATCAGCGTGGCGCGGACCCGCAAGGCCTCGGCTTTGGCCCACCAGGCCGGGTTCTGCGGGTCAAGAACAACCGCTTTGGAGTAAAGAAGATAGGCGTCCACAATCCGCCCGGCGCGGGCGGCTTCTTCGGCCTGCTGAGCGATGCGCTTGGCCTCGGCGGGCGAGGCGCCCAACGGGACACACATTAAGACGCTCAGCACGCAGGCGTAGATCCACCGCACAAAGTTCAGGACGGCCCCAAGCCCCCAGGCGTGCAGGCGATTTAGGCCCCCGTCCGGAACTTGGAGTAGATTAGGTGTATGAGTCAGACGCCGAAGGCGGCGGAGCGGCCGTCGTTTTTCCCGCCCATCCCCGAGTCTTTGGACAAACTGGGCATCCCCGACATCCTTGTACAGGACCTGATCCTGCGGCGCGTCTTTATCGAGCGCACCAGCACCCTCACCTCGCTCAGCAAGACCCTGAAGCTGCCTCCCTACATCGTCGAGGCTGTGTTCCGGCAGTTGCGGCACCGCCAACTCATCGAGGTGCTGGGCATGGTGGGCAACGACTACTCGTTCATGCTCTCCGGGGCCGGACGGCAGCTCGCCCAGGAGCGGTTCCAGATGTCGCAGTACGCCGGGCCCTGTCCGGTGTCTCTATCCCAGTTTCACGCGGGGGTGAAGGCGCAAAGGGCCAAGGTGTCGGTCAACAGGGAGAAGCTCCGCAAGGCGCTCTCCGACTTGGTGTTGACCGACGCGCTGTTGGATCAGTTAGGCCCGGCCATGATCTCGCAGGCGGCCCTGTTCCTCTATGGCTCAACCGGCAACGGGAAGACCTCGCTCGCCGAGCGGCTGATTCGGCTGTACGAGGACACAGTGCTGATTCCGTACGCCATCGAGGTGGACGGACAGATCATCATCCATTACGATCCGGTCGTGCACGAGCGGGTGGAGCCGGAGGACATCGAGCCCGAACATGATCCGCGCTGGGTGCGGTGCCGGCGTCCCTGCGTCATCGTGGGCGGAGAGCTGGTGCCCAGCATGCTGGAGCTGCGCATGGACGAAGCCTCGGGCACCTACGCGGCTCCGATCCAGATGAAGGCCAACAACGGCATCCTGGTGATCGACGACTTTGGCCGGCAGTTGATCCCTCCGCGCGATCTGCTGAACCGCTGGATCGTCCCCCTGGACCGGCATGTGGACTACCTCATGCTGCGCTATGGCGTGAAGTTCCAGATTCCGTTTGACCTGATGGTGGTCTTCGCCACCAACCTGGATCCAGGCAGCCTGGCCGACGAGGCGTTCTTGCGCCGCATCCAAAACAAGATTTTGGTGGAGGAGATCTCACCGGGAGTGTTTGACGAGATCCTGCGGCGCGTGACCCTGGCCCGCAACATCCCTTACGACCAAGAGATGGCGGACTACCTGCGTTCGCTCTGCTTGAGCGGCGGGCGCACCGTCTTGCGGGCCTGTTACCCGGGGGACATCTGCCGCATTCTGGTGTCGATCAGCCAGTACGAGGAGCGCCCCGCGCGCCTGACGCGCACCGACCTGGAGCGCGCCGTGAAGCTGTACTTCGCGCGGTCGTGAGGACTGGGCCGGCGGAGATGCTTAACGCGCGCCTTCGGGCGGAACGTAGTCCGGAGGCAAGGCTGCTCCCTCGCCGAAGAAATACTCTTCCATCTGGCGCAGCAGGAACTCTTGAGCCTCGCGCGTGCCCAGGTTCAGGCGGTATTCATTCATGATCATCTTCATGCGCTCGACCCAGAGCTGCCAGGCTTCCTTGGAAACGTTCTCGTAGATCTTCTGGCCCAGGGGGTGGCCGTCGAAAGGCGGCTCACTCAAGCCTTCCATCTCCCTCTGAAACTTGACGCAGAATACCTTGCGGGGGGCGTTACCCATGCAAAATCCCTCTCTTGAGAATCGTAGCTACGCTTTCAGGATAGCGCAGCAGCCGCGGCTACGGCTTGCGGCCCAAAAATTGTGAAAGCTTCATGGGGAGGGTGGCGGAGCCTCGCTCCAGTTGCCGCACGACGGCTTTCTCCCAGCGCCGCAGCACATTCTCCCGGCTAGGTAAGCGGAGGTTGCAACTTTCGATGTCCAAAAGAAGCTCAATCTCCCAAGGCTGAAATGTATTACGTTTGATTTCACCCTTCAATAGTTCCCGGATCAACCGCTGAAACCGGGCCAGTACCTCATCCTGGCTTAATGATCCATCGGTCATACGGAAACTGAGTGTATCAGTTTTTCCAGCCGGGAGCCAGAGCGAATTATGGTCTGGCTGCGCTCCGGGCCGGTCGAGATACAACCAATCTCCACGCCGGACTGCTGTTCCAAAAACTCCAGATAGTCGCGGGCGCGGGCGGGAAGTTTCTCATAAGAGGTGATCCCGGCGGTGGGCATCACCCACCCGGGCAGCATCTCATACACCGGCTCAATGGCGTCCAGTTCTTCGGCCGTAGCGGGCATCGCTTCGATGGGCCGGCCGTGAAGCCGGTAGCCCACACAAACCGGGATGGTCTCCATCTGGTCCAGCACGTCCAACTTGGTAAGGGCCAGGCTGGCGAAGCCGTTCAACATGGCGGTATAGCGCAGCAGCGGCGCGTCGAACCAGCCGCAGCGCCGGGGTCTGCCGGTCACCGCTCCAAACTCGTTGCCGATCCGGCGCAGGCTCTCGCCTCTTTCATCGCGGGCTTCGGTCGGGAACGGGCCCGCGCCCACTCGGGTGGTATAGGCCTTGGTGACGCCCACCACGGCCCCGATCCGCGAAGGCGGCACGCCTGTGCCCGTGCACACGCCGCCGGCCGTGGCGCTGCTAGAAGTGACGAACGGATAGGTGCCGTGATCCACGTCGAGCATGGAGCCTTGCGCGCCCTCGAACAGCACGCGCTTGCCCTGATCGATGGCCCGGTTCAGCAGCAAGGCCGTATCGCAGACCATGGGGCGGATGCGCTCGGCCAGGCGCGCGTATTCCTCTTCGATGCGCGCGAAGTCCAGCGGTTCGCCGACGTGGAAGGCATTCGCCAGAATCTTCTTGTCCTCGGCCAGATCCGCGTAACGGCGCGAGAAGCCGCTGGGGTCCACAAACTCGGCCATGCGGATCCCCCGCCGGGCGATCTTGTCCTCGTAGCAGGGGCCGATGCCGCGCGAGGTGGTGCCGATGGCGACCCGGTCTTTGCGGTCTTCCGAAATCTTCTCGACCAGGCGATGGAACGGGAAGATGACGTGGGCGCGGTTGCTGATGGCGAGCTGGGAGGCGACGTCGATGCCGGCGGCCTCCAGAGCCTCGATCTCCGCAATGAGAGCGGCCGGATCCACCACCAGCCCGTTGCCGATGACGGCCTTTACGCCGGGGCGCAGGATGCCGGAGGGAATCAGTTTCAGGATGAAGCGCTTGTCGCCGATGCGCACGGTGTGGCCGGCGTTGTGCCCGCCCTGATAGCGGGCCACAATATCGAAGCCTTCGGAGAACAAATCGACGATCTTGCCTTTGCCCTCATCGCCCCACTGCGCGCCGACAACCACAAGGTTACTCATAGGTGTGATCTCAAAACCCCTCATTGTAGCGCACGCGCTGTGCTACTCTGGCCTCGATGCAGCTTTCTGAAATACTCTTGAAGCTCGGCCCGGAGGAGTTCGCCTCCCTGGCCGGGAAGATTTCCATTGGCAAGCTGAAAACCTACCAGCTTTTTGACTCCTTCAAGGCGCACTCCCGCGTTCACAAGCTCAACGCCGAGAGCCTGCGCAAGGCGATTCCGCGCCTGTACGAGCGGCTCCCGGAAAGCGGCGAGGATCTGGCGCGGGATTTGGCGCAGGCCATACTGGTGGCTCACCTGGACTTGGTGATCGCGGTGCTCGATTTCCTGGGCATTCCCCATAAGGACGGCTTCTTCGACAAGCAGTTGGACGCCTCGGCGTACCTGACGCCCGGCTGGCAGCAGCGGGTGTATGAGAAGTTCAAAGACGCTTTCCCGCCTGCCGCGCTGGTCTTCTACATCAATCACCTCGCCTGGGAGCTGGACAAGAAGGCGGACTACTATCAGCCCGAATAGCGGCCCGGAGCGGTGTCGACCCGCACCCCGCCGCTATCAGCGGCTCTTCCGGTTTAGCTCGCCCTTGAGGAAGTCTGAAAGCTTCTGGGCCAGGCCCGCACGATCTTGAACTTCACATTCTCTCACTACCAGAACCGTCCACCCCAATCTCGTTAGGCGGCGGATGTTTTGCCGGTCCCGCTGCCTGTTCCGGCTGAGCTTAGGCAGCCAGTAGTCCTGGTGCGATTTCGGTTGATGTGAGAAGCTGCACCCTCGATGCGGGTGCCAATAACAGCCGTGCACCAGCACAATTTTGCGCAACCGGGGGAACACCAAATCTGGGCTGCCCGGGAGAGTCCTCACGTGTAGCCGGTAACGGTACCCCATCTGGAAAACCAAACGGCGGACAGCCATCTCGGGCGCTGTATGCTTGCTCCGGATCTGACGCATGTTGGCGGAACGCCGCTCTGGGCTCAGTTTGTCCATGCCCTCGTCAGAGGCATCTTGGGAGCCAAGCCCAGTGAAAAGGCCCGGTCCGGCAGCCAACATTTGAAAATTGGAAACACATCAGTGCAACCTGGCCCATACCCGGTGGCGAAACAAGTCTTCTCGAAGTTGGCACAAGGCGGGCATCCAATCAGTGCGTTGATCATGCCCGAACCCCCTTGAGAAAACGTTCTGCGTGCTTGGGGAATTTCCGAACCAGCCAACGGAGTACCTCAAGCTGATCCGCTCCCGTTGCGCGCCGAACTTGGATCAAGAGTTTTCGCAGCGAAGGGCGGTCCAGCGTTAGGTTCCTTGCACCCTCGTTGCACACAGAGCAGATTGCGCGGAGATTTGACGGGTCGTCCTTGCCTCCCATGGACTTGTCAATGATGTGGCCAATCTGGAGACGCGTCCTTCGGCTGGGGTCGTAAGGGTGCGGCTCGCCGGCCACCGCCCCACACATCTGGCATGTGAATCCGTTGCGGTCCAGAACAAATGCCCGTGTCTCTTTCGAAATGGTCCGCTCAAAGGCGGGAGCTGGCGTCGGATTGAGCAGCAAGTACTCACCCGGTTTGAGATCACTGCGGTCATTATGCGTCAGGATTTGATAACCTTCCTCCGTCCGGAGTTCCCGTACCCGGCGTGCCCATTCGCTCACATTTCCGGAAACTCTCCGCAGCTCATCTGAGCCCATCACCCGGCCGATATTGGCGAGAAAATGAGCCCGGAGCTTGGCTCGCGCACCCTTTCGCTGTCCGGCTGGCATGATCCCTTTTACCCAGCGGCCCTCACAAGCCGTGGAACTGTGAGGCATTCCCGCAACTGTTCTGCAACTGCTTGAGCAAACGGTGGGGGGAAGGCGTTGCCCACCTGCCTGTAAGCCTGGGTCTTACTCCCGGCAAAATGC
>Ga0308414_1000863_pt1 | contig 19864 bp, 12 predicted proteins | sample HotsprSampleOS50_FD_205667 | JGI IMG/M metagenome (GOLD analysis project Ga0308414, IMG submission 205667) | Hot spring phototrophic mat microbial communities from Octopus Spring, Yellowstone National Park, Wyoming, United States - 20090730_OS50 ...
ATAAAGTGTGTCAAAATTTATATTATTATAAATTTCGGTAAATTCCGTGAATTCATTTTTTATAATGGTATAAATAATGGATTTACATTCCGATAACGGCAACGGCATAAATTTGAACATAATACATCGCGAAATAAGCGGCGAAATTAAATTTTCAATATAGTTATTAATAAAAATAAACGTTACATTTTTACTTTGTTCGATAATTCTTCGTAATGAATTTTGAATTTCATGTGATAAATGATCCGATTCATCAAGAATAACAAATTTATACGGAATATTTGAACGTATATTATGTTGAAATATAAAATCTTTTAATGCATCGATATCTCCTTCCGACATTTTAAATTCATCCGAAGCATTTCTTTCAAATACGCATTCGTATTCTAAATATTTATAATTCGGATAATTTATTATAAAAAAATCATGTATTAAGCTCCACGCAATTGATGTTTTTCCAATACCAGCAGCTCCCGTAAAAATCAAATGCGGAATTTCTTTCTTTTTGATCAAATTTTTTAATGTAGAAACGATATCTTTATGATACCGAATTTCATCCAATGTTTTCGGTCGATATTTTTCGGTCCATAATTCCATAATTATTATTACGATATTTTCTTTAAAAACAAAAAATTAAAGAAAACATTTATAATAATATACATTTTTTTGGCAATTTTGAAGTATCTATTTTGTATTTAACTTTGAGATCAACGCTTAATGTTCGTAAATTTCTTAATGCGTAAATATTATTCGGGAATTCATCTAATGGATTATGCATAAGATGTATTATTTGTAATTTTTTAGATTTAAATGAAAATTCTGGAATTATCGAAATATTATTATTCGATAAATCTAAGATTTTTAATGTAGAAAAATTAAAAATTGATAACGGAACAACTTTTAAATTATTTAAACTTATGATTAAAGATTCTAATGTAGGAAAAAGAATCGGAGTAAGTAATATATCGAGTTCAAAACTTTTAATATTAACGGAAAATAAAGATAATTTTTTTAATTTTTTAAATACGAAATAAGTATATAAATTATATTTATCTAATTCTTCATTATGAACAAAATATATATTTTCTTTATCCGAAGGAACGGATAAAAATGATGAAAATCGACTACTTTCATCATTTAAATATATATACGTATTTTGATGTATAAGATTTTTGTTTTTTAAAAGAAGATAAAATTTGGTATTTTGTATATTTGAATAATTTTTAATAATTGTAATAATATCAATATTATGTTCATTATTTATAATAATTATTTTCGGTACTATTTTTAAATTATTATTTGCATTCAATAAGAGGGATTCTAAATTCGGTAATTTGGCGAGAAAATAAGGGAAAAATTCCAAATTGTTATCATTAAGATTTAATGTTTTTAATGAAATAAGATCCGTAATTTTTGGTGGCAATTCGGTTAATAAATTATGTGAAAGATTTAAATCTGTAAGTTTTTTTAAATTTTTAAATTGAAACGATGAAGGAATATGGGTTATATTATTATTAGAAAGATGTAATATTATTAATTCGGTTAAGTTTGAAAATGAATCGGAAAATTGTTGTATTTTATTATTTTCAATAGTTAAAATTTTTAAGTTTTTTAAATTTCCAAAATTTTTCGGTAGTATTTTTAATTTATTATTATTTAAATTTAAAATTTCTAAATTTTCAAGTTCACAAAATTCTTCTGGTAATTCTTCTATTTCATTATTTTCAAGATATAATTTTTTTAAGTTTTTTAATTGTTTAATAGCTTTCGGTATTGTTTCTAATTCATTATTATTTAATTTTAAAACTTCTAAGTTTTCAAGTTCACAAAGTTCTTCTTGGAATTCTTTTATTTTATTATTTTCAAGATATAATTCTTTTAAGTTTTTTAATTGTTTAATAGTTTTCGGTAATATTTTTAATTTATTATTACTTACATTTAACACTTCTAAATTTTTAAGAGTATCAATTTCATTCGGAAGTTCAGATAAATTATTAAAAAGAAGAATTAATATTTTTAAATTTTTTAATATCTTTATATTATGCGGAATTTGAGATATTGAATTTATTAATAATAATATATTTAATTTTTGATTTGCACTTAATGCTAACGGAATTTCGGAAATATTAGTATCGTAAAAAACTAATGTGTTTAAATATCGAAGATCTCCGATGGATATCGGCGGAATATTATGTTTAAATATAACATCTTTAAATTCTAAAACTCTTAAATTTTGAAATTTACCGATTTCGTTCCAATTTAAATCATTCGTTTCCATAAAACAGTTAATGCGCAATTTTTTGATATTTAAAATATTTTTATGATTTTTTATCTCATTATATTCATCGCTATTTATAATACTATAACAATTTTTTAATTTTTTTTTAACAATTTCTAACTTCATATTATATATTATAATTTTATGTTTAAAAAATAAATAAATAAAAAAATTATTTTGAATATTGATATTGAATAATATTATAAAAATATTCTGCGTCATTTTTATGTATTCCTAAAGCAATTAAATCGGATGGTGAATGGATGGATGTAATTAACGTTTTTAATGTCCGATATTTTTTTAATATTTTTATTGCGGAAATTGCACCGATACCTTGAATACTTTCTAAAATCATTTGTAATTGATCATCTAATGATAAAATATTTGATTTATTAATCATTCGAAGAGAATGAATATCCGTTTCATTTTTTATTTCTTTTTTTTCATATTCGATTTCCGCTCGTAATTTTGTAATAATCCAACTAATTAAATGATCGGTACCTTCAAATTCATAATACGGCATATATGATTGTATCTTTTGAGTAATTGAAATCCATCCATTCGGATAAATATTCGATATTCGTTCTTTTCCCATTTCATCAATATATGAAAAACTTCGTTCTTCATAAAATTTTTTTTTCTTCTTTTTCTTTTCCATCATAGTAATGTTATCATCTTTTTCTTCGATATACCGTTGGATAATTTGAATCGTTCTTCCATTTTCGCAACATAAACATATAGGAATTTTTTTTTCATTAAATGTCGTAAGTTCCACCATTTTTTTTAATTCTGAATCCAATGCTATTCCGTCGTTTCGTTCGCCGAATGCGGTATTAATAAGATCGGATACGGTTTTTCGTTCAATTAATAATCCTCTTCCGCGATTAATTAAATAATCTCCGCATGGAAGTTTTGTTTTTATCCATGTATAATTTAAAGAATCCAAAATCTCGGTTAACCGATTTACAAATTTCGATTCATATTTTGAATGCTCACGAGTATCAATTATGACATCATATGACACATCGGTATTAGATGCAATTTCTTTAAATAAATAACGGGGAACGTATTTTTTTGTTTTATTCATAATTTATTATATTATATGAAGTTAATAAATATAAAATACATCATATAAAAATTTATATATTTCGGTAATAGAAAATACATAAAAAAAAATTTTAATATAATATTATGTTAAATCCATAGAAATGTGAGAAATGTTATTTATCATGTTAACATTATAATGGGTATACGGAATATTATATTTTTCGGCTATTTTTTTTAAATACGTAATAATATCTTTTCTCCGTTCAAGAAATAATATTTTTATTTTTGTGGATAATTTTACGATGATTTCAAGGATTTTATTTAATTTTTGATCATCTATTCCCGATGTAGATAATTCATCAAAAATTAATAAATCAAGATAACTTGAACTTATTTCTTTAAGTGCGAAAATTAATGAAAGTGCACAAATAGCTCGTTGTCCCGTACTTAAATTATAAAATGAAATAGGAATACCGTTTCGTTTAACTTTATCTTCATATCTTATATTATACATTTTTTCCGTAATTTTTTCCGTAACTACAAGTTCATAACTTAATGGAGGAGGAATATTAGAATTTGTCGGAGTAAAATTAAGAAGCGCATTAATCCATTGTTGAATTAACGGATTTATTTCTTCTAATATTTTATTTCGAATATTAACTAATATATTTTTAAGTCCGTTTTTATATTTTTGTATTTTAGATAACTTATAATCGCATAATTTTTTATTTTTTTCTATGATATTTATTTCATTTTCAAGAATTGAAAATATATCATTTTGTTCCGTATATATTTCATTTTGTTTTATTTTATTTTCTAAATTATATATTTGATATTGTAATTCGGTTAATAAATTTTCTTTAATTCCTTTTTCGATTTTTAATGATTCAAATTCTTTTTCATTCCAGTTATAAATTATCGTATTCAATTTATTATTTTGAACGGTAATATCATTTTGAATATTTGTTAATTGTGTATCATATTTGGAAAGGAGAGACGATATATTAATTCTGTTTTGATTCAAAGTTTCTATTTTTTTTATTTCTTCCATTAGTATTATTCGTTTTTTTTTAAGTACGGTTATTTTTTTTATTTTATTTGATGATATATTTTGTATATTTTCTATTATATATTTTTTTTTCGATTCATCGATACTAGAATTACAAACATTACATATATTATTATTTTTATGTATAATTTCTTTTTGTAATAATATAATTGCGGATGAATATTCATCGGATTGAATAGATGTTAATACCGAATTTATATGTTCTAATGTATTATTATGATTTGAAAGAGTTATCCGTATTAAATCATCGGAAATAGTATTACTTTTTAATATATTTTGTAATTCCGTGATAATAATTTCATATTCTTTCGTTTTTTGTTCTTTTTCCGATGATATTTGTTGATATCGCGATTGTAATTGTATAATTTTGGTTTCAATATTATTTTTTTCTTGTATTATTTTTTCATATTCATTTTTTTTAAGAAGTAATTGATCGTATTTATCTTTTAATTGAATAAGTTCATCCGATATCGTTTTATATTGTAATTTTTTTTGTTCCAATTCATTTTTTAAATCATTAATGTTAATTATATTCGTAATAATATTCGAAATTAATTTTTTTTCATTCCGTTTTTGTTTTAATTGTTCTTCTAATAATGCAAGAGTATCGGAATACGATTTGGTTTTTAAATTATCTATAAGTAATAATAGTGATTGTATTCCTAATATTCGATCTAACACTTTTCCTCGAATTTCTGGTGTTCCTTGAATTAAAATATCGATATCTTTTCCCGTAATATATGTTAATCGTAAAAATTCATCATAAGTAATAATATTAGAAAGGAATTCTTCCGCTTCTTTTCCGTTATATGTTTTTGAATCATGTAGTATTTGAATTTTATATGTTTTTCCTTTCTCACATACGATTTGTATTTTTTTGCCGTTATATATACCCTCTATAATGATTTGAAATTTTAATGATCCATGTCGAATTTTATCTTCATCTTTAATATTCATAATATAATTGGAAGTGAATATTCTCGAAATTGCTTCGGCAAATGTGCTTTTTCCCGATCCATTTTCTTGTCCGTGAATAATAATTAAATTGTTATTACATTCTATGGTTCCATTTTCGTATGATCCGAAATTTAACAATGATATTTTAGTTACAGTAAGTATATTATTTTCTTTTTCATTTGATTGATTATTATTTTGTATCATGTTTATCATCTTCTTTATCTTTATTTTTATTTTCTTCATCATCTATTTTTAATGTATTTATAATTTCATCTATTTTTAATTTTAATGTCGATGGTGATTGTTCCGCAATTTCTAATAATCGAATTACATTTTTTTGATCTTTTACATCGGGAAATGTTGTTCGTATTAAATTAATAAATAATTGATTCATAATATGTATTTATACTGCGAATATAAAAATAAATTATTTTTTCATTTATATATATGTTTTAAAATTTTACAAAAATAAAAAAAAGTATTAAATTAAAAAATTATAGATTTATATATAAAAATATAATAATAAAAATATGATGTCATCTAATAATTCGGAAAGTAGGGTATTAGATTTAGAAAATAAAAGAATTTCCGATAATACCATAAAAAATTATTTTAATATGATAAATGATGATTTGATCGGTATAAATTTTTCATTTAATCAATTAACAAAATTATCAAATGATGTATTATTGGAATTATCAAAACTTAAAAATTTAAAAGCTTTAAATTTAAATTCTAATACACTTATGTGTTCTTCAAAAAAAGAATGGAAACAATTTCCGAGATCATTAACATTTTTGAGTTTATCTAATAATCGTGATTTAACATATATGCCTCAAATTATAGAACAATTATCTGATTTGCAATTTCTTGATATTTCCAATATAAATTTTTCAAGATTAAATGATTCGGAAAAAAGTATAATAAATTTTAAATTTCCAAAATTAATTGAACATATAGATTTAGAGAATACGAGAATTTCAAAAATCCCGAAATATCTTTATTCTCTTCCGAAGTTAAAATATTTAATATTAAATAATAATTTTATCGGTAAATTTAAAATATCAAAAAAATCCCCTATTTTAACCGATTTGCCTTTACTTGAAAGTTTAGAATTAAAAAGTAATCAACTTAAACAAGTTCCATCACAAATTTCATCTCTTCCATCATTAGAAAATTTAAATTTAAAGTTAAATAAATTAACATCACGATCATTAAGTCGTTTTTCATTTCCTAAAACATTAAAAAATTTAAATTTAGCATCTAATAGTGGAATAACATCATTTCCTAAATCAATTTTAAAATTATCAGATTTAGAAACGTTAGATATATCTGGTACTATGATTACTAAAATTCCTCCTTCGATTACGAAATTATCAAAATTAAAATTATTGGATATTTCTGGTACTTCTATTGAAAAATTACCACCATCGTTTAAAAATTTGCCGAAAAATATAACAATTAATATCGAAAATACTCCGATTACATCTCTTCCGAAAGAATTATGTAAAAAATGGTATAATGATGGTGAAATTAATATTTCTACCGATGTTAATGTTGGATATAATGAATTATGTTCTTCTCAATCGAGAAAATCTAAAAAATTAAAATAAAGTTTTTCGAATTTGATTTTTTTGTTTTTGCATTTCTTTTATTTTTTGAATAATATTAAACATTGAAACTTGTTCCGTTTCCGAAAATTTTAAGTTCCCAGTCGAATTATATTTTTCATCTAATACCTTTTTAATCGCATGTTCTATTCCGCATATTAATGAAAATAAATAAATTTGATCATACGGTGATCCCATTCGATGAATTCGAGCGATTCGTTGTTCTCTTTCTTTAATGGATAATGGTAAATCATAAAAAATGATCGTTTGCGCAATTTGTAAATTACATCCTTCGGCTAATTTATTTGTTGTAATTAAAATTTTAGAATTTTTATCATTTTCAGTAATAGTAAATATATATGATATTTTTTGTGTATCCGATATTTTTTGTAATGTAGAAGTATATTTTTTTAATACGGTTTCAAAAGAAGATAAATAATCTTTTTCTTTTTCGGTTATTGATGATTTATAAATATTAATTTGAATCGTTTTTTTTAGATCACTATAATGACAATTATTTATTTCTTTTCCATTATTATTTAATATATACGTTATTTTTCCGTTTGATATATGATCGGAAAGATGTGATATATTAAAATATGGCTCCCAAAACCATTCCAAAATGGCTTGCAACGATTCATCGGACATTTTTTCCGATTGATGTAATTTTGTAAATAATGACCGAATTCGTGTTATTTCCGCTTCTTTTTTATCTTCATACTCATCATCAAACAATGTATCGATTGTGAATTCTCCCGTAATAACTTTACATTCTAAATTTTTTTCTGATAAATATTCGGCCAAATCTAAACATGTTAATATCGAATCACAAAAAATTAGAACATGATGATGTGGTACCGTAAAAAGATTTTGATATAATAAAGGAAATTTTGGATAATCCGTAATCGGATGTAATTGTAATTCTTTTTCAATTTTAAGTAATATATTTTTATACTTTTTTTGAATATATACATATGTTGCTTTAGAAGAATCGGATAATAATTTTTTTATTCTTAAATGAAAATTTTTTCCTCCATAAGCACAAAATCTTCGGATATCTTGCCAAATCATGGATTTACTATATTCAATAATATAATTTTTACGGTTTTGAATCCAATCTGAAATTAAATTTTCTAATAATTCAAATAATAATGTTAAAATCAGATCTTCCGTACCATTTAATATCGTATTAATCGGCTGAATTTCTATAATAGTAGGAAGAAATGATTGAATTTCAGTTCTCGTATGTCGAATAATTTTCGGTATTAATTCATTATTCGTTATTTTATTCATTACTTTTTGTGCATCTTTTTCCGAATTTTTATGTTCATCGGATATTTTTTTATATTTTTCAATTAATTTTAATTCACGATTATAATATATTGATATCGGAGGTAAAATTAACGGATCAACGGCATAAATAATATTATATAATTCTCTCCATTCTCCATTCGATAACGGCGTGCCCGTTAATCCTATTCTAATTTCCGAAGGAAAATTTAAAATTGCTTCAAATGTTTTATTTTCTAATTTTGCTTGATGGATTTCATCAAATATTGCAAATCCGAATTTAATTCCCCAAAGATGCGGAAGATTTTTTATCCAATCATTTCTAAATACGGCCCATGTCATAACGATAAATGAATGTTCGGAATAAATGGATTGATTTTCATCTTCCGTGATTCTATTTTTTTTGGTAATTTTATGTGTAATAGGAATTGCGGTAATTTTAAATCGTTCTTTTAATTCATCTACCACTTGATATAATAACGTGGTAGTAGGAACAATCCAAATTCCGCGTTTATATTTCATATTCGGAAGTAATTTAATAATTCCGAGAATTGCCGATGTTGTTTTTCCTAATCCCGCTTCATCCGCGATAATAATTTTCCCATTTTTTTCATATATTTTTTCGGCGCATTGAATTTGATGTGAAAATGGGGTCCAATTCATCGTTTTTAATATATCGGAAGAATAAACGAGTTCATTATTATATTTTTTTTCTTTAAAAATAGATGTTAAATGTTCATCGTATGTTATAACATATTTTTCTTCTTTTAATTTATTAACGGCTAATAATAACGGATATAAATAAAAATAATATTTTTGTGATGAATTACACTTTACGAATAACTTTTTCCAAAATTCGGTTTTAGTAATCGGAGGATCTTGGTATGTAAAAAATGTAATAATAAATAACATTTCCGAATTTGAATATGAAATATGAACCGTTGAAAGTTTTGAAAAATTTTTTTTTGCATTTTCGGAAAATTGCACGGAATATCCTAATTGATTACATAATGAAATAAATGAAGATATTTGATGTGAAGTTAATATAAAATAACTTCGTAAAAAAACTCCATAATTTTGTATTTGCGATTCATGTTCTTTTTTAAATTTATTTAATGTATAAAATTGATCATTAAATGTAATTTCGATCATAATTATTATTATTATATTATGTATTAATTTAAACATATTTTGTAATTATAATTGAATAAAATATATAATTTTTTAAATAAATTTAATCTATAGTATATATAATGCGTAATGAAATTCGTACATTGGTATATCTTCAAAACAGCGGAACATTTATAGGATCCGTATTTAATTCCGTAATATTATCATGTAAAGGAAAAGAATCACAAATTGAAAATATTATAAAACATGCATCGAATTTTATTGAACGAATACATACTATAAAACCTATTAATTGGAAAGAAATTGCGGACAATAATATTGATTTTTATAAAAATACGGAAGGAAAAGAAATTGTAGATAAAGTAAATGAATTATGTACAATTATCGGATATACGCAGTTTCAAGGACCACATTTATATGGCGGTAAAACAAAAGAAAAATTTTATCAAGAACCGAAATTAATAATGAATTTTGAAATGAATATTAAATCAAAAAATATATCGACAATTATGAGTATTTGTAAATTTGAAGGAAAACATATATGTAACATTCAATTGGTAAAAAGTAATATTAATGATCTTAAAAATTATCAACATACGATTACCGATATGTTAATTAAACGTGAAATTATGTATTGGAAATCAACATCTCATGAAAAAAAAAATATAATATTACAACACTTATCACAATTAAAGGAGAATAAATATGAATAAAAAATCGGATTATATATGTAATAAAAATAATTATAAATTAAAAATGTATTCTAAATTATCATGTTCCGAATTTTATGAGAATATTAATACGGTATTAAATAAATTATATAAAAATGATTGTAATTATGATCAAACCGAACTTATTAATAAAATACATGAATGTTCAACGGTAGATAAAAAAGAATTTTTTATTTCGAATTGAATTGATCTTGTATTTTATGTTATTTTTAAAATATATAAAAAAATACTATTATCTTTTAAACTTTAAATAAAATAATAATATTATATGAACAAAAAAACATATGCCGTATTTATTATTTTAATTTCATTACAATCATTTTTACTATTATCTTTTTCATCTAATTCACTTTATACTTCAAATTTAAAATCCGTTTTTATATCATCATCAACTTCTCAACGAATTTTTGAACCGTTTAAGAATAATCCCAGTATTTATTCCGATTTAGGAATGAATAAATTAATTAATGAAGGATATAAAGGACGAAATATAACCATAGCCATTCTCGATACTGGAATTAATGATACAGATTCGAGATTAAATAGAAATAATACGAAGATTGTTAAACGAAATATTAATTTTGTTCAAGAAGAACCAGAGTATGATTTGAATGGACATGGAACAAGTATTGCGGGTTTAATTGCTATGAAATTATCTTATATTCCTTCTTTAAATATTCAAGTAAGCGGTATTGCGACCGAAGCAAATTTATGGAATATTAAAGTATTAAATAAAGATGGAGAAGGAAATATTTTAGATATTATGAACGGTATTCAATATTGTATTGATCAATATACGGAAATTGATATTATTAATTTATCTTTTGGAATTATAAAAACGAATGAAAATAAAAATATATTGTCGGAATTAGAAAATAAAATAAAAGAATTATGGAATTTAGGTGTTATCGTTGTTGCGGCAGCGGGAAATAATGGAAATATGAATCAAGAAAGCGGATCATCGTATTCTTCTTTATTTACTATAAATACTCCGAGTTCCGTATTAGAAGTAATATCCGTGGGCGCATGTTTAAATGATAGTATGTTGAGTTTTTCATCTATAGGGCCTTCTCCTCATAGTCATTATATAAAACCAGATATTGTTGCGCCTGGCGCCGATATTATAACGATATATTTGGATAATCATTTTATTTCAAATGCACAAGGAACAAGTTATAGCGCACCTATTATAAGTGCGGGAATTGCGTTATTATTGGAAAAAGTAGGAAAAAAACATCCGAATTTAATTAAAGCTGCGCTTTATGATTCCGCAATATCATTAGGATATCATTTTTATGAAGAAGGGGTAGGAATGCCGAATTTTTCACGCGCTGCAGAACTTTTAATGGATAATGCATATCTCGGTATTTCATTTTTACCTAAAAATCTTTCATTTCCGAATTTTTTTGATCCCGAAAAAGAATTTCTTATTTCGGATGTAAATTCATTTTTTCCAGAACAAAAATTTAAAAATTTATATTGTACATTAATAATCGGAAAAAATTATTCATCACCGATTATTTTTCAAATGGATGATGAATTATCTTCATTTATTAATATTAAAAATGATAGTATTTTAACTTTTGGTCAACATGCCATCGGAATAGATTTTATTGAATCTTTTTTTGTTAATAATAAGTTTGTAATGCTTAAATACGGAACATATCAAGGATATATTAATTTTTATATAACCGAGGGAACAAATCAATATAAAGTCGCATCGGTATTTATTTCTATTTCCATTTCTATTTTAGGTATTTTAAAAACATATTTTTTTGTTATTTTATTTATTATTATTTCTTTTGTTTCATTAATAGTCGTAAAGAAAAGAAATAATTTATCGGATGATATTATTTCTACTATTCCTTTGGATAAATGTCCTAAAGGATATGAATGTGAATGTAGTATGGATGGTACTTTATGTTCTATTAAGAAAAAAAATAATGCATAAATATGTATGAATTTTAATAATTTTTTTTTATTTTTTTAAAAAAATAAAGATTAGTAAATATAAAAAATTAATATTATATCATTCATTTATATTTTTTTTTTCGTTATATATAGTAATGAAAATTTGTACCGAATCCGAAATTTCAAATTCTTGTGATTTATTTTTAATAGAAAATCAAAAAATTAATTTTGATGATCTTTCTCTCTTTTTAGAATCTACATTTCCTCATATGAAAAAAAATATACCGACATGGATTTCATATATTGCTTCACATGGAGAAAATATGGTTATAATTGATAAAGAAAAAAAGATACAAGGATTTTTAAATATTGAAAAAAAATCAAATACATTAAGTGAAATTAATTTTATAGGAGTTTCTCCTCAAATTCAAAAAAAAGGAATCGGAACATTTTTATTAAATTATGCGGAACAAAAAAATAAAAATAATAATATGTCGGTTCAAGAATTACGATTACATACCGAAGGAGATCATATGAATAATTTACAATTTTATCATAAAAATAATTGGAAAATATATAATGTTGATAAAAATGGATATTCGCATACAACGGCCGTAGAATATCGAAAAAAAATATCAAGTAAATAAAACGAATTATTTTTTATTTTAAATAAATAAAATTATTTCTTTCTTTTTTTTCATAATAAGTTTCGTAATTTTTATATCAAATTTTATTTGTTTTTTATTTTTTTATTTTGCATTTGAATTGCTATTGAATGAAATATATTTTTTTTAAATTTTCACATTTTTTTAATTCTGAAATTGGAATTGAAAAATTTATGTTGTATAAATAAAAATAAATAAATAAATAAATAAATAAAAAAATATATATTTTTAATCTTGAATTGTTTCTAAAACATATGATTTAAAATTTTTATTTTCTGGAATATGATGTAAAAATTCAAATGAATTAACGGTAAGAGGAATTTTATTTCTAAGTTTTGCTTCGTTCATAATTTTTCTTTTTTCGGATTCATATAAATGTTGATTATTATCATTAATAGCTTTTTGCCCCGTTCTCATTTCTCTTACAATTTCCGATGCTTTATTATGAAGTTCTGTATTAGGTTGAGTGTTAAGAATATTTTTAAGAGCATAATCGAGCGGAGAATACGCTGGATCTCCGCCGAAATATTTATCCGAATAATTTTGAACCAATTTTGTAAGTGATGCCATACATTTTTCAATATTAGTTTTTTTATTTTTATTTTGATACTCTTTACAATAATTATATATTTTATTTAATTTTTTAAATACTGGAGTATCTTTTTTAATTATAAGTATTTTATCTTCATTTGCATTTTCAATATCTATAATTTGACATGCTGGTATTGACATATTATATATTTTATCATTATTAGATAATGAAACATAATTAAATGTTATCGGGTCATTAAGATATAATGAAAGTCCCGTTAATATAACCGATAATTGAGGATCATTAGTATTAACCTTATTTGTATATTTTTCTTTTAATCTAAGGAATTCGTCAATATCTTTTATAAATGCAATACGATCTCGTTGTTCTTTATCTAAATCTTTTTTATATTTATAGCACATTGTTCCAGCATATGTAGTACCGTATGTTTTTATTTCTTTAAAATGTAAATCTTTTATCAATTTATGATTTTCACTCTTTTCTTTTTTCTTCATATGAGCTAATATTTGTCCGAATTTTTTAGCTTCATAATCTTTTAAAATATTTTTATATCCTCTCTTTTTATCATTTTTCATTTTTTCAAGATCGGCAATTAAAAGATGTGAACGAAGAAATGTATCATATTGTTTCTTTGGAGCTTTTATTAAATATTCAATGATATCTCCTTGTTCATTTGTTTTCGGAATAATGCTATTCGGAGAAAATACATTATTTACTTGTGATTCTGGTAATTTTACATATACGCTAAGTACATCGGATTCGGCTACATTATCATCCGTATAATCATATTCTCTTGGTGCAAATCCATTTTTCGGATTTGTTCCTAAAATACTGATCAATTGTTCCAAATTCATATTATTTTTAATGATCATATTTCCTTTTATACGAATTGATCTATTATCACTTTCTTCGGATTGAAATACTAATTTATTTTTATATCCATATGAATTTGTATCAATAACGGCATAATCAATCAATTTCGGATTTGCCGTTTGTCCGATAAATAATGATGTCGATTCAAAAATTTTATTCATTGTTGATTTATCATTTAATCTATGTCCATCCCAATCATTATCTTTAATAATAGTTTTATTTGATAATAATTCGTTTAAAAATTTGATTCTATTCGTAAATTCAGCATGATTAGGATCAAAAAATTTTTGTTTATTTTTATAATTATTCGGTAACATTCCGTATTTATAAAGATGTTCTTTAATTCTTTCTTTAATTTCTTCATCTTCATTCATAATAATTCTTCTTCTTCCGTATACCGCGTGTTGAGGTAAAATATTTGTGTTAAAATATAATTGTTCGATAAATTTTTTTGTTACACCCGCACCTTTTGAAGTAATTGTGATCGGAATAGCATAATTTTGATTTCCTAGATTGAATAAACGTAAATATCGCTTAATTTCTTTTCTTCTTTGTGATTCAAAAGTCTCAATATCACGTGCAGATTGTAAAAAATTAAAAATTTCTTGTTTTTCTAAATTCGGAGGTATATTTTTTGATGCATAAATAATATTTGCTAATGTATCGATTGAAATAATAGAATTATGATTTTTATCTTTATATTTCGTTAATGCTTTTAATTCTTCAAATTTTCCCATTTTATATAATTCATACGCATCCTCTGGTGTCCAAATACCTATAGTATTTAATACTTCTTGTGCTTTATTAGACACTTTTTTAATATTATTTAAATCTATTTTACCAGTATTTTTAATGAGAGAATAATGATTTTTTTTAATAATATTTTTTAATAATGTTTGTTCGGTTCTATATCTCGCTTGAGTTCCTATTACGTTTTCTTCACGTAACGCTCGATTTATTTCTTGCACGTTTTGTTGCTGCGGCCGATTTATTTGTTGTTGATTCATAATATTTTTTTATTTTTAATATTTATAAATAAATATGTAATAATTTTAATTTTTATATATTGATATATAATTAGTAATATGCATGAAATTTCTACTCAATTTTCACCTACAAAACCGATTTCATTTGATACGAAGACGTGGCATACTCAATTTAATGATGGAATTATTAGCGGATATGTTTGTGATTTTAAAACGGAAATACAAACAATTTTTGAAGATGGAAAAAAAATTATTCAATCTGGACTTCGAATATTTATTAATGATGATGAAAATGAAAAATTAAAATATTCCGTATTTGTTCCATATGATCCTTATTTTTATGTTATATTATATTCGGAATTAAAAAAAGAAGGAATTGAATTTTTACGGTTATTAAAACAAACCAATTCCGAAAAAATTAAAAATATAATCGTACATAAAAGACATTTATTTAATACGGAAAATGATCATTTTTTTACATTCAGAGAAGTATTTAAAATTATTCTTTATTCTTCTTTTGATATTAAATCTCTTGTTGATACTATTTCAAAAAATGTTGCGGTAAAAGAATGTAGAGAATATGATATTAATTTTAAATATCAAGCCGCTATAGATTTACAATTATTTTGTTATCAATATTATACATTTTATGTAGAAAATGGTGTAGTAAAAAAATTTGAACCATTGAAAAAAGAAATAATGCCCGAATTAAAAGTATTTACGTTTGATATTGAAGTAAGAAAAAAACCGATAAAAAAACCGCAAGCGGATGATCCGATTGATGTTATCGGAATTAAATATGGTTCGGAAGGATTTATTATTAATAATATGGAACTTACATTTTTTTCTTTTCCCGATTTTTATCTCGGAATAGATAAGACAAAAAAAATTAGAAAAATAGAAAAAAATGAAATTGATGATACAATCTTATATCCGACGATATATTATAAAGTTATTAATGTAAAAAATGAATATGAATTATTAAAAAAATTTTACGATATTATCGTATATTTAAAACCGCAAGCAATTACTGGATATGCATCGGATTTTTTTGATTTTCCGCATATACAATCACGAGGATTATTATATAATATTAATTTTTTAACTCTTTTTACTCAAGATAAAACGGAAGGAAGAAGAGATGATCAAAATAAATTTATCGGAGATTTTAAACGTGATGGTGTTGCAATGTTTGATACTATGGATTGGACGGAACGGGATTCATATTTACCGAAAGGGATGCGGGGATTAAAAGAAATCACGAAAGAATTATTAGGAATTAATGCGATAGAAGTAAATCATGAGCAAAAAGTTATAATGTGGAACGAAATTAAGTCGAAATTATTAAATCCTAATTACGAAGAAAATCTCGATTTAAATAAATTCGAAGAAAATAAACGAAAAGCATTCAATTTAGCATATAATCATTTAATATATTGTGCTTCCGATACATATATTACCGATATTTTTGCTACACAATCATCTCTCGGATTAAATATTGCGGTATCAACAAAAATACCGATGAATTTATTTGAAGTAAGTCGAAAAAAACGTGGCCCTATGGTAGAATTATATTTGTTAAATAAAATGCGGGATAAATTTGTTGCGCCGAATAAAGTAATGAAAAAACGAAATAATTATATAAATCCGAACGAAATCGTTTCTAAATATTCGATTATTGAAAAAGAAATTAAAAAAAAAATCGATTCTTCGGATACCAAATTTTGGGCACGATGTTATACATTAAAAGAAATGATGAATATATGTAAAGAATGTAATAACGGAAAATGTAAAGAAGAAATACAAAGAATATGGAAATTACCTTCAAATCAACAAATTCCCATATTATGTAAAAAAAAATCCGTTGATGATGAAAATCCGATATATTATTTTCCGCTTGAAAATCAGAACTTTTTAGTTATAGAAGAAAAATATGAAGGTGCAAAAGTAAAATGTATATCCGCTGGTGTTTTTAAAGATAATGCAAAAATGAAATTTAAAATACAATTAGATAATTTAAAACAATATGAACAAATGTTATTAGATTCATTATCACGATTAATTAAAAAAACGGAAGAAGAAAAAGATAAAAAAACAAATTCATGTGTTATCGTTTTAGAAAAAGAAAAATTATATAATGAAATTAAACAAAAATTTCAATATATTTATAATAACTTAAAAGAAGAAAACGGCCAATTATATTTGTATGATTTTCCGTTTTTGATTCATGTTGATGTTTCAAGTATGTATCCGAGTATTATTTATAATTATAATTTACAACCGTATAATATTGTAACGGAAAAAATATGTAATACATGTCCGTATCATTATAAAGAAGGAGAAGTAAAATGTTGGAATGATATGAAATGGAATACGATATATAAAGTTATGAATATAAATGCAAATGATGCAAAAAAAGCCGAAGAATATATTCAAAATCAAATTAATTCGGGAAAAGAATTTGAAGATGAAGATGAAATTATTGAAATATATAAGAAATTTTTAACCTCGGGAAAAATATATAATACGTATCGTTTTCCCATCGTTTCCCGTTTTTGTCAAAAATCGTTTAAATTTTTCGTAAATGCAATTAAAGAATTTCGTGATCTCCGATATATATATAAATATATGATGACGGAAAAAGAAGAAGAAATTGCCGAACTATATTCAAAATGCTCATCATTTCAAATAATATCGGATATATTTTCTTTTTTAAATCAAGAAAATATTAAAGAAGATAAAATTAAAGAATGGATTGAAAAAATAACTCAAGATTCTAATATATCTACCGCATTACGCTCGGTATTATTAAATGTATTGCATGAATATAAAAATAAAGAAAAAATTACAAATACGTATACCAAATTATCAAAAATATATAAAAATAAAGAACTATCCGAAGATATGAAAAAGAAAATTAATGAATTGAAGATTAAAAAAACATTTGCACGAAATATGCAACTTGCAATGAAAGTATTATTAAATTCTATTTATGGTATGTTAAAATCCGTTGGTGCGCGTTTTTGGTCCATAGATGCGGCTGGTGTTACATGTGCGGTAGGACAAAATATTATAAATTTTGCTATAAATTTATGTGAAAAATATGCATGTGCAATTAATATCGAAGTGGACACCGATGGATTATGGACCGCACTTCCGAATATTATTCCGTTAGAATTAAAATATGTATACGGTTTTCAAAACGATTCCGAAAATAAAAAATATACGGGAAAATTTAATATTTTTAATGAAAATTTAAATTATTTTGTAAAATCTCAATTTTCCAATTATAATAATTATCTTCCGATAAATGAACGCGGAGAATATAATCCAGAAATTGAATATACGGAAGAATGGAATAAAAATAGAATGTGGAAAAATGAAGAAAAATGTGAAATTAAATTTGATTATGAAGGGCCATTTTCTACTATTTTCGTATATACGAAAAAACGAATGAAAATATATAAACGAAATAAAGTAAATCGGGAAGAACAAGAGGTAGAAGAAATTACGGGATTAGATGAATTACGAAAAGGAGAATTGGGTCTTATTCGATTTTGTTCTTCCGAAATAACCGATGCATATTGTAAAGGAAATAGTATTGAAGAAGCATATAAAGCGGCATGTGATGTTGTTAATAATTATATCGATCAAATTAATAATAAAACATTAGATTTACAATTAATTTTAGAATCTCGTGATTTAAGTGAACGAACCGTTTCTAAAGTAAATTTAGCGTATAAAAAATATAAAGAATTTATTTCAAAATATCAAATAGATGAGATGAATTTTCCGATTAATTCTATAAGTATTAAAGAAAAAACAAAAAATAATAAAGAATGGGAAGAATTTTGGTTCGGAAAAAAAGAAGAAAATAAAAAAAGAGAGGAAGGAATATTAAATTATTTTACAAAAAATATTTATAGCGTTACGGCATTCAGAACAATTGATTTGGGAATTCCGATAGAAATCGGAGATACGGTAGAATGGATCATTTCTCAATATCCGCGAATTAAGAGTAATAAAAATAATAAAATTGTATATGAAAAAGAAAAAGTATCTCAACGTGCAATTCCTATTCGATTATTTAATGGAACGGAGCAACAAATTAAATCATATTTAAAAAAATGGTTCGGAGAAGATGTATCTTCCGTTGATATTCGAGATTATATCGATTGGGATTTTTATTTAGAAAAATTTATCGGAATGGTGACGCGATATTTAATAATTCCAGCACAATCACAAAATATAGATGTATATCAATGGTTAAAAATTAAAAGAGAAATTTCAAATAAAAAAACGATGAATACTTTATTAAATTTTATTCATCCGCTTTCATTATTACAAAATGTAAATGAAAATGAAGAAAATATAAATAAAATATATAATGATGATAGTGATGATGATGATGATGATGATGATGAAAATGAATAATTTTTTGTAAAAAACCAAATATTTAAATTCTTTTTATTATTAGAATATATTATATTATAATGGGGATATGGCTTAGGGGTTATAGCGCGGGTCTTATATGACCGGCAAGGCTACATACCATAACATCGCCTTGTCCAGCTAAGAGAACCCGAGGTCGGGAGTTCAAATCTCCCTATCCCCATTCTTTTCTCTTCTATTTTATTTCCCTTCTTTCAAAATAACGAACTGCGTCTCTCGAACTTCATTTTTCTCTTATTTTTCGTTTTTTTTGGCGGTTTCGGGCAAAAAATGCGAGCCCCGAACCCGTTCCGCTTCAATGCAGCGCAAAA
>Ga0308414_1000869_pt1 | contig 19829 bp, 15 predicted proteins | sample HotsprSampleOS50_FD_205667 | JGI IMG/M metagenome (GOLD analysis project Ga0308414, IMG submission 205667) | Hot spring phototrophic mat microbial communities from Octopus Spring, Yellowstone National Park, Wyoming, United States - 20090730_OS50 ...
CGCCCCTCTTCATCAGCGGCGTCGGCACCGTCGACAAGCCGCCGGCGAACTGGCGGTCATAGGTGCCTTCGTAGCTGACGAAGTAGAACAGCTTGTCCTTCCTGATGGGGCCGCCGACCGTGCCGCCGTTCTGGTTGTAGACGCGCTTGGGCATACCCTCGGTGAAAGGCAGGAAGAACGGGCGCGCCTTGGTCTTGTTGTTGTCGTGATACCAGAACGCGCTGCCATGGAGTTCGTTGGTTCCGCTCTTGATCTGCACGTTGATGGCGGCGCCGCCCGCCAGGCCCTGCTCGGCGTCGAACGCGTTGGTCACCACGTTGACCGTCTCGATCGACTCAAGCGCCGGAACGTATGCCGTGATGTGCGGCAGCCAGATGTTGTACTGCGTGGCGCCGTCCAGCCGGACGTTGTTCGAAGCCGCCACCGTGCCGTTGACCTCGAACTGCAGGGAGCGCGACGGGTTGGACGGCACCGAGTGCGCGTTGCGCGGCGGCGTGAATCCGGGAAGCAGGTTGAACATCTGCTGGTAGTTGCGCCCGGGCGGGATCGGCGTGTTCAACAGAACCAACGAAGGCAGCTCCTGGCGCACCTCGGCCCGGTCGGTCTGCAGGAGCGCTGCCTCGCCGGTGACCTGGATGGATTCGGTCACCGCGCCCAGCTCGAGTTGCGCGTCCACGCGCGCCACGGCGTTGGTCGAAATTGACACGTCCTTCCGCACCAGCGTGCGGAAACCCTGCGCCTGCACTTTCAGTTCATAGGTGCCGCCGGGGATCGTGGGAAAGTTGTAAATGCCCGCATCGTTCGTCGTCGTGGTGCGGGTCTGGTTGGTCTCCGCTTGCGTAATCGTCACCGTGGCGCCCACCACCGCGGCGCCGCTGGGGTCGGTCACGTTGCCGGTCAAGGAGCCGTACAGGATCTGCGAGGCGGCAGGCTGGCTGCATACGGCGAGCAGAAAGGCTGCAACCACGGCAGCCCCCAACCTGGCCCTCCATGTCTTGGTCATCTGCTGCATCGCGAGATGTTCCTCGTTCCTCGTCTCAAGATTGGCCGGAGTCGCGTGGAAAGCCGCCGGGCCTTGCTCGATCGTGGCCCAGTCAGGACAACCTCATACCCCGGTTAAAGCTACTATATGTGAGACTCGTGACGGAGTCAACAGAAATGCCAGTAATCAGCAGGACTCATTCCCCCGGGTCGCGGCGCCGAATCCGGGCCGTCAGGGAAGGGCGCCGCCTTCCGAGGCGGTTCGCCCCGTGGTTTCCGTCCAGAACTCTTCGGCGCGGAAGCACGGCCCGGGCGGTTGCGCGCCGGGCCTTGCCTTGTCAGCCGCGATCAGAATTCGAACCGCAGGCCGAGCTGGATCTGGCGGGGCGAGGCGAACTGCGCGGTGATCACCCCGAAGGCCGCCGGATTGAACAGGCTCAGCCCGGGATCGGCGAATTCCCTGCGGTTGAGCGCGTTGATGAAGTCGGCGCTGAACACGGCGGAGACGCGCTCGGCAATCGTGGTCCGCTTGCCGAGCGAGAAGTCCAGGTTCCAGCGCGGCAGGCCGCGGAAGACGTTTCTGCCGTGGCGGAAATCGCGGCTGATTTCGATTTGCCGCAAGCTGTTGAACACGGCGGCGGGATCGGCGAACAGGTTCACCTGGGAGCCGCGCTGCGTGGCGGTCACATTGCCGGCCGTTCCGACCGATCCGGTCACCTGGAGGCCCGTGACCGAGGAATTGGGATACTTCTGCGGCGTGATGGGCACCGCTCCTGCGGCCAGCCCGCCGAACAGTTGCGACCCGCCGAATACCTGCGTATGTGTGCCGGCCAGCAAAGGCAGGCCGGAATTGGCCGTGTAGATGCCGCCGACATACCACCCGCCGAGGAGCTTGTCGGCGACACCGCCGAGCGGCCAGCGCTTCCCGGCGCCGAAGGGGAGCTGGTAGAAGTACTGGGCATTGAAGACATGCGTGCGGTCGAAGATCGCCGGCCCGTAGTCGATGTCCAGGTCATAGGGCGTTGAGGAAACGCCGATGTTTTCCTGATTCAGCCCGTACTGGTCAAGCGTCTTCGAGAACGTGTAGTTGAGCGTGAACGTCAGCCCTCCGGACATCCGGCGCGTGAGGCTGAGGAACCCCGCGTTGTAGTTGGCCCGGCCGCCGGAGCCGCGCACGAACAGGTCCTGAACCTGGCGCGAGTAGAACGCGCCGCCGGGGCGGACGGCGTTGACCGCGTTGATCAGGTTGTTCACCTGCCCCTGCACAAAACGCACGGTCTGCGCGCCGGCGAGCCATGCTGTGCAGTTCGGGCTGCACTGGGGCAGCCCGCGGAGCTGGTTCTCAAAAAACGGCTGCGGCGTGACCTGCGCTGCCGGCGTGCCGCGCCGCAACTGGAGCGCCACGCCGTCGAAGGCCTGCGCAAAGGTCTGGCCCGAGGCCTGGTCCTTGAAGTGCACGTACATGCTGTTGAGCTGGAAGTTCTGAGGCAGCTCGTTGCTCCACCGTCCCACGTAGCCCGCTTCCAGGATCATGCTTCCGGGCAGCTCGCGCTGGATGGTGAAGTTGATGCTCTGCGATTGGCCGATGCGCATCTTCGGGTCGATGGAGAAGCTGAGCGCCTCGCCGCCGATGCCGGGCACGATGGGCACCGCAGGTTTGCCGAGCGTCGGGATCGGAATGCGGTCCCCGTCGACGCCGATGCGGAAGGCCGTGTTCTCATTGGTTCCGGACGAGCAGCCGCCGCCGGCCACGGGCGCGTTGCAGGTGGCTGTCTGCGAGAAGCCGACGCCGAGGATGGGCAGCATGACGACGCCGACGCCGTTGACGCGGTCGTAGGTGATGGCATAGCCGCCGCGGAGCACCGACTTTCTGTCGCCGAACAGCCGCCCGAGCAGCCCTGAGGTGAACTGCGGGTTCCAAGCGGCTGCAATTCGCGGCGCCAGATTGTTGCGGTCCACGTCGTAGATCTTGCTGCGGCGCGCGTACTGCCGGATCGGCACGTAGCCGATGGTCGGGTTGTAAGTCTGCCCCTGGTCGCCGAGCCTGCGGCGAGCGGCCACCAGTTCGCTCACAATGATCTCCTGGTTGGTCTGCGTGTCGATCAGCATGGTTTGCAAGCCGTTGTCATCGACCACCGGCGTCTGGACGGAATAGGTGAGCCCCAGGGTCAAGGTAAGCGACGGCCGGATGCGCCACACATCGTTGATGTAGCCCTCGTAGTTCTGGAAGCGGCCGAAGATCCGCATCGGCGTGCCGAAGGGCTGGTTGTTCAGGTCGCCGTCGCGCGTCACGATCAGCCCGCCCTTGTCCACCATGCCGAGTCCCGCGGCGAAGAGGTCGTTCCACCGCTGGACGTCGCCGGATTGCAGGCAATTCGCGGTCACGCCGGCGCCGCAGGTGGGCGGGCGCGCCGCCGAGGAGATCGAGACGAAGTTGGCGGCGTTCAGCTCGTAGACCGGCGTGGTCAGCGAGCCGATCACCTTGTCGTCGCGCTCGTGGAAGACGCGGAACAGCGCCACCTGGCCGCCGAACTGCACAAGGTGCTTGCCCAGCATCCAGGACATGTTCTCGTTGAGCGAGTATGTCTGGTCGCGCCAGATGCGGCTGCGGGCGCGCTGCGTGTCGACGTCGATGCCGCTGTCCAGCGTGCCTTGCGCCACCATCAGCGCGGCAGCGGTGCCCGGCACCTGAGGGAAGGGGTTGATGCGGCGGTAGGCCCACCAGCCGCGCCGGTAGCCGAGATTGGTTTCGCTGGTGAGCCGCGGCGAGAGCGCGCCAGCCAGCGTGGCGGAGAAGAACCGCGGCTCGACCGGCGTGGAACCGCCCGGGCAGACCGGCTTGTTGCATCCGGTGAGGTTGGCGATGTCCACCTGGCCGACGGCCGTCTCGAGCTGCGTGGCATAGCGGTAGGTGCCGGTGAGGCGCCACCTGTCGTTCAGGTGGTAGTCGAGCCGGGCCACGCCGAAATCCATGCGGATCGAGTTGTCGCCCGGAGCGGTGAACCCGATTGTGTTCAAACCGTCCCCGCGGCCCGGATCGTTGCCCGCCGGCAGCTTTGCCCACAGCGACGAAATCGCCGGACTCAGACCCACTCCGCGCGGATCGAACTGACGGACGTTGTACTCGCGCACCGTGCCGCCGCCGTCGCGGAAGCGCAGGATGCCGCGCTTGAGCTCTTCGCTCGGCACCAGGCGCGTGACGAGAACAGCGCGCGGGAAGCGCCGCCCCTCGTAGTTGCCGAACAGGAACAGCTTGTTGCGGATCAGCGGCCCGCCGAGCGACGCGCCGAAGCGGTTGTCCTTGAGTTCCGGCCGCCGGATGCCCAGCCGGTTCGACTCCCACCGGTTCGCATTCATGTTGTCATTCTGGTGGTACCAGTAGAGGGATCCGTGCAACTGGTTCGAGCCGCGCCGCGTGACCAGGTTCACCTGGCCGCCCGAAGAGCGCCCGAACGTCGCGTTGGAGTTCGTGGTCGAGACGCGGAATTCCTCGACGCTTTCCAGCGGCACGGGAATCGTCGGCGTGGCGCCGGCCCAATCGATGGCGCCGGCGAAATAGCCCGAGGTTCCGGAGGTGACGTCGGTCGCATCGACGCCATCGAGATTGAAGGTGTTCTGGTCGCTCCGCATGCCCGCCACCTGGCCGGTGAAGTTCGGGTCGCCCATGCCGCGCGAGGGCGTCACCAGCGGCTGCAACGTCAGCAGCGCGCCCGCGCTGCGGTTGATCGTCGGCAGCCGCAGCAGCGCATCGCCCTGGATCACGGCGCCGACGGTGGAGTCGAGCGTCTGCAATTCGCCGCGCGCTTCGGCGCGGACTTCCACCGTCTCGGTCAACGCGCCGACTTCAATGCTGACATCAACGGTGTACGATTTCGCGACCTCGAGCTTGACCTGCTGGATCACCGCCTGCCGGAAGCCCGGCGCGGACACGGTGAGCCGGTACGTCCCCGGCGGAATCGCCACGAACGTGTACTGGCCGGAATCGTTCGTCAACGTCGAGCGCGTCACCCCGGTGGCAGGCTCGACGAGCGTGACGTTGGCATTGGCGACGACGGCGCCGCTCGGATCGGTGACCGATCCCACCACGGTGGCTGTCGCCGCTGTTTGGCCGCACACCGGCATTGCCCCCGTTGCCAGCAGCCCGAGCAGGGCTGCCAGAATCATGTGTTGCTTGTTCATGTTGCATCCCCTTTTCAGCGGGCCGAAACCAGCCCGCATGAACTGTGCCAGCTTTCAGGCTCAAAGCCCAAATAAACTTAATGTTTGTAACTTATACGGCAAACCCGACAGTTCGTCAAGGCAAACAAATTGCGAAATGCGCCTCGCCGCCGAGAAGCGCCCCGCGCCGATTCCCGATTTCCGCCGCACACGAGCGCGAGGAAATGGCACAGAGGGACAGGTCCGGCAGACTCGCGCGCACCTTCAGCCCAAGCTCCGTCTCCCTCCACCCGAAACGCTGTCCCCTCTCGACGCCCGAAGCCTGCCGCAGACGCCGCGGCTCTTGTAGGATCAAGATGTCCCCCGGGTCGTCATGAGAGACTCCCATGGTGGCAGCGCTCAGCCCGTCCTGTCTGCCTGACCTGCTGCGATTGTCCACAGCCACCGGCTGGAACCAGACCGCCGCGGACTGGCTTCGGCTGCTGGAGCTGGAGCCGGAGGGCTGCTTTGGCGTGCAACAGGACGGGCGCATCGTTGCATCCGCCACTGTCGTCACGTATGGTTCCGCGCTGGCCTGGATCGGCATGGTGCTGACGCTGCCCGAGTGCCGCGGCCGCGGCTACGCGACCCTGCTGATGGAGCGCTGCCTGCGGTGCTGCGAAGAGCGCGGCATCGTCACGGTGAGGCTCGACGCCACGGAAATGGGACGGCCCGTCTACGCCCGGCTCGGCTTCGTGGACGAGTATGAAGTCCAGCGCCGCGCGGGCCAACTGCCTCCCGCCGAGCCGCGGCCTCCGGTGTTCGACTTCGAACTGGACCGGCTCGCCTTTGGCGCGGACCGCCGCCGCCTGCTGGAGAGAACGGGCTGTGCGAGGCCGGGCCGCGTGGCCTCTTACATCGGCCCGGTGACCGCCCGCACGCCGGCGGAAGCGCGGGAGATCGTGCTGCATTGCGGCGTCTCCGGCGCGTGCTTCTGGGACGTCCCCGCGGCCAACCCGGCCGCTTTGGAGCTGTCTGCCAGCTTGGGCTTCGAGCCCGTGCGCCGCCTCATCCGCATGCGCCGCGGACCCGCAGCCGCCGAGCACCCGGAGTACGTCTTCGCGCTGGCGGGCTTTGAATACGGCTGAGCGCCTACAATGAGAGCGTGAAGCGCGCCGCCCCGCTTTTGCTTGTCTTCGCTGCCGCGCTCGCCCAGCCGCAGGGCAAGCACCTGCTGCAGCGCGTCGCCGGTGGCTTCCGTTACGCCGACGGGGTGGCGATCGAAGCCACCGGCGCCCTGTTGGTGGCGGATCCGCCCGAGGACCGCATCCTCCGGCTGGAGTTCGGCAAGCCGCTTCAGCAGGCACGCAAGCCCTCGGGCGGCGCCGCTGGACTCGCGTTCGACTCGAAGGGCAGGCTTGTGATCTGCGAAGCCCGGGCGCGGCGCGTGACGCGCATCGAGGAGGACGGCAAACTCGCCGTGCTTGCCAGCCAGTTCGAGGGCAAGCCCTTGAACGGTCCCAACGACCTGGCCATCCGCGCGGGTGATCACATCTATTTCACCGACCCGGCGTTCGGCTCGGCCGAGGACCAGCGCCAATTGCCTTTCCACGGCGTGTTCCACATCCCGCCCAAGGGCGAACTGGCAGCCGTCTACCGCAGCCCGTCACGTCCCGCGGGCATTGCGCTCTCGCCGGACGGGCGCGCGCTGTATGTGGCGTTCGCCGACGAGCGGCTGGTGCGCGTCTTCGATGTCGCCCGCTCCGGCGCGGCTGCCAACCCGCGGGTGCTGATTGCGAAAACCGGCGGCGTCCCGCTTGGCATCCGGACTGACAGGGAGGGCCATGTGCTGGTGGCGGCAGGGGAATTTCTGGAGATTTACTCGCCGAAAGGGGCCTTGATGGAGAAAATCCGCATCCCGGAGCGGGCGGTGAATCTGGCCGTGCATCCTTCCACCGGCGAAATCTTCATTGCCGCGCGCAGCGCGGTCTACCTTGTGGCCCTCGGCGCGCAGGCGGAACGCGAGCCATGAGTTCCCGGCGCTATCCCGAGCGCCCGCTGCTGGGCGTCGGCGCCGTGATTTTCGACGGCGGCAACGTCCTGCTGATCGAGCGCGGGCAGGAGCCGCTGAAGGGCTGGTGGACGCTGCCCGGCGGCCTGGTGGAAGCCGGCGAGCGGCTGGATGAGGCGCTGCGGCGCGAGGTGATCGAAGAAACCGGCCTCCTTGTTGAGCCGCTCACCGTGGCGGCGATCTTTGAGCGGATCATCGACGACGGCGAGGGCCGCGCCGAGTTCCACTATGTGATCATCGACTACCTGTGCCGCCCCGCGGGCGGCGCGCTCCGCTGTGGCAGCGACGTGGCCGATGCCCGCTGGGTGCATCTCAACGAGCTGGGCGGCGTGAAACTCGCGCCGGGCACGCCGCCGGTGATCGAAAGAGCCCGCGCCATCTGGCAGGAGATGGGCCTGTGAACCCGCGGAGCCTGGAGTTGCTGGAATACGAGGGCCTGCGCGCGCTGCTGGGCCGGTATGTGGAATCGCCCGGCGGGCGCCGGCTGCTGGAAGCGATGCGGCCGGCTGCAAACCGCGAATCGGCGGAGGCGGCGCTCGAGGAGACCGCCGAAGCTCTCGCCTGGCTGCGGGAGGCGCAGCGGCCGCCTTCCGGGCGCAAGGCCGCGGCCGCGCCGTTGCGCTTCGACGGGCTGCCAGATGTGGCGGCCGCGGAAGCCAAGCTCCGCATCGAAGGCGCGGTGCTCGATCCGCTGGAAATCCACGCTCTCACTGTGGTGCTCGAGCGCGCCGCCGCCGTGCGGCAGGCTCTCGCGCCGGCTTCCGCGCTGTGCCCGCGCCTGGCGGCGCGAGCGGCGCGGATCAGCGATTTCCGCCCGGCGCTGCGCGCGGTGCAAGGCAGGATTTTGCCGGACGGCTCCATCGCCGACGACGCCAGCCCGGAGCTGGCCCGCATCCGGCGCGGCATCGAGCGGCAGCGGCGGCTCATCCAGGAGTCGCTCGAACGCTTCCTCAAGGCGCACCATGAAGAAGGACTCCTGCAGGAAGAGTTCATCACCATCCGCAACGACCGCCTCGTGGTGCCCATCGTGCCCGGCGCGCGGCGCAAGCTGCCCGGCGTGGTGCACGGAGCCAGCGCCAGCGGCCACACGCTGTTCCTCGAGCCGCTGGAGGCCATCGACCTGAACAACGAGCTGGTGCGCCTGGGCGAGGAGGAGCAGCGCGAAGTCCACCGCATATTGCGCGAGCTCACCGGCGCGCTGCGCCGACACGCGGGGGAGGCGCACGAAGCCGTGGAGGCGCTCGCCCGCCTGGACTTCGCCTTCGCCCGCGCGCGTTTCGCGCTGGACTTCGACTGCACGATTCCATCGTTTTCTTCCGACGAGGAGCCGCTGTTCGAGCTGGAACAGGCGCGCCACCCGCTGCTTGAGGACATTCTGCGGCGGCAGCGGCGGCGCGTGGTTCCGCTCTCGTTCCGGCTGGACTCGGGCAGCCGCACGCTGCTGATCAGCGGCCCGAACACCGGCGGCAAGACGGTGGCGCTGAAATGCGCGGGGCTGCTGGCGCTGATGGCGCACAGCGGCGTGCCCGCGCCGGCGGCGCGCGCCGTGTTCCCGTGGTTCGACGACGTGCTGGCCGACATCGGCGACAACCAGAGCCTGGAGCAGAGCCTGTCGAGTTTCAGCGCGCACGTGGAGCGGCTGAAGGAGATGATCGAGCTGGCTGCGTCCGGCTCGCTGGTGCTGCTGGACGAGCTGGGGCGCGCCACCGATCCGGAAGAAGGCGGCGCGCTGGGTGTGGCGGTGCTCGAGGATTTTCACCGCCGCGGCGCGTTCACGCTGGCGTCGACGCATCTGGCGGCGCTCAAAGTGTTCGGCGCCACGGCGTCCGGCGTGGTGAACGCGGCGATGGGTTTCAACGAGGCGACGCTCGAGCCGACCTACGTCCTCTCCACCGGGGCGCCGGGCAAGAGCGCCGGGCTGGATATCGCCGCGCGGCTCGGGCTGCCCGCGCGGCTGATCGAGCGGGCGCGCGCGGCGATGAGCGAGCGCGACAGGCAGATGGGCGAACTGCTGCGGCAACTGGAAGCGAAGCTCGCGGAAGTGTCGGCAAGGCTGGAAGAACTGGAGCGCGAGCGGGGGGAACTGGAAAAACGCGAGCGCCGGATGATCGAGCAGATGAGCCGGCGCGAACAGGCGCGGCTGCGCGAGATCGAAGCCGCGGCGGAGGCGGCGCAAAAGCAGTTCGACAAGCAGGCGCAAGAGCTGATCGCGCAGGTGCTGGCGGCGCCCGGGCAGAAGAGGCAGGCGGAGAAGGCCCTGCGGCAGGCGGCGCGGGTGCGGCGCGAGTTCGAGCAGACCGTGCAGGCGCTGCGCGAGCCGGAGGCGAAGAAAGAGCCGGCGGGCGAAATCCGCGAGGGCGCGCGGGTGCGGCTGCGCGGGGTGAGCCAGCCGGCGCACGTGCGCAAGGTTCTCGCCGATGGCAGGCTCGAGGTGGACGTGGGCTACCTGCGCATGCAGGCGGCGCGCGAGGACGTGACGGAAGTGCTGCCGGCGGCGCCGGGCGGCGCGAAGCTGCCCGCCGGGGTGACGCTGAGCGCGGGACCGCGCTGGGACACGCTGACGCGCGAGATCAACGTGATCGGCAAGACCGCCGACGACGCGCGCGAGGAGGTGGACAAGTTTCTGGACAGCGCGTTTCTGGCCGGCGTGACGCGGGTGCGCGTGATTCATGGCCACGGCATGGGAGTGCTCAAGCGCGCCGTCGAGCAGTTGTGCCGCGCGCACCCGCATGTGGAGAAGTTCTACCCGGCGTCGCCGGCGGAAGGCGGCGCGGGCGCCACGATTGTGGAGCTGAAGGAGAGCTGAGGCGCGCCGCTCAGCCGCCGAGCGCGTCGAGCGCCGCCAGCACTTCTTCCGTGTGGCCGTCCACCTTCACCTTGCGGAAAATCTTCGCGATTTTGCCCTTGTGGATGATGAACGTGCTGCGCTCGATCCCCATGGTCTTCTTGCCGTACATGTTCTTCTCGACCCATACGCCGTATTTTTCGGCCGTCTTGTGGTCGGGGTCGGCCAGAAGCGGAAACGGAAGCGAGTATTTTTGTTTGAATTTGGCGAGCGCGGGCGCATCGTCCGGAGAAACGCCCAGCACGGCGGCGCCGCGCGCGAGGATCTCCGCATGATGGTCGCGGAAGCTGCACGCCTCTTTCGTGCAGCCCGGCGTGTCCGCGCGCGGATAGAAGTAGAGAACCACGGTCCTGTCGGCGAACGAGGACAGCTTGACCTTCTCGCCGGCGTCGTTGAGGAGCGTGAAATCGGGAGCCCTGGATCCTTCCTTGAGTGCAGCCATATCCCGAATGATGCGCCAGAACAGCGGCGGATGCCAGAGGTGCACGGCGACTGGAGAAAGCGGCTGTTATACTCAGCCAATGCTCAGAAGCATCCTTTCCGTGCTGGCAGGCTGGGCGGCGGTCGGCGTTCTGGTTGTGCTAACCGACTTCGTCCTCGGCAAGATGTTCCCGTCTGAATATGTGGCGGGCAAGATCCCGCCGGACAGGCTTTCGGCGTTGAGCCTGGCCACCTCCACACTCTATTCGGTGTTGGGCGGATGGATCACCGTGAAGCTGGCTCGTGGCCGCCCCTGGCGCCACGCGCTGTATCTGATCCTGTGGGGCGAGCTGGTGGGCGTGCTTTCCGCCGTGATGACGTGGGGGCTGATCCAATGGTGGTATCAGATCGGGCTGCTGGCGGCATGGCCCCTTGCCATCGCCGCCGGGTGCTGGCTGGCGGCGGGCAAACCCGTGCCTGGCGAGCCTCGACCCCGGTGAGCCGCACGGGGTTTGGCCCTGCGCCGCGCGGCCGCGGCGATGCGCTAGAGTGGGCCTGATGGGGCGCAGTCTGCTGGCCGTCTTCGGTGGCTGGATTCTGATCCAGTTGCTCGTCCTGGGAACGGACGAAGTCCTGATGCGGGCGTTTCCGGGCCGGTACGGCACGGGGCTGCCCATACCGGACTGGATGACGGGTTTGCGCCTGGCCTGCGGGACGCTGTTCACGGTGGCGGGCGGCTGGCTGACGGCAAGGCTGGCGCCGGAGCGGCCGTGGCGGCACGCGCTGTACCTGATCGTGCTCGGCGAGTCCATGGGGCTGGTGCTGGGCGTGACCAGCCTGGGGCAGTTGCCGCTGTGGTACCTCGGCGGGCTGTTGGTTTTGTTCCCGCTGGCGGTGCTGGCGGGCGCGTGGCTGCGGGCCGGGTCCGGCGGGGCGGGGGCTGCGGGGCGTCCGGCGCCGTGAGGCCGGACTCAACGGGCGGCGGCGAGGGATTCGGCATGACAAAGACATTGCGGGAGCGGCTGGCTTATGAACCGGTGGAGCTGCGGTTCGGCACCTCGGGACGGCGCGGCAAAGTGGCGGACCTGACGCAGCTCGAGATCTGGATCAACGTCCGCGCCGAGCTGGAATTTCTCAAGACGCTGCCCAAGGAGAAGGGCGGCATTGAAGCGGGCGAGGACGTGTACCTGGCGGCCGACCTGCGGCCGTCTTCGGTGCGGCTCGTCCCCGAACAGGGCGGCCGCGGCGAGATCCTGCAGGCTGCCTGCGAGGCGGTGCGCGCGGCGGGCTGCACGCCGGTGTTTGCGGGGTTCATCCCCACGCCCGCGCTGGCCTACTACGGCTTCGGGCGGCGCCGCGCCAGCATCATGGTCACGGGCAGCCACATTCCGTTCGACCGCAACGGCTACAAGCTGAACACAAGCGGCGGCGAATTGCTGAAAGAGCACGAAGCGCCCATCGGGGAGCATGTGGCCCGCGTGCGCGCCGCCGTGTACGGGGAGCAGTACGAGCAGTCCCTGTTCAACGAGCGCGGCACGCTGAAGGAGGGGTCGTTGCCACTGCCGGAAATCTCGGATGAAGCGCGGGGCGCGTACCGGCGGCGGTATCTGGATTTCTTCCGCGGAGAGCCGCTGCGCGGGCAGCGCGTGGTGGTGTATCAGCACTCTGCAGTGGGGCGCGACCTGCTGGTGGAAGTGCTGGAGGCGCTGGGCGCGGAGGCGATTGCCGCGGGCCGCAGCGAAACGTTTGTCCCGATCGACACGGAGAACATCAGCGACGAGCTGCTCGGGCGGCTGGCGGAGACGGCGCGGGAGATCGAATCGCAGCGCGGCCCGGTGAGCGCCATCGTCTCTACCGACGGCGACAGCGACCGCCCGCTGTTTGTGAGTTTCAGCCAGGGGCGGGCGCGGTTCCACCCCGGCGATCTGCTGGGCTGCGTGGCGGCCATGGAGCTGGGCGCCGACGCCGTGGTGGTGCCGGTGAGCGCCAACGATGCGATCGACCGCTCGCCGCTGGCAGCGGCGCTCGAGCCGAAGACGCGGATCGGGTCCCCTTACGTGATCGCCGGCATGCAGCGCGCGGCGGCGCGGGGCAAGCGGCGCGTGGCAGGCTGGGAGGCCAACGGCGGGTTTCTCACCGGCAGCCCCATCGAGCGCGGCGGCGCGCTGCTGGATGCGCTGCCCACGCGCGACGCGTTTCTGCCGATCCTGACGGTGCTGGCGGCGGCGGCGCGCGAGGGCGCGCCCCCGGCGGCGCTGTTCGACAGGCTTCCGCAACGGTTCGGCCGCAGCGCGCTGTTGCGGGAGTTTCCGCGGGAGAAGGCGCTGCGGATTCTCGAGCGGCTGACGCCGCAGGCTTCCGACGGCAGCGACGCGCCGGGCATCCTGGCGGCGTTGCGGCGCTATTTCCGGGAGGAGGACGGGTTCGGCGCGGTGGAGAAGCTGGACGCGACCGACGGGCTGCGGATCTGGTTTTCGAACGGCGACATCGCGCACCTGCGCCCGTCGGGCAACGCCGACGAGTTCCGCATTTATGCGGTGGCGGACACGCAGCGGCGCGCCGACGAGATCGCCGCGCTGGGCGTGCGCGAGCCGGACGGGATTCTGCGGCGGCTGGAGAGGGAACTGGATGAGTGAGGCGGGGCTGGTCCGGATCCGCCCCGCCGTGCAGCACTACGAGTGGGGCGGCACAGAGTTTTTGCCGGCGCTGCTCGGCGCCGCGAATCCGGAAGGCAAGCCGTTCGCGGAACTCTGGTACGGCGCGCATCCCCAGGCGCCCTCGGTGGCGGAGACGCCGAGAGGCGATGCGCGTCTGGATGCGCTGATCGCGGAAGACCCTCGCTTCTGGCTGGGAGAAGCCGTGGCGGCGCGTTTCGGAGCGGCGCTGCCGTTCCTGCTGAAGGTGCTGGATGCGCGGAAGATGCTCTCGATCCAGGCACACCCTTCGCGGGAACAGGCGCGCGAGGGCTTTGAGCGCGAGAATGCCATGGGGATTCCCGTACACGCGCCGCACCGCAATTACCGGGACCGCAACCACAAGCCCGAGGTGCACGCGGCGCAGAGTGAATTCTGGATGCTGCACGGGTTCCGGCCGCTGGAAGAGATCGCCGCGTGGCTCGAACGCACGCCGGAAGCCCGCGGTTTGATGCCGGATTTCCGCGCGCGCCTGCTGGAGGCGGGCGCGGACCGGCAGCGGCGCGGGGCGTTGCTGCGCGAGCTGTACACGCACGTCATGCACCTGCCGCAGGAGCGCGCCAATGAGATGCTCGACAGGCTGCTGGAGCGGCTGGAGCGGGCCTCGCCGTGGCCACGCGAAACCCACGAGCACTGGGCGCTGCGCGCTGCGCGCGAGTTTCCGTTGCCTGGCGGGCGGCGCGACCGCGGCCTGTTCTCGATCTTTCTGCTGAACCTGGTGCGGCTGGAGCCCGGGCAGGGCACGCACCAGCCTGCCGGCGTGCTGCACGCCTATCTGAAGGGCGCCACGGTGGAGCTGATGGCGAATTCGGACAATGTGCTGCGGGGAGGATTGACGCCGAAGCACGTCGACGTGGCCGAGCTGCTGCGCGTGGTGCGGTTCGAGGACGGGCCGTGCGCGGTGATGGCGGGCGATGCTCTGCCGGACGGGGAGCGCGTCTGGCGGACGCCGTCTGAGGACTTCGAGTTGAGCTGCTTTGCGCTTTCCGGCGCGGCGGTGAGGCGGGAAACGCAAGGGCCGGAGATCCTGCTGGCAATGGAGGGCGAGGCGGTGGTGTCGGCGGCTGGTTGCCGGCTTGGGTTGCGGCGGGGCGGGGCGGTGTTCGCCCGAGCGGGCGTCCGCTACGAACTGGCTTCGGCGGGGGCGGCCCGGGTGTGGCGGGCGAAGACGGGCCTTCCAGGGTGAGGCGCCACTCCTCTCCGGTGAGAATTTTTCCGGCGCTGATCCACTATTGGGACAGGAATGCGCACGTCGCGGCAGATCCCCATCCGCGGCCTGCGCGCCCGCCGCGGACTGCTTTGCCGGCTCGCCGGGCTATGGCTCGCCGGCGCCCTCGCGCTTTCGGCGCAGGACACGGTTCCACCGGTGCTGGTCACTTACTCTTTCAGCCCCGCGTCGGCCGATGTTTCCGCGGGCGACACGATGCTCAACGGCAGCATCCAGGCCACGGACAATTCGGCCGGGCTGCAGTCGGCGATGCTCGCTTTCTACAGCCCTTCCGGCAACCGCCGCGTGGATTGCCTCGGCAGCCTCGCCTCCTACAGCGGCACGCTCACGGCGGGGACATTCACGTGTGTGGGGCTGATTCCGAGGTACATCGAAACCGGTCTGTGGCGCCTGCAATTTCTGTCGATCACGGACCGGGCCGGCAACACGGCCACCTATGTCCGAGACCAGCTGGCCGCGATGGGGTTCCCCACGGCGCTGACGCTGACGGGCACAAGCGACACGGCGGCGCCCAATCTGGTTTCCTATACGTTCGCGCCATCGACCGTCAATCTCTTCGGCTCGCCAGTGGCGGTGACCGGCTCCATCACCGCCACGGACAACCTGTCCGGCCTGTACCTTGCCTATATTGCGTTCTACAGCCCGTCGGGACAGCAGCGGGTGGACTGCTACCCCGCGCCGGGCGACCCGGACTCGGGCACGCCGCTGAACGGGACATACTCCTGCAGCGGCCAGTTCACGCCGGGCATGGAGACCGGCGCATGGCGGGTGCAATTCGTGGAATTGCGCGACCGCGTAGGGAACGGGCAATACCTGACCACGCAGACGCTGGCGGGCATGGGCTTGCCCACAACCCTGACCGTGAACACGGCGACGGACTCGGCGCCGCCTGTGCTGACGGCGCTGGCTTTGTCCCCCCTTTCTGTGAACACCGGCACGGGCGCGGCGCCGGTCACCGGCACGGTGACGGCATCGGATGCAGGCTCCGGGGTGCGGCAGGCGGTGGTGGCGATGTTCAGCCCGACAGGCCAGCAACGGGTGGATTGCACGACTATGGTTTATGCCGCCGGCGCGGCGCCGGCGGCCATGCCGTGCACAGGGCTGTTTCCACAAAACTCGGAGAGCGGTGCGTGGGAGGTCCGGTTTGTCGCGGTGAGCGACCACGCGGGCAACACGGCGACGGTGATGAAAGCGTCCCTGATCCAGATGGGCGCGCCGGTGACGGTGACCGTGAGCGGCGCGCCTCCGCCCCAGCCGCCCTCCGGACTCGCGTTCCAATATGTGGCAGGAGGCGCCGTGCCTCCAGGGCTTCAGGCGCAGTTCTTCGGCTCCACCCGCCCTTGGATTCTGGAGAAAGAGACCGGGGCAAGCTGGGTTCAACTGAGCAGGACGAATGGATCCGCGCCCGCCCTGGTGACGGTGACGGTGAATCCGGGCGGGCTGCCCTACGGCACGCATCGGGAGACGATCCTGGTGCGGGAGGTGATCCAGAACCGCGTGATGGCACGGCTCCCGGTGACGCTGACGGTGCTGGCCGCCGCGCCGCTCACCGCCCACTACTTCGACCCGCCGTTGTTTGAAACGATTGTCGCCGAAGAGAGGCAAGCGGGAGAGACGATCGTCGCTTTCGTGCACCTGTACTGGCCTGGACCGCCGTGAGCGGTCCGGTGGTGCGATCTGCCGCGTCCGCGCGGAGATGTTTTCTCCGGCAGGCGCGGGCGAGTCCTGTCTTGATGGTCTTTCTGCCGGCCCGGAGATCTCAGCTTTCCGGCTGCCGCGGACGTTGCACGCGCCACGACAGCCAGAACAGGGTTGCGATCCCGAGCAGCGGCAGGGCGATGAACAGGATCCAGGTCAGATGCCGCCAGGCCATGGCCGCATAGGCCGAGGCCAGCGCCGTATATGCGGCTGCGCCGATCCAGGGCCGCCGCCAGGCAAACACCAGGACCAGGATCAGCAGGTAAACGGGGATCAGATGGATCAACAATGCCACCAGGATCTCGGTCCACGGGCGCCCTTCCACGAACACGTCCAGCGCGAACACCGAGATGAAGCAGGTGAACAGGATGGTGAGGACGCGGGGCGTCCAGACGATCCAGCCGGTGCGAGTCATTGTCATGGTTCAATCCTTTCCGCGGCGCGAGCCGCGCCGCTCGTCCTTCCGGCGCGGGTCTCCGGCGATCCTGCGCGTGGAGGCGTCCGCCTGGAGGGCGTCGAGCAAGTACTCCGTCCCGTCAACCGCCTCGGCCCCGTGTGGCGGCGCCAGTACGACCCGGCTGACCCCGGTCCGGGCGGCAACGTCCGGCAGGAAGGGTTGGAGTTCTTGCCAGATGTTGTCAATCCGAGCCTTGCCGGCGAGCTGGCGGTGGGCGAGTTTCTGCGCGTCACGCCCCCAGCGGTCGAGTTCGGCGGCCTTGCGCCGGTCGCCCGCGCGTTTGGCCTCCTCCAACGCCTCCCGCCGCTGCCGCACCTGCCGCAGCCAGAGTTCCGACCGGTAGTAAGCGGCGACCACGGAGGGCTTGTGAAACACCCCGACGCGCTCGGCTGCGGGGGGCGCCGTTATGGCGAGGGAGCAAAGGGCAGCGGCCATGGTCCACATGGGATCGACTCCAGGGACAGTGTGCGGGAAAAGCGGCGCGAAGAGAGCTTCGGAATGGCTTCGATTTGTGTTCCGGAACTCTTCGAAAACCCCGGAAAGGCGGGCAATCAATGGCTTGCGGCGCCGCGGCCCTGCCCGGCGGCGGCCATCTTCCAGTGGCGGAGTACACGGATCCGGCCGAGGGCGCGCGCTTCCGATTCGGAGAAAGGATGGTCCAGCAGGCCGGCGGCCTCCAGCTCCCGGTGGCAGGACAGGAACGCATCGATGACCTCCGCCGATTGAAGCGACAGGCCGAGATCAAAGAGGTAAAGCGTGTTGCAGTCCGCCCGGCCGAAGCGCTCGGAGGTCCCGAACTGGATGTGGTCCGGAAACACGTGCAACCCGGAGGGCCGGCTGTAAGGATCGAACCTTTGGCTGATGCAGGTGCGGGGAAAGAGAATCCGGGCCAGTTCGCAGTTTCTCCCCGGCGGGTCGAGCTGGTAGTCGGGGTGCTCCGTTTCATCCGAGGCGCACTGGAGGTTGTCGGGATCGAGGGCGATCAGCGTGGAGGTTTTGTGGGAATTGCTGATGCCGGCCAGGAGGATATCCGGTCCTGCGCGCCCTTCGAGCCGGGACGCCTCGGCAAAGAGCAAATGCCCCGAGTGCCAGTACTCGCCGCGCACTTCCCCGCGCGGAGACAGGACAATTGCCTGGGAGGGGAAATAGCTCAGGTGGTGGGACACGTAGAGGACGTTGCGGGCGCCACCGCTTGAGGGAGGCAAGGCCAGGACGACATTGCCCAGATAGGGCGGGGAGAAGCTTTCCTTCGGGGTGGAAACCGTGCGGCGTGTCCTGTATTGCCAGAGTGTCCGTCCCTGATCGGAGAAGCAGAAGAGCGTGTCGCCGCGGGTCGCTTCTGACAGCGGGCGGTACACGAAGAGGAACTCGGCGCGGCCATCGCCATTCAGATCGGCAAAGGAGGCCAGGCGCATTGCCGTCATGTGCCCGGGCGTCACGCCCTGCACGAACGGCTCGTCGAAGCTCTTGCGCCAGATCTCGCGGCCGTTGTCGTCCGTGACGATCAGCGTCCGCACATCGAGGAAGAACCGCGCCGGCGGGCCATGGCGGGTTTTCCGCCAGCCATAGAAGGAGGCCGCGAGCAGAGCGGCGGCCAGCGCCAGCGCCGCCGCCGCGCCAAAGATGCGCCAGAAATGAAGGCTGACCCACCAGGAGGGCTTGTCGAGCACGGACGCCCGCCACTGATCGAGTTCGTCCTCCCAGGCGAGGACGCGGCCTTTCTCTCCGGGCAGGCGGTGGACCGGGAGGCCGCGCTCATGCTCCCACTTCTGCGCCGTGCGCTCGGTGACGCCGAGGTGGCTGGCAATCTCCTTCCATGAACTCAACCGACGGCGAGGCGGCATCGGCGCACTCCCGGCAGCCTGCGCAAACACGCCACGGCCCGCGCGCGGCCTTGAGCAGGCTGCTTGCCGCCGTCATCATGACATATCCTCATTTGAGCGGCAAGAAGAAGCGAAGGCAGGCCTTTATTTCGGCCCATCGGAGGAAAGCGCTTCGCGCAGGGAAGCGGCGATCGATTGCGCCGCCGTCTGCTGGGCCCGGGCGGGATCGGCGGCGGCAAGGTCGTAACTCGCGGACCAGACGAGGCGCCCGGAGTGGACGTCGGAGAGCCGCGCGATGACGCGCACGTGCGGCTCGAGCACAGCGACGCTTCCCTCCAGCACGACATCCAGGCCCAGCAGCCGCGCCATCAGCGCCACAGGGATGCGGTTGTCCCTGTATCGGCGGACTGTGGAGGGAGAGACCAGGCGCGCCGTGCCGGAGCGCGAGATCTCCGCGGCGAGCAGGTCTTCAAACGGGCGCGCGAACACGGACGCGCAGAGCGCGCCGCCGGTGCACTCGAACGGGATGACCGCCATGCGGGGCGCGCCCGGAGACGCAGCCACAAAACGGGACGAGCGGTAAAACTGCCAGTACACGAACAGGCCCGACGCGAGCAGGACGAGCAGAGTCATGCCAAGCCTGCGGGCGGCGCGGCGCACTTCGCGCGAGTCGGCAGGAGACTCTTCCGCCAGAAACCGGTAGCCGCGCTTCGGGATGGTTTCGACAAAGCGGCCTTCCGCGCCCTCGTCTCCGAGAGTTTTCCGCAGCAGGGAGACGTTGCGCGCCAGCCCGGTCTCCTCGACCTGGGCATCGGGCCAGACGAGTTTCATCAGCTCCGCCTTGCTCACCACCTCTCCGCGTCGTTCCAGCAGGGCGTGGAGCAGGTCCGCCGTCTTGGGCATGAGCGGGACTGGTTCCCCGTCGCGGAAGAGAAGCCGCTGACCAGAATCGAATGTGAAGGGGCCGAAACGGTGGATGCGTCCGGGCATGGGCGGCGTCCCCCGCCATCTTAGACGGTTTCCGGGCCGGGGGCGAAGGGCCGCGCCGGGGCGGCCGATACAATGGTCTTCGTGGCATTTCTTCCCGCTGAAGAGCAACTGGCCTACCTGCGCAAGGGCTTTGAGGAGATCATCCGCGAAGAGGAACTGAAGGAGCGGATCGAGGAGTCGATCCGCGACAACCGCCCGCTGCGCGTGAAGGTGGGCTTCGACCCCACCGCTCCCGACCTTCACCTGGGGCACACTGTCCTGATCCGGAAGATGAAGCACTTCGAGGACATGGGCCACCGCGTGATCTTCGTCATCGGCGACGCCACCGGGCTGATCGGCGACCCGACGGGGCGCAATGCGCTGCGCCCGCCGATGACGCGCGAGGAGATCGACCGCAACGCGGAGACTTACAAGCAGCAGGTGTTCAAGATTCTCGACCCGGCGAAGACGGAGGTGCGGTTCAATTCCGAGTGGCTGGGGCGGCTG
>Ga0308414_1000874_pt1 | contig 19754 bp, 15 predicted proteins | sample HotsprSampleOS50_FD_205667 | JGI IMG/M metagenome (GOLD analysis project Ga0308414, IMG submission 205667) | Hot spring phototrophic mat microbial communities from Octopus Spring, Yellowstone National Park, Wyoming, United States - 20090730_OS50 ...
ATTCGTTCTGCAGCGCGGTTAGGAACGGCTTTAACCAGCCGCCTCAGGCGACAAGCCGCCATCAGGCGACAAGCCGCCATCAGGCGACAAGCCGCCATCAGGCGACAAGCCGCCATCAGGCGACAAGCCGCCATCAGGCGACAAGCCGCCATTGGGCGACAATCAGTCCTGGCCGTTTGCCGCAGTGATGCCTTGTTCTGCCGTGGCGCGCCGGCGTCACAGGTAGCTGAGGACGCTGTAGCGGCGGCGCAGGCGGCGGTAGCCGGCGCACACCGGGATGAGAATCAGCACGCCCAGGCCGGAGATCAGGTAGCCGCGTACGATGCCCATCCCCTGCAGCGACGTGGGCGGGATGAGGACGGCCAGCACAAAGGCGTACAGGAACAGGTGCGCCACGAAGAAGAACAGCGATGTCTGCCCCAGCACAGTTAGCGCCCAGCCCGGCGCGCTGCGCACCAGCGGGCGCTCCACCAGTTTGATCGCCGCCAGAATGACCGCCGCCACCGACAGGTTGAACAGCAGGTAGGTGAGGCTGGGCGGCTGCTTGTTCTCGATAAAGAAGTAGAACCAGGGCCAGTCGGGTTGGTATGGCAGCAGGTTGCCATAGCCGCCCAGCAGGCGCAGCGCGAAGAACGCAGCGAAGCCGGCCAGCGCGACCCACAACAGTAGGCGCGGCGAGATGGCCGTTTTGCCGGCCAGCAGCAGCCGCCCCCACACATAGCCCAGCAGCACCAGCCCCAGCCAGCCCATCGCCGGGAACTCGACGAACGGCGGCGCGTCCATGCCGAACAGGAACAGCGCTTTGATGAGGTCAGGCGGCGGCTGCGCCGGGTCATAGGGGAACTGCGCCACGATCAGCGGGTAGACCAGCAGCAGGCCGAGGCCGGCAGCGGCAGTGGCTGGCAGCGGCAGGCGGCGGGCAAAAGCAATGACCGCCAGGCAGAAGGCGATGGCTGTCAGCACTGTGAAAGCGAAGTCCATCTGATATACCAGCCGGTTGATGAGCTGATCCAGGGCCAGCAGGATCAGCGCGCGGGTGAGCAGGAAGCGGGTAATACGCCCCTCGCTCCAGCCCTGCTTGCGCCGGCTTTTCTCGAAGAAGGCGACGCTTGTGCCGGCCAGCGTGAAGAAGATGCCGGAGGCGATGTTGGTGATGAAGCCGGTGAGCATGTGCGGCCACGACTCGATGGTCGGGCGGATGCTGTTGAAGCTCTCGGCGATGAACTCGGTGCGGGCGAAGTAGGCGGCGTGGTCGAGCGCCATGGCCAGCATGGCCACGCCGCGCAGCATGTCAATGGCAGCGTAGCGCTCGGTCTTGACCTGAGCGGGCGCGGTGGCAGCGGCAGACTCGGCAGCGGCCGGCGGCGCGAAAACGGCTGGGGTTTCCATGTGGCAGCAGTCCTGGTGCTGTTCGGGCGTATACACCCCGCATGATAGGCTTTTGGCCTAAAAATACCCTTGCGCCGACGGCGCTGTATTTGCTATGTCGCGGGCGGGGCGCGGGTTGGAGGCAGCACCACACTCAGCGCACGTTCGCGCGCGGCGCTGCTGCTGCCAGCGCGGTTCGCACAAACGCCAGAACCGTATAAAATTGGAACAGCTTGACTTGGCTTAAAGCAGCACCCGCAGAGGCCGCAAACGTGGATTCTGACCGATTACTCGACCTCCAGGCTGTGCTTGACGGGCTGGGCCAGGGCGTGCTGATCTTCGACAGCGCCGGCCGCCTGGTGCTGGACAACCTGGCCGCGCGCACTCTGCTGGGCGCTGATCTCAAGCTGATTCGCAGTGAAGGCTGGACGGCAGCCGCCGTGCTGTTCAACAGCGGCCACCACGATCCCACCGTGAACATTGACAGCGCCCGCCGCCAAGCGCTGGACTCGGCGCGGCCGGTGCGCTTCCACACCTACCGCGCCGGCGAGTACGTGCCCTGCTGGGCGGCCATCGTGCCGGGGCGCGGCGGCGACCTGTACACCATGATCACAGTGGACGCGCCCGATTGGGCCATCATCAACGACCTGATCGGGCGCTTTCGCAGCGAGGTGCAGGACGCCGCCGAGGCCACCCAGGGCCACCTGCGCCTCATCAACCAGAGCATCGGCCGGATGCGGCCGGACGAGCCGGTGGGCCATCTGGTCAAGCGGATTGGCGGCTTCAACCGGCTGATCGCCACCCACATGTACCGCACCGCCAACCTGATGGATCTGCTGGGCCGCTTGGAAGCGCTGCGCACCGGCACGCTGCGCGCCGCAGTGCGGGCCGGCCGCCAGCGCATCGCCCTGAGCGATTTCATCGAGGACTTTATCGAATCGCTGGACGAGATCACACTGCTCGACCCTGAGGCCGAGCCGCACGACTTTCGCGGCCGGCTGAAAGTGAACGTGCCGCCCGGGCTGGCCGTGAGCGCCTCGCCCAGCCACCTGGCGACAGTGCTGCGCGATGTGCTGCGCAACGCCATCATGTACAGCATGAAGGCTACGCCAGTGCGCATCAACGCCGCTGCTGTTGGTCAGAGCGTGCAGATTGACGTGATAGACGAGGGCTACGGCATCCGCGCGCGCGAGCAGGATCGGGTGTTCCAGCCGTTCCAGCGCTCGCGCCAGCCGCAGATCATCGGCGAGTTCGGCTACGGCCTCAGCCTGTACCTGTGCAAGCACGAGGTTGAGGCGATGAACGGCGGGATGTGGTTCCGCAGCGAGGAAGGCGTGGGCAGCACGTTCAGCATCAAACTGCCCGCCTGGCGCGACGCCGCCGATGACGCGCCTTCAGCGCGGCCCTGACCGCCCCAGCGCTCCACCGGAGGCAATCGTTGGATTTTTTGACGCCGCAGTTTTTCGACCTGCTGATCGTCGTGGTGATTATCATCGGGCTGGCGCTGGCCGCCGTCCGCCTCTACGCCGATTTCACGCGCCCGCTTCCGCCGCCGCGCCCGCCTCTGCAAGAGCCGGAGCGCGGCGACGACGACACCCAGCCCACCTCAACGCCAGCAGAACCGCGGTGAGGTGGGCGCGCAGTGGGGGTCAGGTTTGCGCCTGCGTTTGAACCGCAGCCGCTTTGATCGCTGTCACCAGCTCGTCGGTGTTGGGGATAATGGACGAGTACCTGAGTTCCCCGTTGATGTAGATGCTGGGCAGGTTCTTCACGCCCAGCTTGCGGCAGCGCGCTACGTTCTCCGGCACGGTGAACTTGTACTCCACCACGTCAACCGGCGTCCCGATGGCGGCTTTGGCGCGCAGGGCTGCCACCAGCATGTAGCCGCAGGCGGCGCACGTATCTGAGTCCAGCGTGAACACCTCCACCAGCGGGCGTTCCAGGTGGGCGTAGTCCGGCAGCGCCACGTCAATGTCGAACAGGTCGGGCGCTTCGTAGCTGGCGAGCACAGCGCGGGCCGCCTCGGGGTCGCGCAGGGCCTGCGCCACGCCGATCACGTTCTCCGGCGGCGTGTCGTAAGGCATGTCGCAGCCGGGCGCAACGATCAGGTTGTGGTGGTCGAGTTTGTCCAGCAGGTCCACCACGAACTTCATGTTATCCTGCTGCGTGCCCATCAGCATGACGGTGGTCAGCGGGATGTTGCCGCCAATGGTGATGTTGTAGCGGTCGGTGATGGCTTTGGCGGCAGCGATGTCAATGTTTTCGTCAATCGAGATCGAGTCTGGCCCGGTCTGGCACATCGCCTCGATGTTCTTGGTCGCGTCGCCGCACACGAAAAATGACGACAGCGCGCCGCGCTGGCGCAGGCGCGCGAAGATGGCGGTGAACGGGGCGTGCAGGAACTGGGCGAAGTGCTTCGGCCCAATCTGCGACACCAGCGGGTCCACAACGGCGATCACGTCCATGCCCGCCTCGATGTACAGGTCGGCCATGCGCAGCGCGACATCGCGCGTGTAGGCCAGCAGGGCGCTCAGCTCGTCTGGGTTGAACATCATGTCCATGAAGATTTCAGTCCCGCGCAGGTGCGAGGCCAGCGTGAACGGGCCGCACACCAGCCCGTAGAGCGCGGTCGTCTCGCCCACAGCTTGTTTCATGCGGCTCATCACGTCCAGAATCAACGGCAGGCGGCCGTCAGTCTTCTCTGGCAGGCGGCCCGGCGGCGTGAGGCTGTTCGCCAGCGGGTGCGACGCCACCGACGGCGGCGCTTTGTCGGCCCACAGCAGCTCGCAGCCCAGGATTTCCGCCTCCACCTGCAGGTCGAACAGCACCGGCTGGCCGTCCGGCGTATAGAGCCGGTTGACCTCCAGCAGCGATTCATACAGCTTGTCGGCGTCGGTGAGCACCTCGCGCGCGCTGAAGTCTTTGAGCCGGCCAGCGTGCACGCCGGCGAACGGCACCCAGGGGACACGGTCAGCGGGTTGGTGGCGCAGCGCGGCCAGGATGCGCTGGCGCCCGGTCATGTGTTGGTGTGTCATCGGTGTGGGTCTCCATGATTGTGATTCTGAATGAGGCAGATGCGCGCCTCGCCCCCATCCCGTTTCCAGGCGGACAGGCATAGGGGACGAGGCGCGTTAAAGCGCTACTCAAGCGCCAGCAGCTCTTTGGCTTTGCGCACAGCGGCGCTGGCGTCGGGCGCGAAGCCGTCCGCGCCGATCTCGTCTACAAACGACTGGCTGACTGCCGCGCCGCCCACCATGATCTTGACTTTGTCGCGCAGGCCCGCTTCCTCGATGGCTTTGACGGTGCGGCCCATCATCGGCATGGTGGTCGTCAGCAGGGCCGACATGCCCACAAGCTGCGCGTTGTTTTCCTGAATGGCGCTGACGAACTTCTCCGGCGGCACATCCGGCCCCAGGTCAATCACCTCGAAGCCCGCCCCCTCCCACATCATCGCCACGATATTCTTGCCGATGTCGTGCAGGTCGCCCTTGACCGTGCCGACAACCACCCTGGCCACCGGCTCGGTCCCGCCCGCCGCCAGAATAGGGCGCAGCAGCTTCATGATGCCCTGTGTGCTGAGGGCGGAGGCCATCATCTCCGGCAGGAAGTACTCGCCGCATTCGAACTTCTCGCCCACGATCTCCATCGCCGGGACGACCACGTCGCTGATGATTTTCGTGGCTGGGATGCCAGCGTCCAGGGCTTCTTTGGCGGCGGCCAGCGCCACCGGCGGGTTGCCGTCAATGATGCCTTCCTGCATCTTGACCAGCGCCGGAGGCAGCGCCTCAGCCTTTTCCAGCAGTTGGGCGGCTTCTTCGGGCGTTAGGGCGCGCCCAGCGATGCGCGCGTCCGGGCTGGAGTCCAGGCGGACGGGCGCGGCCGGCGCTTCGGGGTAGTTCTCCCAGTACTGCGGCGGGCGGCGGCCAGGGGCGTTGTCCGGCGCGTACTCGCCGTACTCGCGGATGGTCTCCCACATCGCCATGATGTTCTCCGGCGGCACGTTGGCCTGGATGTTGTGCACGGCTGCGGCGACAAAGCCGCCGCCGGGGCCGAAGTCGTCCACGCGGCGGCGCACCTCGTCGCGCACCTGCTGCGGCGTGCCGTCGGTGAACACGCCCTGCGTGTCCACCGCGCCGCCCCAGAAGACGATATCACTGCCGAAGTCGCGCTTAAGGCCCTTGGACTCCATGCCCTTGGCGCTCACCTGCACCGGGTTGATGATGTCGAAGCCGGTTTCGATCAGGTCGGGAATGATCTCGCGGATCGCGCCGCAGCAGTGGTAGAACACCTTGGCGTTGGTGCGCGCTTTGAGGAAATCCACAATCTTCTTGTGCCGCGGCTTGATGACCCTGCGGTACGTCTCTGGGCTGACAAGCAGGCCGAACTGGCCGGCCACGTCGTCGGCCTCCTGCACGACGTCCACGTAATCGCCCAGGAGCGGGAGCGCCACTTCCCAGTAGGCCAGCTTGAGGTCCACGATGGTGTCCATCAAGTACTCGACCCACTTGAGGTTGTTGACCAAGTCAGGGTAAATCTGGGCGTAGCCGCGCATCCAGCAGGTGATCTCAAAGAAGCCAGCCGCCATGCCGCCGGCGATGACCAGCTCGCTTAAATCCTCCGCCACATGGCGCGCCGCTTCTTTCAGGCCAACGAAACGAGCGGGGTCGGTGGGGTTGGGCCAGGGGAAGTTCTTAATCTCGTCAATCGTGGTGGCGGCGGCCAGCGGGTGGTCGAACATATCGTAGAAGAAGCCGCCGTCCTTGGGTTTGCGCCAGCCGATGCCCCACTCGTCGTGGAAGAAGTCGTAGCCGGGCATATCGGTGGTGTTGATCTTGATCTGGAAGGTAGCCGACGAACGCGGCGCAACGTTGCGCACGTCACAGCCCAGCTTCTGGCGCACGTCGTCGTCAACAGTGGCGATCTGCTGGAAGATGTCCATCACCTCGATGTCTTTTTCCGGCAGGCCTAAATAGGCGCGCAGCTTCTTGTACGAGTGAATGCTGATGCTGGTGAGCACCGTGCCGCCCAGGTCGAACGGCACGCGATCCGGCTCCTTGTGGTTCAGCGCCAATTTGACACGCTCACGTGAGTTCATCAGATAGTCTCCAGTCACTAGTTTGTAGTCGTCAGTCCTCAGTCGTTAGTCGCCAGTCACAACGCGATGTGCCTTCGCGTCTGTTTTTTTGCTGATAGCTGGAGACTGACGACTAAAGACTTACTCCAATGCCGCCTGCACGCGCCGCGCGATGTGCGCCGCTGCCCGTTCGATCGTGCGCTGGCCGTCGGCGGCAGAGGCCCGGCGCGGGTCGTCCTCGTCGTGAACGGCGTGGTCCGGCGTGGGCTGCCCGGCGAACGTCAGGTAGTCCACGATGGCGTAGTCCACGCTGCGCAGCGGCTCGGGCAGCGGCGGCAGGGCGTCCAGCTTGACCGTCTCCGGGGCCAGGTGCAGCATGACAGCCGTCTCGATGCGCGAAGCGTGCCCCACCTCGACCATGCCCTTTGCGCCGACGGTGAAAGGCACGTCCACCAGCATCTTGAAGCGGCCCGGCGCGTTGAACTCAGCGGCCAGCCGCCGCAGCACGGCGAGCTGATTGACCGCCCCGTGGCCGCTGATGACGCTCACCACCTTGAAGCCCATGGCGATGGCCAGCCGCACGTGTTCGCGCACCATGAGGGCGAACAGCTCCTCGGCGGCGTACATGCTCGGCAGGCTGTTGGCCGGGAAATCCATACCGACGATGTAGGCCTCGCGGTCGAAGCCCAGGTTTTCGAGCGTTCGGGGGTCACGCTCGCGCTCTGTGCCGAAGTAGACTGTGGGCAGCACCAGCCCGCCGGCAATTTCGGCGGCGGCCAGCGCCACAGCCTCGGCGTTGAGCGCGTCCACGCCGTAGGGCAGGTGCGGGCCGTGCCACTCCAGCAGGCCCAGCGGCAGGTAAGCCGCCGGCGTCTTTTCGAGTTCGGCGCGAATCTCGTCGGGTCGCAGGTACTGAATCTGACGTGTGCGCACGGCTAGCGCTCCTCCAGCGGGGCGCGGGCCAGCAGGCGCTCCTGGCCGTCCTCGCCGGCTACCCGCATCTCAACCGCTGCCGCGCCCTGCGGCGGGCGCGTGACTCGGTCAATCAGCACCGCGCCCAGCGGATCAGCCAGGCCGCGCGGCCAGGTCGCGAGCGCACTGTCGGCGGCATCCAGCCACACCAGGCGCAGCTCACCCCGGTCGAACGCGCCCAACTGGCCGGTCAGGCGCGCGTAGCCGCTGCCCAAGCGGACGGCGCGCAGCGGCACAGCGGCAGCGCCGGCCTCGCTGACAGCCACGACCGGGCCGGTCAGGCGGCAGGCGGCCCACTCGATCGTGAAGGAGGTCGCTGCACCCGGCGCGATCGTGCGCAGCGGGCTGAGGACTTCGGTCTCGACATGATAAATGGCCCGGCCGGTGAAATCGAGGTTGCCCACCCGGCCTGCTCCCACCGTCCACACTTCAACCGTCGCGCCGTCGTCGGGGTACTCCGCGCCGGGTTCGTAGGCGAAGCGCTCGACAAAGGCGAAGCCGGCCTCGCCGCCGAAGAAAGCGATCCAGCCGGCGGGCGAGTCCAGGCCGACCTTGCCGATGTGCCACAGGTAGGGGGCGCGGAACAGGCCGCGTTCGCTGTCGGTCTGCCACTGGGGGTTGTCGTCCGCGCCGAACATCACGTTATAGCCGCGCGGGAAGCGGCTGGCTGGGTTGAGCGGCGCGGTGACGGCGCAGGCTGGATCGTGGGCCAGCGCGCCGTCGGGCAGGCGGCGGGCCGCGTTGAGCTGGGCCACGTCCCAGATGCTCCAGCGAATGGGCTTGTCAGCGGTGTTCTTGAACGTGAGATCGGCCTGAACGCGGCTGGTGTGCGGGCGCAGCGTGAAGGCGCGGGTGATCTGCACGCCGGTGCGCGGGTCGGGCGGGCTGGTCATACGGACAACGGCGGCGTGGCCGTTGGCGTGCAGCTCGTCGAGCGTGTAGCGGCCGGTGTCGAGCACGGGGTCGGGCGGGCCGTGCCACTGCTGGTCGCTGTCCCAGCCCTGGGGCGCGGGCCAGGTCTTGTCGCCGCCGTAGTTCTTCCAGGCGGCCAGCGAGCCATCGCCCTGGTTCTCTTCGGGCGTGAACAGCTTGCCCGCCAGATCGGGATCAACGTAGAAGAAGGGGTGCGGGCCGAGGTCATAGGCCATGACGCGCCCGCCGATGGCTGGCACGGCGACCAGCCGCACCAGGCCGTTGTCGAGCGCGCAAGCATCCCAGCCGCAAAAGTCAATGCGCTCGGCGGCAAGCTGGCTCATGCGCTGGCCTCCTTCAGCGCCGGGGCGAAATCGTCGCGGATGCCGGTGGCGTAGTTCATCAGCAGCTCCTCGGTGGCCTCAGCGCGGTCAACAATGCCGGTGACGCGGCCCTCGTGCATCACAACGATGCGGTGGGCCAGCGCCAGCACCTCCGGCAGCTCAGACGAAATCAGCACGATGCCCACGCCTTGGCGCGCGAGCGCGCGCACCAGCTCGTAGATTTCGGCTTTCGCGCCCACGTCCACGCCGTGCGTCGGCTCGTCAAGGATGAGCAGTTTGGGGCCGGTGGCCAGCCAGCGGGCCAGCACCGTTTTCTGCTGGTTGCCGCCGCTGAGGCTGCTGACCGGGTTGAAGATCGAGGCCAGGCGGATGTCGAGTTTCTGGACGAACTCCTGCACCAAATCGCGCTCGCGCCGCTCGTTGATGCGGCCGCTGCGCGTCATGTAGGGGAGCTGCGCCATCGCGATGTTGTCCTTGATCGCCATGCCCATGAACAGGCTGAGCACCTTGCGATCCTCTGGGACCATAGCGATGCCGCGCTTGATCGCCTCGGCGGGCGAGCCAAAGCGCACCGGTTTGCCCTCGAACACGATCTGGCCGGCTGTGAAACGATCTGCGCCGAACACCGCGCGCAGCGCCTCGCTGCGGCCGGCCCCGATCAGGCCGCTGAACGCCACGATCTCGCCCTGGCGCACATCAAAGCTGACGTTTTCGAACGCCCGCCCGCTGAGACCGCGCACCTCGAGCAGCGGCCCGCCGACTGTCTCCGGGCTGCTGAGGGCGCTGCGGTCCAGCTCGCGCCCCACCATCATGCGGATAACGCGGTCCTCGGTGGCGTCGGCGGCGGCTATCGTGCTCACGTAGCGGCCGTCGCGCAGCACGGTGATGCGGTCAGAGATGCGCAGCACTTCGTTAATCTTGTGCGAGACGTAGATAATGGCGATGCCGCGCGCCTTCAGGGCCTCGATGAGGGCGAACAAGCGCTCGGTCTCGGCCTCAGACAGCGATGAGTTCGGCTCGTCCATAATGATCAGGCGGGCGTTGGCCGAAAGCGCCCGCGCGATCTCGATCATCTGGCGCTGCGAGATGGGCAGGTCGCGCACCATCGCCGCCGGGTCTGCGTCCAAGTCCACCAGCGCCAGCGCCTCGCGGGCGCGGCGGCGCAGCTCGCGCCAGCTCACCAGGCCGCCGGCGCGGCCCAGGCTGCTCATGAACAGGTTCTCCATCACGCTCAGGCTGGGCATCATCGAAAGTTCCTGGTGGATGATGGCGATGCCGGCGTCCTGCGCCTCGGCCGGCGTGTGGAAAACCACCTCTCGCCCCTCGAACACGATACGGCCGGCGTCGCGCGGGACGATGCCGCCCAGCACCTTGATCAGCGTGGACTTGCCAGCGCCGTTCTCGCCCACCAGCGCGTGCACCTCGCCGTAGTTCAGGTCGAAGCGGACGTTATCGAGGGCGCGCACGCCGCCGTAGCGTTTGGAGACGCCCTCCACCTGCAAAATCTGCTCGCCGTTTTTCGCCATCACCATGCGTTCCTTTTTCTTCTGAGGGGGGAACTTCCCCTCACCCCGGCGCAGCGCGCCCCCTCTCCCGTCAAACGGGAGAGGGGGCGAGGTGAGGGTTCGTTTTTAGTTAGCCGGCGTCCAGTACTGGCTGATGTTGTCCTTGGTCACGATGGCGGCCTCGGTCACCAGCCGGGCGCACGGCGGCAGCTTGCCGGCGACCAGGTAGTTGAACAGGCGCACCGCCGGGTCGTGGCCCTGGGCGAACGGGTTCTGGCCGATGGTGGCGTAGATCACGCCCTGCTGCACGTACTCCATCGTCTCGTCCACGAAGTCGAACGACACGACCCACACCTGGCCGGCCTTGCCAGCGTCAGCCACCGCCGCCGCCGCGCCGAACGGGCCGCCCGCCGTGACGTAGATGCCCTTCAGGTCGGGGTGCGCGGTCATGAAGTCCTGGGCCTGGGTGAAGGCGATGTCGCCTTGGTCGGTGTTCTCGACCTCGCCGACGATCTGGATGTTGGGGTACTCGGCCTGGATGGTGTCAACGAAGCCCAGCCGGCGCAGCTCGTGGGCCTCGACGGCGAAGAAGCCGGTGATGATGGCCACCTTGCCCTCGCCGCCGATGGCCTCAGCCATGGCGTGGGCCGCTGTCTGGCCCTGGAGGTAGAGGTCAGCGCCGACGAAGAACAGCCGCTTGTTGACGGCGTCGGTCTCGGAGTTGAAGGTGGCTACCGGGATGCCGGCCTCGACGGCGGCGTCAATGAAGGGGGCCATGCCGGCGTCGCCGGCGATGGTGGCGATGGCGTCGTAGCCCTGGGCCACAGCCGCCTCCACGCCTGGGGCGAAGTTGTCAGCGGTGTGCGTCTCGCCGGGGATGATCCAGTCCACCGTGACGTTGTAGGGGGCCAGCTCGGCGGCGGCGGCCAGCGCGCCCTCTTTGACCGGGATCCAGAACGGGTTGTTCTCCAGCCCCAGCACAGCGATGCGCAGCGGCTTTTCTGGCATGACGTTGAGCGGCTTCACCACGCCCTCGTCCAGCGGCTGGCACTGCGACGCAAATCACTCCGGCTGATCCGGCGTCAGGGGGGCCTGCTGCGCGGTTACGACGGCGCTCAGGCTCAGCAGCACGACAAATATGAGCAGGAACTTGAGAGATTTCATGGGTGTTGCAGCTCCTTAAATTATCTGACAGAACATCTTCAACAAACACCGGTCAAGCTGTGGCGCGTGTCTGTCTGTAGGCGCAGCCTCCTTTGTTCATTCCGACCGAAAAGACCGACGATCACCGGCATCACCGGTTGCGCCGCCGCCAGCGGTCAGCCGCGACAGCGGCAATGATGACGACGCCGATGGTGATCTGCTGAGCGTAGTTGGGGAACTGAAGCAGCACAAAGGCGTTGCGGACGACCGCCATGATGGCCGCGCCGATGATCGCGCCGATGATAGTCCCCTCGCCGCCAGCCAAGCTGGCGCCGCCGATGACCACCGCCGCGATCACGTCCAGCTCGACGCCGCTGCCGGCGTTGGTGGCCGCCGTACGCAGCAGGCCGGCCGTCATGATGCCGGCCAGCGCCGCCAGCACGCCGGTCAGCGTGTAAACGAAAACCTTGACGCGGTCAGCCGGCACGCCGGAGAGGCGCGCTGCCGCCTCGTTGCTGCCCACCGCGTAAATCTGGCGGCCCAGCACCGTGTAGCGCAGGAACAGCGTGAACAGGATGACGAGGGCGAACATGATGATCACAGGGAAGGGGATGCCGCGCTCCAGGATGCCGCCCTGCAGGATGTAGCCGTTGCCCAGGAACGACACCGCTTCGTTGCGCATGGGCACGTTGCTGGCCACTGTCCCCTGCAAGCCAGACGCCAGCAGGTAGGTAAGGCCGCGCGCAACGGTCATCATGCCCAGCGTGGCGATGAACGGGTTGACCTTCAGCCGCGTGATGACCATGCCGTTAGTGAAGCCCAACAGGCCGCCGAAGCCCAGACCGAGCACGAACGCCAGCCAGGGGTCGGCCACCTCAGTGAACATCAGGCGGGCGGTCATGATAGAGGCTGCCGCCAGCACCGAGCCAACCGACAGGTCAATGCCGCCGGTAACGATCACCATCGTCACGCCGATGGACATGATGCCGATGGTGGACATGCCGCGCAGCACGTTGAAGATGTTCAATTCGGTGAGAAACGAGGGGTTGGCCAGCGACATCACGATGACCAGCACGACCAGGGCCAGCAGCACGCCGATTTCGCGCACCTGGAGCAGGCGGCGCACAGCGCCCGTCACGCCGGATGGCGCGGACTTGACTTTTTCAAGCGGCGCATCGGGTGGCTGAACAGTTTCGAGTTGTGTCACGGCAGGCTCTCCTAGAATAAAACAGGTTTCTCGGCGGCCAGAACAGCGCCGTCCCACGCGCCGATTTAGTAAATTTAATATACAAACTAAAAAACCTTTCTTTATAGTACATTGTCGAACGGCGGTTCCGACGTGATATCCGTCATTTTCAGCGTGTGGCGTTTGTCATTACCGGCCTCCCCCTGCGGCTGCACCGACGACCAGATCAGCATGATGTGATCCTGTATCACCCGCGCTGCTGCCGCCGGGTCGCCCTGACGGATGGCCGCGATGATCGGCGCGTGTGTGTTGGCCACCACCACCAAGTCGCCGAAGTAGCCGCGGTGGTGCTGGGCCACATAGCGCTGAATCTGCGAGTATGGCGGCAGCCAGGTGCGCAGCAGCACAGCGCTGCCGGACCACTCGCAGATGCGGCGGTGGAAGAGCATGTCGCAGCTAACCAGGTCGCGCATGTCGTCGCGCTGGCCAGCGGCGCGCATCGCTTCCAGCAGGTCGTCCAGCTCGGCGAGCTGCGCCGGGCCGATGCGCGGCAGGGCGCGGCGGATGGCAAAGCCCTCGATCAGGCTGCGGATGGCGAACAGCTCGTAGATTTCGTCGGCGGCGATGGCGGTGACGTAGGTGGCGCTGCGGGCGCGCCGCTCCACCAGGCCATCGCGTTCCAGGCGTTGGAGCGCCTCGCGCACCGGCCCCTGGCTGGTGCCCATCCAGGCAGCGATGTCCAGCTCCACCAGTTTGTCGCCGGGCGCGAACTGCCCGTGCACAATAGCGTCGCGCACGGCGGTGTACACCTGGTCAGCCAGTGAAGCGGGCAGGCGCGGGCGGGCGGGCAGCGGGCGGCTTCTTGACGGAAGCGATGACATGAAATACCATTAGGTTTAATTATCAATAATTGATAATGTGGATTATATGCTGTTAGGGGTGTGCTGTCAAGCTGGCTACTGCTGTGGGACTGGTGAAGATCATGGATACAGACGGCGATTCTAAGCGTAGAAAAACCCGCGTGTGTCCGCAAAATTTACCACTCCCGCTGCTTGACAGCGCCAGCGCGGCCGGGCTACAATGGAATTTGTTCATAATATGAACTAATTCAAAAGGCGACAACCATGCCCGGCCGCGGCTCTGTCAATCACACTGTTATGCGCGAGATGAACACCGCTCTTGTTCTCAACACGCTCCACCGCCGCGCGCCGGTCTCGCGCGCCGGCTTGGCCGCCAGCACTGGCCTCACCAAAGCCGCCGTGTCGAGCATGGTGCGCGATCTGATGGCCGCTGGCCTGGTGCGCGAGACAGCCAGCAGCGCCGCCGCCGAGATCGGCCGCCCGGCGATTGACCTAGAGCCAAACCCCGACGCCGGCTATATCATCAGCGCCGAGATCGGCGTGGGCTTCGTTTCAACGCGGGTGGTCAACTTCGGCCTAGAGACGGTGGTGCAGCGCCAGGCGCTGGTGCCCCGGCGCAGCCAGCCGGAGGCCGCCATGGACATCGCGCTGGGGCTGCTGCGCGAGGTCTATGCGCTGGCGCAGCGGCGCGGCCGGCCCGTGTTTGGGCTGGCGGTGGGGGTGGCCGGCCTGGTGGATGAGCGGGCGGGCACGCTGTTGTTTGCGCCTAATCTGGGCTGGCGCGACGTGCCGCTCTACGATCTGCTGCGGCGCGAGTTTGACGTGCCGCTCTATATCTCCAACGAGGCCAACCTAGCCGCCCTGGGCGAAAGCTATTTCGGCCCGTCCGGCAGCAGCGACTTCCTGCTCTACATCAGCTCTGGCGTGGGCATCGGCGGCGGCATCGTCCTCAACGGCGCGCTGCTGACCGGGCCGCGCGGCTTCACCGGCGAAGTCGGCCACATGACGGTTGAGCGCGGCGGCCTGCCCTGCGCCTGCGGCAGTCACGGCTGCTGGGAGACCGTCGCCAGCCAGCAGGCGCTGTTCCGCCGTGTTCAAGAGAAAGCGGCCAGCGAGCCGCGCTCGCTGATTCACACCCTCACCGAGGGCGACCTAGATGCGCTCACTGTGCCGCTGGTGGTGCAGGCTGCCCAGCGCGGCGACGCAGCGGCGCTGGCGGCGCTGGAGGAGACCGGCCGCTGGCTGGGCGTGGGCATCGCCAGCCTGATCAACATCATCTGCCCGCAGCGCGTGGCTTTCGGCGGCATGCTGGCGTTGGCGCATGCCTTTCTGCTGCCGGTGATCCGCGAGGAGGTGGCGCGCCGCGCTTTCCCTCACGTGCGCGACTCTGTGGAGATCGCGCTGGCGACGCACATGGCCGACGCTGCCGTGATGGGCGGCGTGGCGCTGGTGCACCGCGAGGTGCTCAACCATCCGATGCGCTGGCTGCAGCCAGCCGAAAGCTGACCGCAGGAGAACAGGAGACCAACACAATGACGATACCGCTCACGGGCAGCCACCTGATCGCCGGAGCGCCCAGCCGCGCCGGCAGCGACACCTTCACCGCCACCGACCCGCGCACGCGCGCGCCGCTGGAGCCGGTTTACGCCAACGCCACGCTGGACGAGATCGAGCAGGCGGTGCAGGCGGCCCGCGCGGCCTTTGCCGAAACGCGCCTGTACCCCGCGGCGCGGCTGGCCGCCTTCTTGGAGCGCGCCGCCGGCGAGATCGAAGCGCTGGGCGACCAATTGTTGGAAACCGCCGACCGCGAGACCGGCTTGGGCATCCCCCGGCTGACGGGCGAGCGCGCCCGCACCGCCGGCCAGCTGCGCAAGTTCGCGGGGCTGCTGCGCGAGGGCAGCTACGTTGAGGCCATCGTAGACAGCGCCCAGCCCGACCGCCAGCCCGCGCCGCGTCCGTCTATCCGCCGCATGCTGATCCCGATCGGGCCGGTGGCGGTGTTCTCCGCCAGCAATTTCCCGCTGGCCTTCTCGGTGGCGGGGGGCGACACCGCCTCGGCGTTCGCGGCGGGCTGCCCCGTAATCGTCAAGGCGCACCCCAGCCACCCGGCCACGTCGGAGCTGACGGCTGCTGCGCTGGCCCGCGCCGTCGCGGCTGAGGGCTTCCCGGCGGGCTTCTTCTCGCTGCTGCACGGCGCGCGGGTGGACATGGCGCAGGCGCTGGTGACCCACCCAGGAATCGCGGCGGTGGGCTTCACCGGTTCGCTGCGGGCGGGCCGCGCCATCTTCAACGCGGCAGCGGCACGCCCTGTGCCAGTTCCGGTTTACGCCGAGATGGGCAGCGTCAACCCGCTGGTGATCCTGCCCGGCGCGCTGGCCGAGCGCGGCGCGGCTGTCGCCAGCGGCCTGGCGGACTCGGTCACGCTGGGCAGCGGCCAGTTCTGCACCAACCCCGGCCTGGTGTTCGTGATCGAGTCCGCGGCGGCCCAGGCTTTTATCGCGCAGTTTGTGGACGAGATGCGGCAGCGCCAGCCCGGCGTGCTGCTCAACGCCAACGTCGAGCAGGGGCTGGCGCAGGCTGTCGCTGGCACGCTGGCCCGGCCCGGCGTCGAGGCGCTGACCGGCGGCGCGCCGATCGAAGCGGACGGCTTCTGCTACCCGCACACCGTGCTGCTCACCACATCGGACGCCTTCCGCGCCGATGCAGCGCTGCAGGCAGAGCACTTCGGCCCGGTGACGCTGATCGTGCGCTGTGACTCGTTCGACGACCTGCTGGCGACGGTGGAGTGCGTCGAGGGCAACCTGACGGCCAGCGTCCACGCCGCCGACAGCGAAATGGCCGACGCCGGCCGCCTGTACAGCGCGCTGCGCGAGAAAGTGGGCCGCCTGATCTGGAACGGCTACCCCACCGGCGTTGAGGTCGTCTACGCCATGCAGCACGGCGGGCCGTACCCGGCCACGACCGCGCCGCACAGCACCAGCGTCGGCCTGACGGCCATCAAGCGCTTCCTGCGCCCGGTTGCCTTCCAGAATTTCCCGGACGCCCTGCTGCCGGACGCGCTCAAGGACGACAACCCGCTGGGCATCTGGCGCATCGTGGACGAGCAGTGGACGAGATAAGCTCACCCCCAACCCCACCCTGCGGGGATTTCCTCCGGTCACTCTCCACTGGGGATCGGGGGAGCAGCGCACAGCGCGGCTGGGGCGAGGCCGCCGATACCCAAACCACTGGCGACCAGCGGCCCGTGACTGTAGACTGACGACTAGCAGCTGACGATTGGAGACGTGTTCATGGAAATCGCGCCCGGCATTCATCAGATACCGTGTTTGTTCGGCGGGGGACGGCTGGTATACACATACCTGCTGGTGGGCGACAGCGCCAGCATGTTGGTGGACACCGGCTGCGCCCACAACCCCCAGCAGGACATCCTGCCCTACATGGCGTCCATCGGCTTCGACCCGGCCCGCCTGACGTATATCCTCATCACGCATTCCGATCTCGACCACCAGGGCGGCTGCGCGCCGATGAAGGCCGCTGTGCCGGCCGCGCGGCTGCTGTGCCACGAACTCGACCGGCCGTGGGTGGAGAGCACCGAGGCGCTCATCAGCGGGCGCTACTCGCAGTTCGAGGCCGATCACGGCATCGGCTACGGCGACGCAGGCAAAGACGGAATCCGCGCGCAGACGCTGAGCGCCCCGCTCGACCTAACGCTGACTGGCGGCGAGCGCTTCCGCCTGGGCGCAGACTGGTACGTCGAAGCGGTGCACACGCCAGGCCACACCTGGGGGCACACGGCGATCTACGACCCGCGCAGCCGGACGCTGATCGCCGGCGAGGCGACCATGTGGACGCACATCCCCAACGCTGATTGGACGCCGGCCATGCCGCCCACCTACTGCTATGTAGACACCTACGTTGCCACGCAGGACCGGCTGCTGGCGATGGAGGTTGACCTGCTGGCCTCGTCGCACTGGCCCAACCAGACCGGCAAAGACGTGGCAGCTTTCATCCAGACGAGCAAGGACTACTGCCTGGACGTGGAGGCGCGCCTGCTGGAGCTGGCCCGCAGCCGCAGCTTCACGCTGCGCGAGGCAGTGGAGACGCTGGGGCCGAAGCTGGGCGGCTGGCCGCCCGCCGCCAACCAGGACTTCAGCTATGGCATGGCCGGCAACCTAGCCCGGCTGACGCAGCGCGGCCTGCTGCGCACCAGCCGCGGCGCCGATAACTTCATCGTGTGGAGTGCAGCGCAATGACGACGCCTGACCGCCCTCTGCTGGTGCGTTTTCGATTGGCCGGCGGCTCCGCGCGCGTCGGCCTGCTGCGCGACAGCGCAGTGCGCGACGTGACCGATGCGGTCGGCTCGGTGGCCGATTGGCTGCGGGGCAGCGTCGGGCGCGTTGAGGCGGCCATCGCCGAGCTAACAGCGGCGGCGGAGCGCGCCGCGCACACTTATCCGGCGGCGCAGTTTGACCATCCGCCAGCGCCGGATGCCGATCACTGGCTGGCCCCAGTGGACGCGCAGGACGTGTGGGCCTCTGGCGTGACGTATGAGCGCAGCCGCGCCGCCCGCCAGGAAGAGGCCGCTGACGGCGGCGACATCTACGCCCGCGTTTACACCGCTGCGCGGCCAGAGCTGTTCTTCAAGGCGCGCGGCGAGCGCGTAGTTGGCCCGCTGGACGCCGTCGGCATCCGCGCTGACGCAGCCTGGAGCGTGCCGGAGCCGGAGCTGACGCTGCTGCTCAACCCGGCCCTGGAGGTCGTCGGCTACACGGCGGGCAACGACATGAGCAGCCGCGACATCGAGGGCGCTAACCCGCTCTACCTGCCGCAGGCCAAGGTCTACAACCGGTCGTGCGCGTTGGGGCCGGGCGTGGCGCTGGCCCCGCTGACGGCGTGGCCGGACGTCACCATCCATGTGACAATCGCGCGCGGCGGTGCTGAGGTCTTTGCGGACTCGGTGCACACCGGGCGCATTCACCGCACGCTGGCCGAGCTGGTCGAGTATCTGGGGCGCAGCAGCAGCTACCCGGACGGCGCGGCGCTGCTGACCGGCACGGGCATCGTGCCGCCCAGCCAATTCGCGCTCCAGCCGGGCGACGTCGTGACGGTGACAATTGATGGCGTTGGCTCACTGGTAAACACAGTGGTGAAAGTGTGACACTTTAAACCTCCCCCTCTCCGCCATGTATGTGCGGAGAGGGGGTGAGGTCTATCTAACGGCTGACCGCTGACAGCAAGCAACTACAGACGAGCGACTAGAGATTAGCGACGACCCATGAAAATCACCGCGATTGAGACGCTGCAATGGGCGGAATACCCCCGGCTGCTAGTGGTGCGCGTTCACACCGACGCCGGCATCATCGGCTTGGGCGAGACAGTGGACAAAGTCCCCGGCGCAAAAGGGGCCTTGCACGGGACAATTGCGCCGCTGGCGCTGGGCCAGGACGCGCTCGACATCGAAGGGCTGTGGCGTTTTGTGATGGACAACATCATGTACCACGGCTACGCCGGCGCGGAGCTGCGGGCGCTCTCGGCCTTTGAAGTTGCGCTGTGGGACATCATGGGCAAGCGCTACGGCGCGCCGCTGTGCCATCTGCTGGGCGGGCGCACCCGCGACCGGGTCCCCACTTACAACACCTGCATCGGCACGCCGCAGGTCCCCGATTACGACGCTTGGCACACTGACGCCGGCGCGCTGGCCCGCTCGCTGCTGGCTGACGGTGTGCGCGCCATGAAAATCTGGCCGTTCGACGCCTTCAGCGAGTCCAGCTTCGGCCAGTACATCAGCCTGGCGGACGTGGAGCGCGGCCTGACCCCCGTGCGCCAAATTCGCGACGCAGTGGGCGACGCGGTGGAGATCGGCATCGAGTTCCACTTCCGCTGGAACCGCGCCAGCATGGAGCGCATTGTTCGCGCGCTGGAGCCGTACAACATCCTGTTTCTGGAAGACGCGCTGCCGGCGGTCTACGCCGACGAGATCAAGCTGCTGGCCCAGCGCACCAGCATCCCGATCATCGGCTCGGAGCTGCTGATGACGCGCTGGCAGCTGCGCGAGTGGATGGAGAAGCACGTCGCGCAGATTCTGATGACCGACCCGGTGTGGAACGGCGGGATCGCCGAGACGCGGAAGATTGCCAGCATGGCCGAGGCCTACGGTCTGCCGCTGGTGCTGCACAACGTCGCCGGCCCGATCTGCCACGCGGCCTGTATGCACCTGGGCGCGCACATCCCCAACCTGTACTTCGTCGAGTCGGTGCGCGCTTTCTACAAGACCTATTTCCCCATTCTCAGCGGCTGGACGCCGACGATTACGGACGGCCACCTCGACATCCCGCAGGGGCCGGGGCTGGGCGTCGAGCTGACGGCGGCGGCGCTGGAGCGCCCCGACCT
>Ga0308414_1000875_pt1 | contig 19750 bp, 21 predicted proteins | sample HotsprSampleOS50_FD_205667 | JGI IMG/M metagenome (GOLD analysis project Ga0308414, IMG submission 205667) | Hot spring phototrophic mat microbial communities from Octopus Spring, Yellowstone National Park, Wyoming, United States - 20090730_OS50 ...
CGTCCACCTCATCGTAGGCCTCCCCGACGTCCCCGGCGCGGGCGGAGATGGCCACCTTCTCGCCCCGCGAGCGAAGCACCACTCTCTGCATGTCCTGCCGCGCCACGACTTGCGCCCGGCGGAGGGCTCCGGTCAGCGGCTCCGTGGGGATGACCCACCTCCTGTCAAGGTTCGTGGGGATCACGCGCTTATAGTCGGGGAACTGCCCCTCGATGAGCGCCGCCACCAGCGTGGCTTCCGGCAGGCGGAACATGATCTGGCTCCCGGAGATGTGGACACGGACACTTCCCTGACCCGGCATGATCTTGAGCAGCTCAAGCAGCGCGCGCTGGGGGACCACAACGCGAGCCTGACCGCTGCCCGCGGGCACCATCCGGGTGTCCACGGCCAGGCGGAAGGTGTCGGTGGCAACCAGCTTCAGGGTATCGCCCTGGAAGTCGAACAGGACGCCCTGCAGGATGGTGCGCAGCTTGTCCGTGGAGCAGGCGAACACGGTCCGCCTCAGGGCGGCACGCAGCTGCCCGGCGTCCATCTCGAACCAGACATCATGCGGCACTTCCGGAAGGTCCGGGAATTCGTCCGGCGGAAGCCCCACAAGGGAGAACTCGGCGGGCGGGGACGAGAGCCGGATCAGGCTCCCGTCCTGCTCTAACGTCACGGTCCCGTCCGGGAGCGAGGCCACGATCTCCGCTGCCACGGAAGCGGGCAGAGTCACCTCTCCCGGGGTCAGGACCTGGGCCGGGATGACGGTGGAAACGCCGATCTGATGGTCCGTCCCGGAGATGCGGATAGCGGCCTCCTCGCCGGACAGGAGAACGTGCCTCAGTACGGGCAGAACGGAACGGCCATCGATTGCGTGCGATGCGGTGCGGATGCCTTCGAGCAGGTTTTTCTTCGTCACTACGGCTTTCATGTTTTCTCCTTCCTTGAGTCCGGTGGACTCACACTGTTTTCGTTCAGTGAGCGCAGATAGCCGGCGGCCTGGTGGTGCGCCAACTCCCGCAGTGCAGGGGGGCCTTCCTCCAGCTCCCGCAGCCAGCGCTCGATGGCCTTGCGGGGTTCGGAATACGTCACGCCTTTCAGACGCACCACCGGCGGGCCTTCCGGGCGCTCCAGCAGAGCGCGCAGGCGGGTCTTCAGGCTGGCATCGTTGCCGGCCTCAGTGGTGTTTTGCGGGGGGCCGGTGGCGGAGTCCGGCGGCGGTCCGGCCGGCGCGGCAGGAGGGTCCTCACCGGTTGGCGGCCCGGCCGCCTCTTCGTGGGCGTTACGCATGTAACGGATAACAGGGTGTTTTTGAAAATTTTCCCTATATATATACGCGCGCGGACTTTTTGAAAAATGGCCTCTATCCGTTACATCCGTAACAGACCCGGAGCCATCTTCCAATTTTTCTTCCTTTGTTACGGATGTAACAGATTTTGGAGAAAAATCCCCCGGATTCTGTTCTGCAGGTTCGTTGTCAATGTAACCGGTTCCATCCGTTACATCCGTAACACCTTCACTTCCGTCCGGCGGGTCCGGCAGGAGGCCTACTCCAATATAAATTCTTCTCGGGCGGCCCTGAACGCGCCGCAACTCGACCGCTATCCCCCTGTCCCGCAGCGCCTGCCCGAACGCCTTCTGCGATAGTAACCGCCCGCCGGTGTTCTCGTTGCACCAGGCCTGATAGGCTGCGTATAGCTCGCCGCAAGGCACCTGGTAGCGCGGCCCGAGCACACAGCAATCGTCCAGAAATGCGGCCAGAACGTCCTCTTCTGTGCGGTACTCTTCCGTCGCGCTCCGGACGGCTTCAGGGGTTTCCAGCTCGCCGCTCTGCAGCGCCAGGCCCGCCCCCTGCACCATCCAGCGCAAGATACCTGCGGCCTCCCGAAGCAGCTTTTCCGCCTTTTCCGGCTCCCGGCGCTCCTCCGGAATGGTGACCGTGAATGGCACCAGCGCGAGCCGCCGCCAGACGCCTTCCGTGTTCTCCGGAATGGCCGGTTTGCGGTTCGTGGCAACGACCAGTGTCAGGCCTATGACTGCGCTGCGGTAGCCCTCATAGAGCCCCCGGACCTGAATGCGGTTGTTGGACACAAGGTCTTTAAGCGCGACGGCACTGAGCACGGCGCCATCTGCCAGCTCTTCCAGCAGGCCCAGGCGCAATCCCTCGCACGCGGCCAGTGCCACCCTTGCGGCATCCTGCTGCTGCCGTCTGGACAGGAGAACATCCCTGGGCAGGGAATTGCAGTAGTCCCCGGCAACCGTCTGGATGACCTTGAGCAGCGTGCTCTTACCGTTCGCGCCGCTTCCGTAGAAGATGAAGCCCCTGTGGAAGCGGTTCTCGCCTAGCAGGCCAGAGCCCAGCACCAGCTGCAGGAACCCCGGCATCCCCTCCTGTGGGAGAATCTCCTGCAGGAATTCGAGGAACTGCGGGCACCCGGCCTCCGGGTCATACGGGACGCCCGTTGTCCTGGTCATCAGGTCTTCGGGGCGCGCCGGGCGCAGCTCTCCCGTGCGCAGGTCCACCACTCCGGAAGGGGTGTTCAGGAGGTTGGGGTCCCTGTCGAACTCTGTGGCATGCGTCAGACAGCCCGTCTCTCCCTTGAGCAGCTCCAGCGCTTCCCTGTAGTAGCGGCCGCTTTCGAGTTCATGCAACCGGGCCGCCGCCCGGCTGCGTGTTTCCCTCTCTTCGTCTGTCAGAGCGAGCAGATACCGCAGACGCAGGGCTTCGTAAGCCGTGGAGCGCAGCTCTTCCTCCGGGCGCCTCTCCCAGCGGACGCCGTTCCAGCGCAGCCAGCTCTTCCATTCCGGGCACCAGCGGACACTTCCGGACAGAAGCTCCTTCAGTGTGTCCCGGTGGGCGGTCAGACGGTCACCCTCATCCCTGGCTGCGTTCCCCCGCGGCCTGTCGCCGCCCTGCCATTTGGCGCTGTCTTCTGGTGCCGCTTCGACGTAGCCCTGCGATGCCAGGACGCGGGCCGCGGAGGCGAAGTCGCCTCCGTGCTCCAGGAGTGCGTAGACGGTGAAGGGCGTGTAGCCCTTTCCGGCCTCGAAGGGCGGGGCGTTTGAGGAGAACACATACAGTATCCGGCGCCCATCCCTGCCGAAGGTGGCACTAATGCCATCCCGCGGATCCTTGCCAGGCCGGGTCAGATAGACGGTCCCGCCGGGTCCCCGCCGCTCGTGGACGGTCCAGCCGTGGCTCTCAAGCAGCGAGAGCACATCCCCCCACTCGTTGTAGACGTCCCCCGGCCGGGAGCCGCCCGGTTCCGATGCGCTTCGGCCGGGAGCGTCCACAACCTCCCGCGGCTCCAGCTCCTCCGGGTCCAGATGGCGGCCGTCGCAGGCCTCCGCTAGTACTGGTGCTCCCGGACGGGCCGAAGGCAGGTAGAACAGGCGGGCCGGGTCCGTGCAGGCCGGGTCCGGGATGCAGCCGGACTGCGCGAAGAAGGCGTGCAGGCCGGAGGCGATATCCCGCCACCGCCCTGCCGGAACGCGCTGCGACAGGGGAACCACCGCCCGCAGGTGCGGCGCGTCCGGGGTGTGGTTGAAGGTGCTGTACAGCACGCAGGCCAGGCGCTCGCGCTCCAGGAATGCCCGGAGGCGCTGTGCGTCGCAATCATGGTCGAAGTCCAGCACGGCCAGCGTGACGGCCTCCACGCCGTCGCTGCCGCGGGACGCCCCGGGCCGGTAGCGGACCGGGGAGAAGCAGGGGGCCTGCCCCTTGTCGCGGACCCTCAGGTGGCGCGTCAGGCGCTCCCGGAGCGCGGTCCAGGGCAGGCATTCCCGCCGCGGCAGAGTGTCCGTCACGCTGCGGAAGAAGGAGACCTCAAAGGACGGCTCCGGGGCATGCCGGGCGTCCTTAGAGGGCTCGTATGTGGCCATATCATCCCGCCCGGTCATCGCCATCTCCTCCTGACAGAATGCGCAGGATGTCAGGCCAGTCGCCGGGGCGCCAGATGTAGGTCTCGATCCGCCCGGGGATACCGCATTGCTCGAACCGCTCGAGCCAGGCGCGCTGGCTGGTCGAGAGGCGGCCGCGCTCGCTTTTAAGCTCGGCGAAGATGATGACTGGCGGCCGCACCAGTACCAGGTCCGGAAAGCCGGCCGGGGAGCCCATGGATATGGCGGGGTGATAGTCGGCCCAGCCGTTCCGGCGCGCTTCCCGGCGCACCTCGCGCAGCAGGCGCGCTTCCGTCCAGGCTTTGCGGCCTGCGCCGCGTGGCGGTGCCGTTGCGGTGGCGGCGATGCGCTTACCGCCGGAACGGCGTTCCGGTGCCGTTCCGGCGGTAGTGTCAGCTGCTAATGTGGCCTTCCGGCGCGCCATCCGTGGCCTCCTTTCCGGGCCGTCCTGGCCGGGGAAGTGGTTTTGGCCGAAATTTGGCCGAACTGGTGCTAGAATGCGTCTTGTCCGGGGCGTTGCCGGTGCGTGGCGCGGCAGATTCGAGCGTGGGTTGGGGCCGCTGGCGGCCCTGTGGAGACCGGGGAGCAGACTTAAAATCTGCCGGGGAAACCCCTGTGGGTTCGACTCCCACTCCGCCCAAAATCTCACCATTCCCGCACCTTTCACGCTCGTTCAATACGTACCGGCCTGCCCGGTCCACCGTCTCCATGCCCCCCTTTTTGGCCGAGTTTTTCCCCAACCGGTCCAGACAGGCCAGGAAATGCGACGCGAAGCGACGATTCGGGAGGCGACCAGTCACCCGTCCAGCCTCCTTTCCAGTCTCCCGGCGGCGTCCTCGAACAGCCTGCGCGTGACGTGCGCATACGTCCTGGCGGTCACCGCGATGCTGGAGTGTCCCAGCCACCGGCTCACAACCGCGATGTCCACACCGGCCTCGAGCAGCAGCGTGGCGCACGTGTGGCGCAGCCCGTGCAGCCGGATGGGCCGCAGGCCCGCCGCCCGGGCCACGGCCTGGTGCCGGTGAGAAAGATAGTCCGGGGTGAACGGCGCGCCGTCCTCCCACGAAGCGACGAACCCGGCGGGGTCGTAGTAGCCGCACAGCATCCGCCACCGGGCCTGCCGCGCCCGCTGCTCCCGAAGCGCCTCCCGCAACGGCTGGATCACCGGCAGGGCCTTCGCGCGCCCGCTCTTGGTGTGCTTCAGAACGCGCTGCCCGCCCGGCAGCACCGCAAGGCTGCGCTGGAACGTGATGGAGTCCATGCCATCGTCGATGTCGCGCCACTGCAACGCGCAGATCTCCCCGGCCCGCGCGCCCGTGTAGACCGCCAGCAGCAGGGCTATCTCCGAAGGATGCCCCCGCGCCGCCTCCACGTAGCGCGCCACCTCCTCCGGGCCGTACACGTCCACCGCCGGCGGTTCGGGCACCGGCAGAGGGATATGCTCCATCGGGCTGCGGGAGAGCAGTCCCCACCGGCACGCGTCCACCAGCGCCCGGTGCAGCACGGCCCCCGCATGGCGGACCGTGGCCGCCGACAGGCCCCTGGAGCGCAGCTCGTTCAGCCAGCGCTGGATGTGCAGCGGACGCAGCTGCGTGAGCGCCGTCTGTCCCAGCGGCGTGCCCTGGATGTAGCGGCGCACGTGCCCGCGGTACTCCTGCGCCGTCCTGGCAGCAAGGTTTGTATCGCAGTGCTCCCGCAGCCAGCGGTGCAGGTATCCCTCGAGCGTCAGCGTGGCGGGAGGAACGTAGCTGCCGCTGTCCAGCTCGTGCAGCAGGCGCGTCAGCTCGCGCTCCGCGTCCGCCCGCGTGCCGGTCACGGTGTAGTGCGGGCGGATGCGGCTGTCTCCCCTGCCGACGGACAGGCGGATATACCATCGTCCCTCCCCGGCCGGGGATATGGACCCGCGCCGTCTCACCTCCGGCGGCTCCTGCGGAACTCGTCCAGCCATTCGGGCCGGACGCGCACCAGACGCCCCACGCGATAGTGCGGCAGCTCACCGCTGCGGATGAGCCGGTGCACCTGCGTCGGGCTGCAGCGCAGGATGCGGGCCACCTCGCCGGCCGTCAGGTCCGAGCGCAGCGGCGTGGTCAGGATCTCGATCTCGGTCTTCACCGCCTCTCCTCCTCTCCGCCGGAAAGTACCCGGTCCAGCCTGTGGCCGTTGATGTAGCAGGCCTCGTGTTCCGGGACCACTTCTATGCCCGGGAGCAGTTCCCCGGTCTCCTCGACGAGCGCGATATCGTCAACGGTCGTCTGCACTGATTCGCTCACTGTCGTTCTCCTGGCCTTCACGGTGACAGCATCGACTGGCGGCCCGCCTGGCAGCTGGAGCCGGTCACTGCGGAGCGCCGGACGCCACCGCCGCTCGCCCCGGATGCCGCAGGGCGGGTAGGTGCGGATCACCGGGCACCCTCCTCTGTTGCCATTTTCACGGCCTCCGCCAGCTCAGCGATGGTGAGCGCGCTGGCCCTCACTTTTCCCTGGAACCGGTCGGACAGCCACTTCATCGCGGCCGGGCCAGAGATTCCGCGCTCGAGCAGCGCCTGCCGCAGGTCGTTCTGAAGCAGCTCCCGCGCTGCAGCCTCGTCGGCCGGCGGGAACTCCGGCTCCGGCTCCGCGTCCCCGGACGCCTCGCCGGACTCGTCAGGCGCGCCCTCTGGCTCCTCCGGGTGCTCCGTGGACTCCGGAGGCACGGGCCCCTCGACGGCTATTCCGCCGATATCCGGGTGCTCCGCGGGCTCTGGAGGCCCGAGCTCCTCCACTGCTATCCCGCCGATATTCGGGCAGGCCTTGCGGAGCGCCTGCCTCTCGGCCGCAATTGCCAGCATGTGGGCGGGCATTGCATTCCATGGCGAGTCCGGCCGCGCCTTCTGGCGGACCTGCTCGTATTCTTTCCAGGACGCGATGGCATACACCGGCTCGGGCACACCGTCGATCCACACTCCCACCCGGCATGCGGCCGGCGGAGAATCCTCGAGCCACACATCCCGCCAGCGGCCATCGGGGCCGCACCACTGGGGACTTGTGCAACCCCGGAATCCCGTGACATGCCGGGAGCGGTAGGCGGCGATCCTGAGGCCATCAATGGAGGCCACAGCCACGTAGTCGGTGGCCCACCGGGGGTTGTCTCTCGTTCCGACATTTTTGCGGAACGGCACCGCCCAGATTTCGGGCGGACTCTTGAGGGGGTTCAGGCCGCTCTGGCGGCAGCGCGCCAGAAAGAGCTTGAGCTGCTCGTCACTCGCGTTCGGCATCAAAGAGGTTTTGATCGTCTCGATCTCCTCTGCCGTGAAGCCGCGCCGGGCCAGCTCCGTGGACTTCCCGGCGCGCACCGGAAGTGCAGATTCCATAGCCTCATTCCTTTCCATGTGGCGCAGGGCCCGCCGCCGCTCGGCGGCGGTGAACCCCTGCCGTTTCATGTCGCGTGCGATCTGCTCTCGGCGGAAGCGCTGCTCCCAGCGCCGGCGCACCTCCGGCACATGCATCCAGCTGTGGGCCATGCAGTAGCCCGAGCCGGACAGCGTGACGGCGGTGCAGCCCGGGTGCTGGCAGGGCCGGGGGGCGCCGAGCGCCCCCGCGTTCACTGCCGTCCCTCCTCGCACGTGCAGAGCCCCGCCTCCTCACGCGACTGCACGTGCTCGCCGGTCACCGTCGCCTCACCATGGCGGCCGGTGCCCCGCCAGCGGCCGCCGGATGCCCACTGGAACCCGTCGCGGGGCTTGCCGCAGTTCGGGCAGATGCTCTTCTCCCGCAGTCTGCGGTCGACTTCCATCAGGGCTTTTCTCATCGATGGGTTCATCTCTGCCCCTCCCGGCGCATTCGCCCTATCAGCGTCCAGATGTTCTGCCCCGCCGGGCAGGGGATAGTCTGTCCCGTCTGCGGGTCCGTTGCGAACCCGGTTCCCCCGCAGACTGGGCAGCAATCGCGCCCGCCAGGCTCCGGGTCGTAGTAGCGGCACAGCACCGGGATGCCGTGCCGGTCGCGCTCTTTTGTGGTACAATGCCGTGTGGTCATGACGGCCTCCCTTCCGGCCCCTCCCGTGCAGCGAAAGCTCCGGGAGGGGCCGTTTGTCTTTTGCGGCCCTATTGCCGCGAAACTTCAGCCGCAGGCTCTGCGCTCGCCCTCTCCTGGCTCAGCTCCCGGATGGCGGCAATGATAGTACGAAATTGCTCATCCGAGATCTCCAGGCGCCCGTTTTCGATGTCCGAAAGCGTCGGGCGCCAGAGCCCGAGCCGGGCGGCCAGCTCCAGTTGAGACACTTTCCGCCGTGTCCGCTCGCTTTTGATCCAGGTGGCGTAGTTCTCTATCCGCATCCCTTTCAATCCTCACCGGCCAGGAAAGCCGGTGCAGCGGGTGGTGTCCATGAAACCACCAGTCGGCTACAGCATACACCAAGTCTGGTGTTTGTGTCAACAGGTTTTGTTTACCACTGGCGGAAAAAAATGGTGCCGTGCAGAATGCCTAGGCTGTGGAGATGGCCAGTCGGGAGGTCCTGTGATGAGGCGCACGGATGCGGAGTTCGGGGCGGCTGTGCGCCGGCTGTTGGGCGAGCGGCAGCTAACGCTCCGGGCAGCCGCTTACAAGACGAATCTGAACCATACAACCATAATGCAAATGGCGCGTGGTGCCGTCCCGCGGCAGGACACGATCATTGCCTGGGCGCGCGGGATGGGCGAGCCCATCGACAAATGGCTCGTGCTGGCCGGCTATACTCCGCTGCTCGGACAGTCCGAGACCGCCCCGCCGCACTCCGCCTCCGCCGGCGAGCCCGATTCCTCTTCCCCGTCCGCTCCCCGCGTCACCGTCCCGGACGACGTCTCCCGCGTCATCGACCGGGCGCTCGCCGCGGGAGACATCGACACCGCCGTCGAGGAGGCCTATTACTTCGTCCGCCGCCCGGAGCACCGCGTCATCCTGGACTTCCGCGCCGGAGCCCACGGCGGCGACACCCGCCCAGGACGCGTCGCCATCATCCGCGCCTTCGAGCACATCGCGGGAGTGAAGCTCCTCCCGGACGACATCCTGTTCTGAAAAAGGAGGGACCACCGTGACCCCGATCGCCACCGCAGAGGAACTGGACCGCGCCCTGGCCGGCGTTCTCGGCACCTTCCGGCGCGTCACGCCGTTCAACATCGCCGCCCTGGCCGCGCGGACCGCGGACGCCCTGGGCTTCCACTCCTGCCCCCGGCCGGCGCGCCCCCTGCTGCATCAGGTGGGCGTCCTGGTGGACCGCTCCAGCCCGCCCCTGCAGGGTCTTGCCGCCTGGAGCCGCCGGGACGGCCGCTACGTCATCCGCATCGCCGGCGCCCTGCCGGCGGACCGTGTCAGCCTGGTCCTCTGGCATGAGTTCTTCGAGATCCTGGCCGCCCATCCCGCCTTCCCGTCGCGCCTGCATGACGGGCTGCTCGAGGCCCTGGCCGGCTCGTTCGCGGTGCACATGCTGCTGCCCGCGCCGGAGGTGCGCCGCCAGTGCCGGCGCCTGGGCCATCCGGAGACGGACCGCACGGGCACGCTGGCGTCCTGGTTCGGGGTTCCGTTCCCGGTTATGCTCGCGCGCCTGCGCCGTCTCGGCCTTGGCCCCCGTCGTTGCACCGGTCTTTCAAGGCCGGTGAGGATTGAAACGGGGACGTAATGCGTGCGCTGGCACGAAACGTGGCAGCCGGTTTTGTGGACCCGTGTAACTGCTGCGGAGAGGCACGGGATGGCCGGGAAAAAAGTTGGAAAAAATATCCCGTAACCCCTTGAGACTTTTCTCAATGATAGAGTAACCTGATGCTGGCGGTCGGCAGATGCCGCTGCTCCGGAAAGGCGGGGGCCTCTGCAGGGGTTACCCGATCCCGGACAGCAGCGTGTGGGGAGTACCGGGAGCCCTGACCGGGAGAACACACGCGGACGAAGGCCTGCCGACAGGGTGCGGGCATTGGCCCGAAGAAGGGTGCCCCGGCGGGGTGTCGCACAACCCGAACGCCGGGGCATTTAAATGAAAGGGAGGTGTACATTATGAGAGACATCGTGTGGAAGAGTACACTCACGCACATACCGTTGCATGTAAAGGGAGCCGAGCACCTTACCTTCGGGCTCCCTGAGTATGAGGCGCGGGCGGTGAACGCGGCTTTTGTCCTGTGGAAGAGGGCACCCGGGCAGGCCTCGGCCAACGAACTCCCCGAGATCAATAACCTGCCCCGGCAGTTCAAGCTAGACCCGGACAGTGTTCCCGGGGATGTCCGCAGGCGGGTGTCCGGCTGGCTGCGGACGTGGCCGCGTGATGCGCTTCGCTGGCGGTGGAAGGCGATCTCGTATTCCCCGTACTGGCTGCCGAAGCCGTTCGGGGGCTCCAGACAGCTCTGGATGCCTGTGACACCGCAGAGTGTTGGCTGGGCGGTCGCGAACCCGGATATTACGGCTGTAGCGTGCGGGGACTGGCTCTGGAGGGCCGTCTGGCTGTACCGGCTACAGCAGCTCTCTAACTGGATCCTTCGATGATGCAGGTTGTTCTCACGATGGTGTCCCGGACTGCTACGCGACTGTGCCAGGGCCGGGGGGTATCGTAAAGGCGTTCATGCCCGCAGACCTGCCCCCGACCCTCCGGTCTCGGTGGATTCCTTGCACCGGCCTTTCGAGGCCGGTGAGGATTAAAACGCCCGCAGGCGACAGAGCTGCACGGCACGCTGCTGGACTATCAACGTGTGGCGGTCTCGCAGGTCCTTGCTGCGGCCCAATCAGGACCCAAGCTATGGAAGCCGGGCCCAGCCCAGGTGGACCACCCGCGACTCGGTGAGGTCGATGCGGCCGTGACGATCGAACTGGGCCACACCGTAGCCGCAGGCCATGCGGTAGCCGCCCCACGGCCCGGAGCGCGCGTGATCGAGCGAGTAGGGCGGCAGGTGCGTCGCGCAGCCGGCCTCGTACAGGTATCCGGAGCCCCCGAAGACCGGCGTCTGGGAGACGCGGTGCGTGTGGCCGGTGAAGAAAGCCCGCACCGGCAGGCGGAAGCCGAACTGATCCGCGTACGCCTCCACCCGCTCCCGCATCCGCCGCACGGTCGCGCCCGGTGTGAGAAGCGACCGGTCGTAATGCCCGAAGACGGCGTCGCCTATCTGGATCATCGGCGAGTCGATCCGGGCAATCCCGAGGTCTTCCATCCGGTCGTAGACCGTCAGCAGCCGCTGCAGCACGTACTCCTGCTCCTCGGGTCTCAGCTCCCGCGTGATGCGTTTCAACGGCCGCAGCATGTGGTTCGACTGGCCGCAAACAACTTTGCCAAATGAGCCGGCGAGCAGCCCGAACAACCCCGCAGCGATCGTCTCCTCCTGTGACGGGTCCGACAGGTACGTCTGATCGAAGCGGCTGAACGCGTCGAAGTTTACGGCTTCGAACATGATCAGGCAGTCGGCCCCGCCCTCCCGCTCGATAACCGCGCGGACAACATCCCAGTCTGTGAACGGCACGTGAAGATCATCGAGGAAGACGACCCGGCAGGGGAACGCAAGATCGAGGCGGGCGTTGCGGCAGACATTGCGGTAAGCGCGGCGGATAACGTCCTGGCATGCACGCCGCAGGCGCCCTAATTCGGACTCGAGCTGCCGCCTCTCCCGTATGGTCTGGCAGCGCTCCACGTAGCGCTGGATGTCTTCGCGGGCGACGACGCCGCGCAGATACTCGCTCAGGCGCCCCTGGGATATGCCGCAGGCCCTGGCGGCCTCGAGCTGTGAGGCGCCACCGCGAACCAGTTCAACGGCCCTGTCCAGCCGCTCGAGATAATCTCGCGGGACTGTCGGCGGCATCCGTCACCCCTTCCACTCCACGTGCGCCCGGTCCCAGCCGTAGGGCACCGCCATCCCCTCCGCCTCCGCCGCCCGTCTCAGCGCATCGAAGAACTCCCCGCTGCTCCAGCCGTGGCGCCGGCTCACGATGTCCACCGCCTTGCCCGTCAGGTGCTTGCTCGCCAGCGTCTGTGTTACGGGCTGGCGGTCGCGGGAATGCCAGCGCCCGACGCCGTACAACCATGCCTGCCGCGCCGGGGTGCGCCGTGCCTCGTAAACCACGGGGTCCCAGCCCCCCTTGCGCAGGCGCTCCAGGATCCGCCGCACCCGCTCCGCCACGAACGGCTCAAGGGAACCGATGTCCGTGATCCTGGGAGGCTCGGGCGGGGCTTTCCCCGGGGATCTCCGGGCCCCTTTCATGGCCACCGCGTCACCTTTTCAGCGTCACCGGCTCGGACGTCAAAAGCCGCATCACGATGGCCGCGATGGCCGCCGCCGGCGCAAGCCACGCCTCCGGCACCACCTGCCGCACCTCCGGAATCGAGTTCAGCCCGATGATCAGACCCATCAGCCAGATCGTCCGGCTCCTCCAGATTGCTTTACCGTTCATTGTCATCCTCCGTGACCGTTTACCACCCTAGCCATCGCCAGGAGAAATCCCCCGAGCCCGGTCAAGATCACCACAACAACCCCGGCGGCCACCGAGTACAGGAACCTGCGGAACTCTGCGACCGTGCGCTCCGCAGTCTGCGCCTCCGCCTCATGGCGCTCGTAGCGGATGAGCAGTTCATCCACCTTCCGCTCCAGCCGGTCCAGCCGGGCCACAATCACTGTCAGCTCGTCGTGGCTCATCGTCAGCTCCACGGCCGCGTCCAGCGCGTCCGCTCGGTGATGGCTGTGATCTGGCTCGCGCCCACCTGCGCCGTCGCCAGCCGCACCGCGTGGTCCGGCGCCGCCGCGCTCGTCGTCACAACGATGTCCCGCACGCCCGCCGGCGTCTGGCGCAGCCACACGTAGTTGGTCGCGTTCGCCACTGCCCCCTGCGTCAGCGCCGCGCTCAGGCGCACCGGCACTGCGCCCGTGTAAGCCCCGGCGCTTCCCTGCGGCACGATCGCCGCCGTGCCCGCCGCCACTGTGAAGGTCATGGTCCCCACGCCCGTCACGCACGGGGTGGGGGAGAGGGGCAAAAGCTGCGGCCCGATGACCTCGAGCGTCAGCAGGCGCACCATGGCATCGAGCAGGAAGTCGTTATCCTGCCCGGCCGCGAAGTTCGCCTGGATCTCGGCCTTCAGCTGCCCCCAGGTCGCCGCGCTCGATGTAGCGATGTTGTTCGGATATGGACGGATTACGTTGCTCATGCGGTTGTCCAGGTCCTCCCGTTGTCCCGCGACACCAGCGATGTCACCGCGCCGCCGGTCCGGTAGCTCAGGATCAGCTGCCGCTCCCGCCCCTGCGGCCCGGGACGCACCACCACGGAAAGCGCCACCGCGTCGTCGTCGGAGGACGCGGCGGCAGTGTGCGACTCCACCAGCGTCTGCCCGCCGTCCACGCTCCAGCCCACGCGAACCTGCCCGCCCTGCGCGCGCCAGGCCACGTATGTGATCCCGGCCGCCGCGTCGTGGAGGATAAACGGCCGCCCCGCATTCGCCACCAGCATGGTTGCCTCGCTCCAGCTCTCCCCGTCATCCAGGCTCGTGCGGGTCCAGATCGACCCGGCGCTCTCGTACACGATCCGCAGGCGCCGGCCACGCTCGTGATCCAGAACCGCGATGGACGGCCACGAGCCCGGGAAAAGTGCCCGCGGCGGCTTCCAGCCTGCGGGCCCCTGACGGTCCATCAGCACCATCCCGGCCTGTCCGTAGACCCGGTACAGCGTCTGCGTCACGGACAGGGTCTGGTGGATGCCCTCGGGGACCGGCTCCGCGCCGCCCTCGCCCTCGATGCACACCCGCGCCAGACGCCCCTGCGGGATATCCCCGGCCGCCGCCGGATACGGCGGCGCATCCGGGTTCAATGTCACGTGGTGCTGTCCGCCCTGGCGAAGGCCCGGCGAGCGCCACGCCCCGCGCCAGGCCGGGCAGACATGCCAGGTGGTGTCTTCCCGGTCGGAGACGTGCACCAGCGCTCCGTCCAGCGCCCCTTCTCCCGGTGCCGCCGCCATCCCGTGGGCCGCCCCGCCGAGGATCCGCGGGATGACCAGCCGGACCGGCGTCACGTTCTGGCCCACCGCGATATAGTCCACCTGCAGATGCGCCGGCAGGCCGATCGCGTCTTCATAATCCTCCGCACCGGCCCCGGTCCGCACCTCCCGGCAGACCGGCACCATGTGGTAGGCCCACCGCCCGTTGTGCGCCCACTGTTCCACCAGGTGGTAGTCCAGCATATGCACCGGGTCGAGCCACTGGTCATGGTTGGGGGGGCGGGCGCGGATGGCCTCGCTGTAGTCGTTGTTGAAGGCTCCGACGATGCCCAGGTCGCCGATACCGCCCAGCCGGCCCCACAGGCCCTCCACGCTCACGGCGCCCATCACATCGTCCAGCCGGCGCAGCTCTTCGACCTCTTCCCGGTCCCGGTTCCACTTGCCCAGGCGCTCATCCGCGATCACCTTACCCTCGCTCAGGAAGGCCATGATGCGCCGGATGTAGACCTCGTCCTCGCTCTCCCGGTCCCGGAAGGCCGGCAGGTCGGCGAGCATCTCGTTCTGGATAAGCAGATGCCGGCGGCTCTCGCGGACGAACCGGATGCGCTTGATTATCCAGTCGTCCGCGGAATCGAAAGTGAGGCGCAGCGTCAGCGGGCTCTCCACACCCCAGCCCCAGCCGTAGGCCTGCTCGTTCAGCGTCTCGGTGGTGTCCACACCCTGCAGGTTGGTGGGTGCGAGCAGGTCAAATCGCAGCTCCGTCTCCGCGCCGTCACTTTCAAACGCCCAGGTTTTCTGCCCGATGGTCAGCGTCCCGGTCCGCCCCGGCCCCGCCGTGGCGGCCGAAATGCGAAGGAAGCGGCAGCTGCCCCAGCAGGCCTGTTGCGCCGTCCATGAGCGCTCCATCCACCGCCCGGCAGGCCCGCTGCAGCGGATGCCGCCGCCCGCGAGCGCAAGCGTCCCGTTCGAGCTCCAGGGCTGCAGGCTGTTGCACGGGTCCGCCACGAAGTACGGGATCAGGTAAAGGTATCCCCAGTCCCAGCCCGCGCCCTCAAGCGGCAACAGCATCGGGCAGCGCCAGGCGTTGCGGTCCAGGCCCGCCTCCTCCAGCTGCTCCGGGTCGAGCGTCCAGGCGAATACGGGCGCCCCGTCGTAGCGGATCTCGTCAACCACGTGGTAGTGGCCCGGGCCGCCGAAGAAGGTCTCGTAGCCGCCGCGGATCCGGTAGTCCCGGTAGACCCACGTCCTGCTCCCCGGCCCGGTGAAGGCGGTATTAAAGTCGGGGTGGGAGTACTGCGGCGGGGCGTTTGGAGGCAGGCCGGTCGGCTGCAGCTGCAGTTGGACGTCCAGCACCTCGCCCGCGCCGTCCCGCAGGTCCGCCTCCGCCGTCACGCTCCTTGCCGGGCTGAAGTTCGCGCTTATCCTCAGGTCGGCCTCCAGCCCGATGTTGTACATTCTCCCGGTCAGCCGGTCGTCAGCGGCGGTCAGCCGCACGATGTCCACCTCTCCCAGGTCGTGCGGCCAGGTGATATGGTCCCGGATCGTCAGGTCCCAGGGCTCGAAGGACGGGGAGGCCCCGGCGCTGCGGATATCCCGGCATGTGACGATCCCGGTGCCCCCGAAGTAGGGCACGATCCTCCCCGGCGCCCGGGCAAACCCGGCGCCGCAGAAGTAGCCGGTCACGCTTACCCTCCCGCGTGGCAGCTTTGCCGGTTCGGTCGAGGGCTCAAGCGTATAGTCCTGTCCCCACACGCGCACCCGCACGCGCCCGCCCGGCCACCAGCTCAGGCGCTCGAGCACGGCGGCATCGTATCGCCGCAGATCGCGCACCTCGTCCTCCCGGTTCCAGGTCCGCCCCCAGCCGGTGCGGTCCAGCTCCTCCAGCCGGGCGGCCAGGCGCGTCGGATATTCGAGTCGCATCTCCACCGTCACGGGCACGGTCACGGCCTGCGGGCTCTCGCCATCGGCAAGCACCACCGGCTCCTCGAGGGGAGCTGCGATTTCGTTTCCGATCCGCAGCTCCAGGTAGTCCAGCTGCAGCATCCAGCGCATCCCGGTCGGGTCGTACGGATCTCCCCCCATCCGGATCTGCACGTCCGCGCTGGCATAGTTATCTTCAATGCGCATCCGGGCTATCGCCACACTATCCGGACAGTAGTAATCGTAATCAGCCAGCCCTCCGACTCCCGCCAGAAACTCCCAGATGCAGCCGGCGTCGTTCGTAGTCTCGTTTTGCTCAACGATCCAGACGGCGCTCATCTGACCGGTGTCTGATCCGTGACACGGTCTCCCGAGGTGAAAAACTCTGCCCGGGTGTAGGTCAGCACGCGCGTATATGGCCCGCGGCAGCCCCGGCTGTTCGGATCGGCTGGGTCGGGGCTGGAGGCCTGCGCGGCGGCCTCACGCGGCCGCTCCTCGTCCACGGGGCGCCCCTCGACAGAAGGCTGGAGCCTGCGCGCCTGCTCCATCAGCATGCGTGCCCGCATCAGCCTGAGAAACCAGCTGTCGTCACGCAGCGCCAGCGTCCGCCGCCCGGCAGGAGCAAGCGTCTGCCACGGGGGCAGCGGGATGTGCGGCGCGCTCATGTCCGGCAAGGCCGGAAGGCGCTCCTGTTGGTAGATCAGATCAGCCGGCATCGCGCATCTCCCCCGTGTAGGTCGCGGGGCGGTGATAAAACACCTCATGGTCCCGAACGACCCGCACCGACACCTCCGTCACGCGGAAGGTCCCGCGCCCCTCAATTGTCACCCGGTCCCCGGGCCAGACGTCCGGGTCCCACTCGGCCGTCCATACGGCGATCCGCACCGGGTCCATCACCCCGGGGCGCTCGATCAGGGCGGCGAGCATGCGCCGGATGTCGTCATCGCGGCGGACGCGGCTTTCGCGCAGCACCGCCCACATGCGCTCGCCGGTCCAGTTCCGCGGCCGCTCATTCACCGGCTTCAGCGGGGCCTCGGCGTCGGTGTCGATGACCTGCATCAGGGTGTGCTCCCCCTCCGGCGTGCAGTAGTCGACCGCGAGCGTCGTCACCTCCGGGCGTATGGCGCGCTCCTCGTAGCTCCATGCGAGCGTATGGCGCGCCGCGGCAGCGGCCTGACGCTCCGCGTCGCTGAGGTAAAACGTCTTCACCGGATCGCCCGCATCATCGGATGGATGGTACATGCGGAAGACCCACCGGTTCCCGCGCGGCCGCTCCTGCACGGCGTAGCCGAAGAGCGACTCGATCCGCTCCAGCCAGTATTCCACGGTCTGGCCGGCCTCCACCGGGCACACGGGCGAGCCGCGCGTCCCGGCTGGCATCTTCAGTCCGGATAGGTCCGGCAGCTCAATGTCCTGGTCCTCGGTGGCACCAAGCAGCCCCAGCAGGTAGCGCACCACCTGCTCCAGGTCCTCCCCGTCGAAGGGTCCGTGCGCAGGCATCTGCGTGGTCCGGGCCCTGAGCGCGAGCACCCCCTCCAGCTGCCAGCTCGCGCGCCGTGCCTGCGTGTTGTGTCCGAAGGTGCGGGCCGGGTCGTTTGCAAACCCGAGGAATACCGGCACCTCTCCGGCGCGGATCCGGACCAGGCGGTTGTGCAGCAGGGCGGTGCCGCCGTAGTTCTCGCCGTCCCGGAGCTCCAGCGCGCCGGCGGCCCCCCGACGCCCGTCAGAGAAGCGCAGCTCGAGCTCGGCCACGTCGTCCGTTACATCCAGAGGCGTGCCCGAACGCTCGGCGCCCTCGCCGGGCATGCGGATCCGCACGCCGTAGATTGCCGGTGTCCAATTGGGCCGCCCGTCCGGGTTCTGCCCGGGCTCGGTGCCGGAGAGCATCACGTACTTGATGCGGTAGGCGCGCTTCTGGCCGTCCCAGGTGATGCCGGAATCGCTCTCTGCCTCGATGCAGGCTGCCAGCACGCCGCAGCCGGAAGGCACGTCCCATTCATCCAGCCCGATCTCCGGCGCCTGAGACGGGCGCGGCGCAACCGGCAGGTAGCGCACCGGGGTGACGAACTCCACCGGATCCGCCGGGAACACCGCCGGCATCGCCAGCACCATGCCCTGGCACAGCGGAAATTGAATCTTCAGCGGCCCGGCGGCATGGACCGCCGCATGCAGCACCCAGCCCCATTCGTGCGATGGGCTGTAAAAGCAGATGCGCCGGTCGCCGAGCGGCTGGATATAGAGCTGCACGAACTCCCCGGAGATGTCGCGGGGATGGCGCGTGATGTAGCCGATGCGCCCCTCCTGCGGCAGGCTGCCGCCGGTTACCTTCGCCTCGCCTGTCGAATACAGGCTCAGCCTGTACTGGCCAAACGTGACACGCGCCATCTCCAGGCGGTCGCCGCTCGTGGCGAAGGCGCGCAGCTCAAGCCAGAGCGGCTGCCCCTCGAGGAAACGCCGGCGCGTGGAAATCTCGGCATTCGTGCCGCGGGAGAGCAGGAAGTAGTCGTAGGCGGCCCGGAACTCGATCTCTGCCCAGTCCGCATCCACCAGGTCCCAGTCGCTCTTGCGGGGCCGGGCGAAGGCGCCCGTCGTGCTCGTGGCCCACGCAGAACTCATCTGGATGGGCCGGACCTGCAGGTGCCCGGTCAGGGGGCAGATCCACCAGTTGGGAGAGGGCCACTGCTCCCCTGCCGTCCCGCGCGCCCAGGAGAAATCGAAGCCGTCCCACATGGGCGGGTGCGCCGTGGTACGCCCCGGAACATCCAGTTCGACTGTCAGCCTGTTTCCGATCGGCATATCAGTTCCCGCCAGCGGCTGGATGTGCTATCATGGAGCCGGGGAGGATTGCATGGCATACACGCTTCACCGCTGCCGTTTCTGCGGGCAACCCTATTACGGCGGCACCCGCCACCGGTGCCCGCCGCCGCCTCCGCCGCCGCCTCCACCCCCATGGGTCCGGAGGGACAGCGGGGACGAGACCTATCTTTTCGCCACCATCGCGCTGACCCTTGTCGCGCTGGCCGTTCTGATCGGACTGTCACTCGATCCGTCCGTGCCGCCGTGGGTTGTGGCGCTCATCCTGGCGGCCCTGTCCGGGTGCGGCCTGTCCGCAGTTATCGGCGGGGTCATCGGCGCAGGCCGCGGGCGGCTCTGGTACGGCGTCTTCTGGAGCCTGCTCGCCGGCCCCCTGGGGTGGCTGCTTGCCGCCTGCGCTCAGGATCCCCGGCCCCGGTGCCCATGGTGCCAGATGGTCATCGCGGACGGCGCGAAGGTGTGCGGCCACTGCGCCCGCCAGCTGCCTCAAGCCTGACCGGTCCTGCATCATGCCGGCAGGTAACCGAGCTGCCGCAGTATATCGTAGATCATCGGGCCGAATCGTGCGGCCAGCGCCGCCGCGATCTCGTCCGAGATGCCGCTGAAGTTCACCTGCACCACCCGCTGCCGCCCCTGCAGCTCGGACAGCGACAGCGGCCGGGCCAGCCGTGAGCCGCCGCCGATGATCTCCAGCGCGGTCTCGGACCAGCTTTTCGTGTTCTTCTCGATATCCTCGAGCAGCGCGTTCGCCCGCCGCTCCAGGTCGTTTGCCTGCTCCTGCATCCGGAGGGCGGTCGCACTCCCCTTCTCGATGGTGAGCAGGTCCTGAGCGGCCTCGCGCAGCTCCGCGGCGGCCGCGCGCAGCTCCTGCGCCGTCTCCTGCGCCTGCTCCTCCGGCGTCATGTTCGCGCGGCGCAGCGCCTCGGCGCGGGCGCGCGCCGCACGGCCCCGCTCCTGGATCTGCTCGGCCCGCTCCATCCGTGCGGCCCGGGCCTCCAGCTCCTCCGCGCGCCGCCGGAGGCTCTCGAAGTATTCCGGGGTGTTCGCGCCGGGGATGAACGGGTTGTAGACCGGATTTTTGAGATACTCCCGGATCCGCGCGGCCTCCTCGCGCAAGGACTCCACGGCCGTTTGCTGCGCCCTGCGCTCGGCCTCCTCTTCGGTCTTGCGCGTCCAGGCCTCCACCGCCTGCGCCACCGCCATCCCGACCGCCACGGCGATCACGCCCGCCG